>ENA-UOIY01000394-UOIY01000394.1-human-gut-metagenome-genome-assembly--contig:-P114-NODE-394-length-72319-cov-10.579542_pt1 | contig 72319 bp, 66 predicted proteins | sample MGYA00242335_ERZ723882 | MGnify/ENA metagenome assembly ERZ723882 | reverse complement strand
GAGGGCTTTGCCCGCATAGGAAGAACCCCCAGTTTTACTGGGGGGTTACTTTTTAGGCTTTCAGCTTTGAAAAATAGTCCTCGATGCTGTTTATCAAAAGCTTTTCTATGGGGCGCAGGCTTGCCGCGTCCTGACACACGAGACAAAGGAACATCCCGTTGTCGTCATGCGGGCGGACAAGCGGGATCGCCGTCAATGCGTCGTTGCTTGCGGATGAGCCGTAAAACGCGGAGTATCCGCTGAGAATACCAAGCATGTCGTATTCTACCACGGCCTGCTTGAGGAGCGAAACATTGGAATAGCTGGTGCAATGGCAGTCTGCGGGCATGTTTTTCATAAACCACAGGGATGCTTCGGCGAGTTGATAATACGTCAGTGTCGCAAACGACTGACCGTGCAGCTCCTCAATGGACAGCTCCGCGGCATTGGCCAGCGGGCTGTCTTTTCTGGCAACGATATGGAAACGATCCCGGAACAGCGCTTTAATCTTGATTCTGTATTTTTCCGCCACCGCTTTCATGGTGTTGAGCTGTTCCTGAGAATAATAGGTCAGCCCGATGTGCGCCTCGTTGTTGATTATGCTGTCGTATACCGCGTTGCCGGTCACTCCGTGAAAGACAAGGCTGCACCCGGAGTCGAGCTCTGCAAACATTCGGCTTACCGGCAGAGCGAGCGCGGACAATATGGTCGGAGAGCTGATAACGCTCACGGGAAGCCGGGTCGCATTCGTCTCCCTGCCGATCTCCGTTATTCCGTCGTAGGCCTGGCATATCTCCTCCGCAATGGAGAGCGCGGCCTCTCCCTCCGGGGTGAGGACAACGCCCTTGCGGGAGCGCGTAAAGATCGTGAACCCCAGCTCGGACTCGAGCGATTTTACCGTTCGGCTCAGCGTTGCCTGACAAACGTACAAGGTATCCGCGGCTTCCGAGATGGAATGCAGCCGGTTGATCTCCAGCAGGTATTTTAAATGTTCAATTCTCATATCTGCGTGCCTCCGCGGCGAGTAAATTGCAGGGGCGGCATCTGACGAAAGAAGTCGGTGATGCAGGTGAGCAGCACGCGCTCCTGGTAGCGCAGTCTCGGCTTGGCGATATGCAGCAGACAGATGTAGGCGTGATGGTCGCCTCCGAGCGGGATGATCCCCAATTCCGAGGAGGAGATGTTGCTGTCGTTCATAATCGTGAAGCCGGAGAGCACGCCGACCATGTTCTGCTCCAAAATCGCCTGCTTCATAACGGCAATGTTGGGAAACGATATATAGCTGTCGCACTGGCTGTCCTGCGGCTTGGGGATGACGCGGCTGTCATCTCCGCAGAAAGTTGATACGGTCGCAATTCGTTCGTTTGTGAGACTCGTGTGGAACAGGACGCGCTCTCGCGCGAGCGGGTGATCCGGAGCCGTTATCAGATAAAACTGATCCTCGCGAAGGTTTTCGATCTCGATCCCCTGCGCCGGAAGCTCGCTGCGGTATCGCTGGAGCTCTGCCGGGGTGAGATATGTGAGCCCGATGTTTGCATCCTTGTTCAGGATGCGTTTGGCAATGTTCAGCCGGGAATCCTCTTCGAACATCAGATCTCCGTGAAGCTCAAAGCGGTAGTATTTGTTCGTCAGCGGGAGAGACAGACCGGCATTTATGCTCGGCGTCATAATAAGCGAGATCGGCTTGACGTGCATCTCCGAATCTTTTTTCAGACTGAGAAGCTGTTCATACTGCACGGCGATCTCCTGTGCCAGCACCATGAAGCGTTCGCCCTCCGGCGTAACGGATATGCCCTGCGGCATCCGGCGAAAGATCGTATACCCGAGTTCCTCCTCCGCAGATTTGACGATCGCTCCGAGAGTATTCAGCTTCATATTCAATTCTTTTGCGGCTGCAGAAATGGAGCCGAGTCTTTTTATTTCCAGTAAATATTGAAACTGTTCCGCTCTCACGCTGTTCCCTCCTCTTCCTGTGTAAAACGATTATACCATAGGAAAGAGAAAAAACAAATCGGCAATATCGAATAAAGAAGTTCAGCGGATATGCAGTAACTGCATATCCGCTGAGAAAAGAAATGAGAGGGAAACTATCAGATTTTGGCGTATATCTCTTCGAGAGACATATTCCCGGCGAAGCCGAGATTTTCGAGCGAGCGCCCGTCTGCACCGAGATAATCCCGGCCGTTTATGGCGCCGGCAACGCGGACAAAGGATTCCAGCACCGGCACCTCGATCCCGAGCCGCTTGGCAACGGATACGGCAAACGCACCGGCGCAGCCGCAGTCCTCGTGGAGATAGCGGTGATCAAGCGCGTTCGGACCGTCCATATACTCATAGAAGTTATGGATCTCGGGATGATCCTCGATATGCTGGATGTCGTCGAGAAATCCCGTCGGATTGCCGTGCTCGGTAAGCCCCATGGCATCAATGACCTTTTTGCGCTCGTCACGGATGCGCAGGATGCACCGGATCGAGGCCGGCGTGAAGGCGTATTTGAAAAGGGAGAAGGTGTCGCCGTGGTGCTCGATCTCGTTGGCGGACAACACCGTGCTGGCAATGTGGTTGATCATATTGCCGGAATTAATGACGCCCTCGAAAACATTCTTGTTCGCGCTGTACTCGAAAACGCCGTCAAGCGCTGCAATGACCCGCTCCGTGTCCGTTGACGGGAGAGATGCGACCTTGCCCTTCAAATTGAGACCGAAGCCGGTGGTGACTTCGCCGTCCGCCGTGAGACGGCAGGGGCCGATGTTGCCTTCCTTTTCCGTCAGCGTGACTCTGGCCGTAACGCCGAGCTCGTCGAAAACACGCCGGAAAACAAAAGAGCCGAGATTGCCGGGGATGATAAGGATGTGCTGTCCGTCGCTGACATACGGGGCGATCCGCCGCGCAATTTCCTCGTGGCGGTCGGCCGGAACGTCCACGCAGATGAGCTCGGCTCCGGGGATAGCGTCGGATGCGTCCGTTGTGATCTTTGCGGGCATGCCCGTGCCGCGCATTCCACCGCGCAGCTGGATGCCTCCAAGCTTCTGGATCGCGCCGAGACGTGCGGCGAAGCGCTCGTCATCCGTGAGCGTGACTTCAAACCCGCGGATGCTCATAACGGCCGCGACCATATGTCCGGTCGCCCCTGCGCCGATAACGGTTATTTTTTTGATCATGAGAAAACCAATCCCTCCTACATGCCCTGCCCCTTGCCCGGAGCGGGGAAAATAGCGGATACCGCAGTCCTCTTGTTTTGCATTATAGGAGAGAAGCGTGCAGACCGCAAGCATCTCATTTTGTCATGGGGTTGCAAAAAAACGTATGCAAAAAGAGCGCGCGTAGGCGCATAGATAGAAAGAAAAAATCAGGGCTGCGGCAAAGCTGCCGCAGCCCTAACGCGCCGTCGAGGCGCTTCGGTCAAGGGGGATATCGCGTTATTTAACGAAGAGAGTGAACAGAGAGAAGAGCGGGATCGACACGATCAGCATGCACAGGCAGCCGACGAGCGTGACCTTGATACGCATACTGCCGTTGGGGATGGCTTCGTTTGCGTGGAAGATTGCGGCGGGCGCAGAGGCACCGGGCAGAACCATACCGGCGTTAACAAGGTAGATCATCGCAGCACCGGCGACCGTCGAAGACATGCCGGAGGCCATGACGAACGGGGTGAGGATGGGCACCATCGCGGCGCCAAAAGCAATGTTGGAGCCGACGTTCGTAAGGATGATCGTTGCGATACAGGTGAACACGATGATGAAGAACGCACCGTGGCCGGCAAACACCGGGGAGAGAAGATTGCTGAGGAGCTCCACAATACCGGTGGAGCTGTTGGTGACGGCGCCCGCGATGGGGAGCGTCACGGCGCACATGAGGATGACCTGCCAGCTGATGGCGGTGTTCTTGACCTGGTTGAACTCGATGCAGGCCTTGCCGTCGCCTTCGCCGGAGGGGAGAATGAGCAAAATTGCAGCGCACAGGCAGAAGATGCCGGCGGTGCTGAGCTTGTTGTTGATGAAGTCGGCAAAGCCGGTGTTCATGAAGGTGTTGGCAAGGATAACAAGGAGTACGGAGATGAGGAAGACGACGAGGATGCGCTTGAGACGCGGACGGAGCTTCACGTCTTCGTCGCCGAGAGCGCTTGCATCATACGCCTTCAGGTGGCTGTAATCGATCTTGAAGATGGCCTTGCTCAGGAAAACGTATACGGTGAGGATCAGGATCGTTGCGGGGATGGTCATGGCCGCCATGATGCCAAAGTTGAGCGGCGTGCCGGTGATCTGGCCCCAGGTCATGGCGAGACCGTACTGCCAGCTGGTATAGGGGATCATTGCGCCGCCGAGGCAGGAGCCGAGGAGAATGCCGCCGAGACCGACGTAAACAAAGCTGCTGTTCTTTTCGTAGCCGCAGTTTTCCGCGATGTTGACCCAGATGGAGCTGAGCAGGATGAGCAGAACGATGGGGCTGACGACGATGGAAGCGAGACCGAAGAGCGTCATGAACGTCCACACATAGAGCATGGGCTTGCCCTTGAAGATCTTCAGAGAGAGGGACCAGCGGACAAACCATTTGCCGAAGCCGTAGTATTCCAGCGCGCCGGCGGAAATGAATACCACGATGGACTGGAACACAACGTTGTGGCCCATCATGGAGGTGATGGCTTCACCCATGGTGGTGTAGCCGCTGATGCCGTAGGCAATGATCGCGAACAGGGAGGGCCAAATAACATCACAGGTCGAATAGCCGTATACGATGCCGAGGAAAATACCCAGAATCTTCATGCCGATCGGCGTTACTGGCCCGAACGTCGGAAGGAATCCGAAGCCGAACATCAACACGAGCGTGATGATCATGTTGACAACATATTTGGTGCTGTATCTTTTCTTTTCTCCCGCTATCTGACTCATAGTACAAAAGTCCTTTCTTTTTTCTTTTTGCTCCGGGCGCAGGGCAGTGCGTCCGAAGCGGTGTTTGGGACTGCGGCATCAATAGCTGCCGAAAATTAAAAGAAAGAAAGAATCCGTGCGGCCGGACGGGACAACTCCGGCACCGCTTTTTGTGGGCACAGTATAGCAAGCAGAGCCCTTGTTGAAAAGCGCTTTTCCATGCAAAAAACGGAGATGGGGTGTCAAAGAAGTGATTTGCTTTCTGCCGCTGTCTGCCATTAAATTATGGTCAAAGAAAGATATCCGTGCGGGTCGAACGGGGACATATCGGCGCCGTAATGCAGTTTTCCTGCCGCCAGCGGCAGGGGGAAAGGAGCACACTATATGTATGGATGGAGAGCCCGGATCGGGCTCATTACTCCGATGAGCGAAAATGCCGAGCATGCATTTCACGTGTATGCGCCGGAAGGCGTTTCTTTTGCCTCGATGAAAATAGCGTTTCCCGGCCCTACGCCGGAAGGGCTCCGGATCCTGAACCGGAAGCTGGCCGAAACGGCCGCGGTATATAAGGATTCCGATATGGATCTGGTCGTGTTCGGGTGCACGGCGGGGAGCTTTATCAACGGCATCGGCTGGGACATGGAGTGCATACGGCAGATCGAAGAAGCGTCGGGGCTTCCGGGGCTTACGACGAGTACCGCCGTTCTGGAAAGCCTGCACGCGCTGGATGCAAAGAAGGTCGCCGTTCTCACCCCGTATCCTGCTGCGACAAACGAAGCCGAAAAGGCATTTCTCGAGGCCAACGGCTACGAGGTTACCGCTATGGAAGGCATGGATATGAGCGCTTTCACCCAGCCAAACGGCCGGCAGGCGTTTGCCTATGCGGACGAATACTTTTTGTATCAGAACGCGAAAAAGATGGATCTGAACGGCGCGGACACGTTTTTCCTCAGCTGCATGGGCTTGACCACGATGGAGGTGATAGCCTCTCTGGAGGATGCTCTCGGTGTTCCCGTGATCACCAGTCATCAGGCGACGCTCTGGAGCGCGCTGCGGCATTGCCGCGTCGGCGCAAAACGCGCCGACCTCGGCAGGCTGTTCACCGTTTCATGATAGGGGGATGCAGGAATATGTATAGCTGGAGAGCGAGGATCGGTGTTATCGCCCCTCTCGACGATCAGGTAGAATATGCGTTCAACAAATATGCCCCCGACGGCGTCGCGTTCAACTGCACGCGCCTGTCTTTCCCCGGGCCGACGCCCGAGGGGCTGATCTATCTTTCCGATCAGTTGGAAAATGCGGCGCGCATGTACCGCAATCAGGAGCACAGCGTTGTGCTGTTCGGATGCACGTCTGGCAGCTGCATCAAGGGATACGGCTTCGATAAGGAATGCATCGAGCGCATCGAGCGCGCGTGCGGCTGGCCGGGACTTACCACCAGCACCGCTGTTCTGGAAGCGTTCGAGGCGCTCGGCTTGAACAAAACTGCCGTGATGACGCCGTATCCGGATGCAACAAACGAGGCGGAAAAGAAATTTCTCGAAGATAACGGGATCGCCGTCACGTCGATCACAGGCGTAGGGTTCAACTACGGACGGCCTTACAGCTATCCCGACAAGCAGCATCTGTACCGGAATGCAAAAAAGATATCCCTGGACGGCGCAGAGGTGTTCTTCCTGAGCTGCATGGGACTTGCAACCTTGGAGCTCGTGGAAGTTCTGGAAGAGGATCTCGGTATTCCTGTTATTACGAGCCACCAGGCCAGCCTTTGGGCGTGCCTGCGGCATTCGGGGATCCATGACAAGCTGCACGGTCTCGGAAAGCTGTTTACCATTTGACCGCCATTACGTTTACATTTATCAGGAGGAAACGATATGAGCAATACCACTCAGGAAACCAGTATGGAAATGACAAAGCAGCTCTGCCGCTTTGTTAAGGAACTGAAATACGAAGATATCCCGCCGATGGTCATCGAGCGTGCGAAGATGAACATCCTGCACACCGTCGGCGTCAGCCTTTGCAGCTCGGAACTCAAGCAGATCCAGGACGCCATCGCGATCTCGCAGGAGATGTCGCCCGGCAGCTCCGGGGAGGCTACGCAGTGGGCGACCGGCAAAAAGATGAGCTGGGAAGCCGCCGCCTTCACCGCCGGCACGATGGGCGATATGCTCGACTGGGAAGACTGCTCCGTTACGGGACACCCCTCCGCCGGCGTGATCCCCACCGCGGTCATTGCCGCCGAGGTTCTGAAAAAAAGCGGCAAGGAGATGCTCACCGCGGTCGTTGCCGGATATGAGGTATATCAGCGCGTCGCGCTCGCCGGCGCAAGCAGCATTTCCGGATATAACATCTTTGGCTGCCTCGCCGTTCTTATGAAACTTCTCGATCTTCCTCTCGAAAAGATGAATCAGGCGTTCGGCGTCGGCACAGCCTGCGCGCCCATGTTCTGCTCGCCGCACGAATCCACCATGTCCGACTCGCTGAACTACCTGTATGGGTACAAGGCGGAAAACACCGTGACCATGATCAAGAACGTCATGGCCGGTATCAGCGGTATGGAGGATGCGTTTGATGACCCATCGGCCTATCTGCTGCACCTGCGCTATCAGGAGCCGGAATGGATCACCAAGGAGCTCGGCCAGACGTGGATGATGATGAACATGATCCTCATCAAGCATTGGCCTGCGAACGTGTTTGTTCAGACCTATGCGGAGCTGGCCGCCCGGCTGGTGACAAAGAATCACTTTGACCCGGACGATGTGGCCGAGATCATCATTCGCCCGTCGATCGAGTTCCGTCACTGGTATTCCGAGACCGGGTACAAGTCCGTTACGCAGGCGCAGTTCTCCATCCCGTACTGCACTGCCTGCGCCATGTATCACCCGGAGCCCGGCGCGGTATGGTATCAGCCGGAGACCATGCAGGATCCGAAGATCATCGCGCTCATGATGAAGGTAAAAGCGGACGGCTTCGTGGATTTCAAGGGCAGCATGACCTTTATCAAGGACCTGATCGACGGAAAGCACCCCGAAAAATTCATGATCGTCCGGATGAAGGACGGAACAGAGTACGTCGAAAGCGCGTTCACGCATCCCGGTCATCCGAACTATATGCTCACACGGGACGAGTTCAAGGATATGTTCCGGCTGGAGACAAAAAATGTGCTCAGCGTGGAGACGGCGGAAAAGGCGATCGACTGCATCTGCCATCTGGAAAAATACGAGAATGCGTCGGTTCTTCCGACTTTCCTGTATTAAATCGGTGCGGATTCTGAAAGCGGAGGTATATTATGCGATACAATCGTTGGTTCAAGGATAACAATTTTCTGACTCCTACGGAGTATACACAGCAGCTCAGCGAATATGTGGAAGGCCTGCGTTATGAGGATCTTTCGCCGGAGGTCGCCGACAAGGCAAAGAAGATCCTTCTCAACACCGCAGGAGCGATCTTCGCTTCGAAGAACAGCGATATCTATAAAAAGACGCTGGAAATCGCGAAGGAGGCCAACGGCGGAGAAGGCGGCACGACAACGGATTGGAACAGCGGCACAAAGCTTGCCGCCGTCAACGCTGCGCTCGTTCTGGGCACCTGCGCGGATGTGCGCTCCGAGGAGGACTGCATGCAGACCGGACACCCGTCCGCCGCAGTCATCCCCTGCGCGTGGCTTGCGGCAGAGGAACGCCATAAGAGCGGCAAGGAACTCATAACGGCCATTGTTGCGGCGTATGAGGTGTATTACCGCATCGCGATGTCCGTGAAGCCCTCGGAAGAGCAGGTGGCAAAGCGCGGCTGGGGCGAGATGAGCTGGCAGATTTTTGCCGCCATTATCCCCATTGCAAAGCTCTATGATCTGGATGCAAGACGCATCAATCAGGCAATGGGCATCGGCTGCGAGTGCAGCACCGTCCCCACGTCGTATGCTGCCGTTACCCATTCCGACTTCCAGCACTATGAGTATGGCTATCGGGCCCGCGACGGCTTCCTTATCACCAAATCGGCAGAAAAGGGCATCCACAACCAGAGAGACCTTTTCGACGATCCCAGAGCGTATGCCGAGGGCATGGTCGGCCATGCGGCGGATACGGAATGGCTGACAAAGGAGCTGGGCAAGCACTATTACATCATGGACGCCGGGCTCCGCACGAGATCCGGCAAACCGGAGGCGGATGTGAGCTTTGATGAGCTCGCAGAGCTTTTCCTCGCGCAGACGGCGGAAATCGTAAGCGTCGGCAAAGCAAAAGAGATCGTTGCGGGCATTTCCACCATCGAAGCCGTCAACGACGTTTCCAAGCTGACAGAACTGCTGTTTGCGGACTGAATCACAGGTACATACAACAAAAATGCAGCGCCGGGTAAAACCGGCGCTGCATTTGTATCCTGTCCGCTTCTTTAGGCACAAAAGCCGCACTTCGAAGAGTGCGGCTCGGTGTTGTCTGTCTCGTGCTCGAAAACCGGCTCGGAAAGAAAGCCGAGTATCTCGCCGCTGAGATCCATGTAACAGAGGTAGGTCATCCATTCGGTAGAGAAGTTGATCTCGAAGAGCGTTTCTTCCTGCTGGATGCGGATATCGAGGACTTCTTCGGGCGCAACGCTGGCGTAAGCGGTAACGGTTTCGGCAATATAGTTCTGAAAGCTCATTTTCATGGTGTAAACCCTCCGGCAGACAATTCTCATCGTTTTGTCCCTTGGACGATGTCATTATTATGCTTCGGATTAAAATCCGTATTAACCGTGTTTAAACGGAAATTAAAGCCGGAAGTCGAAAAAGCAGGAGGTTTGTACCATGGAATATGGGTATGTTCGGGTATCGACAAGAGAGCAGAACGAGCAGCGGCAGATCATTGCTATGAAGGAGCATGGCATTGACGCTGCGAGGATCTTTATGGATAAGCAGTCCGGAAAGGACTTTGAGCGGAAAAACTACAAACGGCTGCTCCGAAAGCTGAAAAGCGGCGATACGCTCGTAATAAAGAGCATCGACCGTCTGGGGCGGAATTACGAGGAGATCCTTGAGCAATGGCGATGCATCACCAAAGAAAAGCAGGCCGCCATTGTCGTGCTGGATATGCCTCTTCTGGATACGCGCCAGACGCGTGATCTTACCGGAACCCTGATCGCCGATCTGGTGCTGCAGCTTCTCAGTTACGTGGCACAGACGGAGCGGGAATCCCTCCGCCAGCGGCAGGCGGAAGGGATCGCCGCGGCCAAAGCAAGGGGTGTCCGCTTTGGACGCGCACCAAAGCCGCTCCCGGAAAACTTCCGAGCGGTCTGTCAGCGCTGGGAAAGCGGGGAGATCACCGGAACAGCGGCGGCCAAAGAGTGCGGCATGCCGCTTTCCACATTCCGCTACCGCGCCGCACATTACGCAGATTCCGGAACGGCGTAAAAAACACGCATTTGCAGAAAGGTGTACTTTTCTGTAAATGCGTGTTTTTATGCTCTTAGACCTATAATGCCACACCTTTAAGGAAAATTCAACCAATAAATATGGGAAAAAACGCATTCCACAAAAGCGCCCAAGATGCGGAGCAGCCTACAGAAAAGTACACAATTCCGCAAAAAATGAAGGGGGCAGAACCATGGCACCCATTGCATCTGTGATCCGGTACGAGGGCGACAACAGCACCTTTGTATGGAAACATCCCTGCGAGGATTTCAACACAACATCCCAGTTGATCGCGCATGAATCGCAGGAGGCAATTCTCTTTCTGAACGGGCAGGCGCTCGATCTGTTCGGGCCGGGGCGGCACACGCTGGAAACGGAGAACATCCCGATCCTGCGCCGCTTTGTCAACCTCCCGACGGGCGGCGTGAGCGCATTCCATTGCGAGGTCTATTTCATCAACAAGACCGAGCAGATGGCGATCCGTTGGGGAACAGACAGCAAAGTGCAGTATATAGAGCCAACCTACCATTTTCCGCTCTCCATCGGCGCAAGCGGCGAAATGTCTCTTTGCGTAGACGATTCGCGGAAGCTTCTCGTCAAACTCGTCGGCACAGAGCGCGTATTGGATCGCCAGACACTGACGGCCTATTTTCGCGGCATTCTGCTGACGAAGGTGAAAACCTACATTGCGCAAACAATGCGGGCTAATGCCATCAATATTTTTGAAATTGATGAGAGTCTTGAGACATTCTCGGCAGACATTCAGCAGAGGCTGATTCCCGATTTCCTTGACTATGGCGTGCAGCTCAAGCGCTTCTATGTCACTACGGTGGTTAAGCCGGACGGCGATCCGCAGTACGAAAAATTCAAGGAGCTACATTTTAGGCAGTATGCAGATATAGCAGAAGCGAAGCTGAAGCAGCAGACCGATGTGATCCGCGCACAGACAGAGGCGCAGAAGGTCGTCATCGATTCACAGGCGCAGGCGGCAAAGCGCCAGCAGGAGGGCTATACCTATCAGCAGGAGCGCGGCTTTGATGTGGCGCAGGACGCGGCGAAAAACGAAGGCGCCGGGCAGTTTTCCAATATGGGCATCGGTCTGGGGATGGTGGCCGGCGTGGGCGGAACGGTCGGCAGCATGGTCGGCGGCGCGGTGTCGGACGCCTTCGCAGGGCTGGCGATGCAGCCGCAGGAAGCGGCGAACCGCTTCTGCGACCAATGCGGCGCGGAGCTCACGCCGGGTGCGGCATTCTGCGATGCGTGCGGCGCGCCGCAGGCCGCGCCGGATACCTGTACAAAGTGCGGGTTCAAATTCATCAAGCCCGGAAAATTCTGCCCGAAATGCGGCGCGAAGAGGGAGGGTAAAGCATGAAAAAGAACAGCACGAAGGGATATGTCATCCTTGGCACCCTGTTTGCTCTCGTGAGCGTGATCGTGTTCGTTGCCCCGGCGAAGAGGACGGCGGCGTTCTGGATCGCCTATGCGTTTTCCGTCGTTTCCTTTGCTGCGCAGATCGTTATCTGGAAGACGGCGCTGGGAAGGGAAAAGACATTAAAGAGTAAATTCCTTGGTCTGCCGGTCGTTCATATCGGCGTGGTTTATCTTGTGATCCAGACGTTGGCGCTGGGAGTGTTCCGGTTTGTCCCGGCTTTCCCGGTATGGAGTGCAGTCATTGCGTGTGCAGTAATTGCAGGTGTATCCGCCGTTTGTATGATTGCCTCCGATGTTGGGCGCGGCGAGATCGAGCGGGTAGAGGCGAGAGTACAGAGCAAGGTCTTCCGTATCCGGGAAATGCAAACCGAAGTGGAGCTTCTCGCAAATGCCGAAAAGGACGCCGCGGCAAAAGCCGCGCTTGCAAAGCTCGCGGAAAAGCTCCGCTTCTCGGACCCCATGAGTGATGAACGGTTAGCAAATTTGGAAAACCGGATCGGCGCGAAGATCGCGGAGCTGAGTACCGCGGCGGACAAAACGGCGGTCATCGAAGAGCTCAATTTGCTTCTGGAAAAGCGAAACAGAAAATGCAAAATGCTTAAATAATCAGGAGGAAAGAAAATGAAACAATTGACTTGCGAAATGTGCGGCGGAACCGACCTCATCAAACAGGACGGCGTGTTTGTGTGCCAAAGCTGCGGTATGAAATACTCCGTGGAAGAAGCAAAAAAGATGATGATCGAGGGCACGGTACATGTTGTTGGTTCGGTTTCGATAGATAACGCAGGTTCGTATGACAGAATTGTCGAACTTGCAAAGGATGCGTTTGCGGATGGAATGTGGGAATCTGCATATGATTATTATTGCCAGGCCGTAGCCATTAAGCCGAATGACGCGGAGAGTGTTTTAAGGCAGGGACTTTCGTTTTTAGGAAAAAATGGAGTACAATCTTCAATTCCCACCTCATGTACCAACAAAGTATCTCGTGCTATCGATTTAATGAAACAGTTTCCGCAGGATCAACGTACCGCGCTTATTGATACCTTTTTAAAAGATATCAAATCAGTATGCGACTTTATTAGAAGTAATCTTGACAAAGAAGAAGCTGAAATAAGGTCGGCCGAGCTGCCGATCAATTTTCTTGACGATCCAAGGGAAAGTGAACGAAAGATAGAATATAACACCTCTATTTTCAAAAAAGCATTAGAAACAGTTGGTCCCAAAGAGGCGACTCTCTCTGACTTTGAACAGGAATACTCTAATAAAATAATTGAGTGCGCTGATGTTAATACAAGGTTTATCATGTTTTATCAGCGGGATAATTTGGATAAGGCATTGGAAAACTATCCCAATATTACACTATCAGCAGAAGATCAAAAGAAGCTGGTAGACGAGAAAAACTTAATATCTGAAGCCGTAAATGAAAAATCGGTCGAAAAGGTCAAAATGCTTATCGAGATGGGTGCGGATGTCAATGACGGTTCGACAGAGTATTCTGAGCCGTTGTGGAATATTGTTGCCTGGAAATGCCCGGAGGAGAAGAAGGCGGCAGCACTTGAAATTGTAAAGATGCTGATGGCAAAAGGTGCTTTGATCGATGCGGAGAGAAATAATGGATACGAAACTTTTTTCAACAAAAATACAGATCCGGATATCAAAGCATATATCATATCTCAAAAGCCGGAACTTGAAGGTATTGAAAGCAAGCCGAAAACATCTGGCGGCTGCTATGTTGCCACCGCAGTCTATGGCTCCTACGACTGCCCACAGGTTTGGACGCTTCGCCGCTATCGTGATTACACCCTTGCAGAGACTTGGTATGGTCGTGCATTCATTCATACTTATTATGCAATCAGCCCCACGCTGGTAAAGTGGTTCGGACATACCGAGTGGTTTAAGAAAATGTGGAAGGGTAAGCTTGACCGCATGGTGGCCAACCTGAAAGCCGAAGGCGTAAAGGATACGCCCTATGAGGACAGAAGCTGGTAAGGGGAGCGGTGCGCGATGAAATATTATGGATCCGTTTATTTAGGGGCTGGCCGTGCGTATAATCTCAGCGGCTTGCACGCATACGATGATCCATATGAAGCGCTGTTGGACGCCAACGCTCAATGGAATGCGAAACCGGGTCAGAATCCCGAGTGTGCTCGGCTGTTAGTAGTAATACAAACGGAAATTCAGGCTGGCAAGGAAATCACCGTACAAAAGGCGTTTTTCCAGTTCACAGATTCAGAGGCTTGCAAAGCATTTGCGGCAAGCCTGGAAGCTTTCTCATGGGCTACCGAGGAAAGCCAGAATTGGAATGGCGATGCGAAAATGATGACGTAACAAGCAACAAGACCGTCTGCCATTCGGCAGACGGTCTCCGCATATACATAGAAAAAGCCACTCTGCAAAAGCAGAGCGGCTTGGTGCGGGAGAAGAGACTTGAACTCTCACGTCTATGGTTGGACACAGGCACCTCAAGCCTGCCTGTCTACCTATTCCAGCACTCCCGCATGTCAAAGGCAAGTGTTATTATATCATGCCTTTGAAAAATGTCAACACTTATTTTAAGAAATTTGGAAATTATCGGTAAGGTGTTCCGTCGGCGCGATAAAGCGCCATGCGGCAGAAGCGTCCGCCGTCTGGCGTGTACTCCGGCAGGTGCGTCCGCACCGCCGCGGTGAGCAGCTCGGGATTCACCACGGGCTCAACGCAGGAGACGATCCCCCCGACCGTTACGATGCCGTCCCCGGCGGTGAACGTCAGATCGCGCACATGCTCCGTCACGGTGAAAAGCCCCTCGCCGCGCTTCGTTTTGCGCATGACCTCGACCGGAGCGGAGAAAAGCTCCCGGCATTTTGCGGCAACGGCTTCCGTATCGGCGGTATCGTATTCCCAGGTGCCCTTCACGCGCATCCACTTGAGCTCGGCGGGCTTCATCGCGTTCTCGTAGCAGTCGGTCACGCGGATGCCCTCCGGCATCACGGCGGTCAGCTGCGCGGGCAGCGCGGCAATGTCCACATCCTCGCACACGCGGATGTCCGCGATCTGGCAGAGGCTCGCCGCGCCGACGGAGAGCGGCAGCAAAATCGAGATGAGCTCGTGCGGGTTAAAGCCTTCGCTGTAGCGGATGGGGATGGCGGCGCGCTTGATGGCGCGCTGCAGCGTGCGCATCGTATCGAGATGCGACATCCATACGGCACGGCGGGTCTGCTCGTATACGAGCCGAAGCTTATCCATCGCAGCGGCCTCCTTTCAGAAAAGCGGCGGCGCCGCAGCCGGAGCATTGCGCCCGGCAGTCGGGGGAGAGAAGCCCCTTGTGCGCCTGCTCGTATTCGTGGACATAGTGGCGCTTGTTCACGCCCATGTAGAGATGATCCCACGGCAACACTTCGTCGAGCGAGCGGGTGCGGTTGGCGTAGAACGGGAAGGAGATGCCTTCCTCCTCCGCGGCCTTTTCCCAGCGCTTGAGATCAAAGCCCTCCGACCAGGATTCCAGAAAGCCGCCCTGCCGCCAGATGTTCTCGATCATCGCGCCGAGCCGCCGGTCGCCGCGCGAGAGCACCGCCTCGGTGAGCGAGGTGTCGGCGTCGTGCCAGTTGTAGGTAACGGCGCGGGCTTTCATATTGTCGCGCAGCAGCGTCACGCGGCGCATATACTCCTCGCGCGTGACCTGCGGCTCCCATTGGAACGGCGTGTGCGGCTTCGGTACAAAGCACGAGGTGCTCACCGTTACGCGCAGCCCGTGGCTGCGGTTGGGCGAATTTTCGCGCCAGCAATGTACAACGCGGTCAGCAAGCTCAGCGATACCGAGCACATCCTCATCCGTCTCCGTCGGCAGGCCTAGCATAAAATAGAGCTTCACGTTGTTCCAGCCACCCCGGAACGCGAACGCACACGAGCGGAGAAGATCTTCCTCGGTGACATTCTTGTTGATAACGTCGCGCAGGCGCTGTGTGCCGGCCTCCGGCGCGAACGTGAGACCGGATTTGCGCACCTTCTGCACGCGCTGCATGATGTCCATGGAGAAGTTGTCCGCGCGCAGCGAGGGAAGGGAGAGGCCGATGCCGCGGCTCTGGCAGTAATCCATCAGCCCGTCGCAGAGATCGTTCAGCCCGCGGTAATCGCTTGTGCTGAGCGAGAGAAGCGTGATCTCGTGATAGCCGGAAAAGGCGAGCGCCTCCTTGCCGTATTCCATGCACTTTTCCACGCTGCGGCTGCGCACCGGGCGATAGATATGTCCGGCCTGACAGAAGCGGCAGCCGCGGATGCACCCGCGGAAGAGCTCGAGACCGACGCGGTCGTGCACGATCTCGGTGGAGGGGACAATAGAATCCACGGGGAAGCAGCTGTTCTCGAAATCCTCCACGATACGCTTGGTAACGCGCTCCGGCGCGCCGGGCGCGGCGTGCATGGCTTTGAGCGTTCCGTCTGCGTTATACTCCGGGGTGTAGAGAGAGGGGACATATACGCCGTCGATCTGCGCGGCGCGACGGAGGAATTCCGCCTTGCTCCAATCGGCGGCCTTGGCCTCGCGCAGAAGATTCAGTACCTCGCCGTCCACGCTCTCGCCCTCGCCGACGATCATGAGATCGAAAAAGTCCGCCATCGGCTCGCTGTTGCAGCAAACGCTGCCGCCCGCGAAAACGAGCGGTGTGAGAGCGGTGCGCTCAGCGCTGCGCAGCGGTATTCCCGCAAGATCGAGCATTTCGAGAACGGTCGTATACGCCATCTCGTAGCCGAGCGAGAAGCCGATCGCATCAAACTCGCGGAGCGGATCGCCGCTTTCGAGCGCATAGAGGGGGAGACCCTTTTCGCGCATCTGCCGGTCCATATCAAACCACGGGGCGAACACGCGCTCGCACCATACGCCCGGAAGGTCGTTGAGTACCCGATAAAGAATGTGCATGCCGGTGTTCGACATGCCGATCTCATAGGTGTCCGGGAAGCAGAGCGCCATGCGGAGGTCGACTGCGGTTTTATCTTTCTGGATTTCGCCGTACTCGCCGCCGGTGTACCGGGCGGGCTTCTGCACGAGCGGGAGGATTCGTTCGAGTTTCTTGTCCATACATCAAAGCTCCTGCACAGGGTGTGCGCACAATGTACGTACATTCTATAACAGTCTGAAGTTTTTTACAAGAATAGAAAAAGAGTTTCCGAAAAATACTTGACAATTCCGTCCAAAGACAATATAATTCTATCTTGCTGATATCGGTATCGGGGTGTAGCGCAGTTGGTAGCGTGCTTGGTTCGGGACCAAGAGGCCGCGAGTTCAAGTCTCGCCACTCCGACCATCAAAAAGCCTGTGATCTCAAGGATCACAGGCTTTTTCAATGCATCGACCGGTGTGCCGTCAGTGCTTTTCGCTGCTGTCCAGAATATCGCCCTGCGCGTAAAGAATATCGCGGGGGATGCTTTTGCTGTCGGGACGGTCGATAAAGAAATCCGCAGATGTTCTTTTGTAATCATCATATGCGGCGAAAAACGTCCCATCGTCCAGCAAAGAAACGGTGATCGCTTTCGTCTGCTTTTTTCCATTGCTGAAAGTAATCTCCATCACGATGACGTCTTCCCGGAGTTCTCTTGGCAGGGTAGAAATGGTGCTGTCCGGATGATCGGTCAGCTCCCGGATCGTAGCATTGGGAACCCAGTCAATCAAAAGATAATAGTACTCGCTGGCATCTTCGCCATAGGAAACGGTAAAATTTTGCGCAAGGCCAAATTCGTCTCGTTTTTCCGTCCAGTCCATAAAATCAATCTGCTGGTTTTTGCAGGAGAAGCGAACGGTGGAAATGTCTTTTCCGGTGAGATAGAACATCAGCGGATGGCCGGTCATTTCGCCGCTGTCGCTGATGGTTCCCGTGCGGATAACAGCGCCGGACTGAGTTATTTCCTCGTCCAATCCATAGGCATAGGCGTTTACGACCATGCCGCCAGAAGGGGCGAAAAGACGAAGGCCTCCGGCAAATAGACACAGCATGAGAACAGCCGCGATCATGGCCCTGGCAAAAGGCAGTCTGAAAAAGCGGGCTGTATTTTCGGTGATATCGTAATCGGCGGCCTCCTGAATATGCCGGGAACTGATATTCCCCACCCCATCGGAAATGTCCTTGCGTGTCATACGATATAACCCTCTTTCTTCAGATACTTTCTCAGCCTTTCCCGTGTGCGGGAAAGATGGACCGATATATTATTATTGCGCATGTGCAGCCGATCTGCTATCTCAGAAATTGAATCAGCGTACCAGTAGCGGCGGACAAAGATTACCCGGTTTTCTTTATCCAGCGTATCGAGAAAACGATTCAGAGCAGCGGAAAGCTCTTTGGCGGATAACCTGTCTTCGACGGATTCTGAAGAAGCGATACATTCTTCCAGTTCCCCGAGCGCCACATCGTAGCAGCTGTTGCGCCTTTGCGCGGTGTTGCTGTGATACTTTGCAATGGCCAAATTGCGGACGATCCGGCAGACGTAGGTCAGGAGCGGATCGGGGTTTTGCGGCGGTATGGTTTTCCATGCGCCCCAATAAGCGTCGTTGACGCATTCTTCCGCATCATACGGATCGTTCAGAATGTTCCCTGCAACCTTGCGGCAAACAGAGCCATATTTTTGAGACAGCTCTGTAATTGCCTGTTCCGAGCGTGCGTAGAACAAGTCAATAATTCTGCTATCATCCAAATTTATCACCGTCCTTTCCTGTCTCGTCCATGTACTATGGATTTGTCAGAGAATGTTGCAGATGAAATGATTTTTTTGCCTGCTTTGGGACAGGTTGTCCCAAAGTCTGCTGCTGTATTATGCCAAAAAGCCCGCCATCTGGCGAGCTTTTTGATATGTTATTCTGCCGGGCAGATTGTCTGCAATACTTGTTAGCTGTAGGCAGCGTCTGCATAAGAGTGAAGAAGTGCTGCGCCTCGCCGGTGCGGAAATAGGCATACCATGCTTCAAGCGTATCCGGCCGGAAAACGCCCAGATGCTCAATGATCTGTTTTGCCCACGGCAAGGCGCCTGTGCCGCTTGCGGTAATCAGATTTCCGTCGGAGACGGAGGGCTCGTCAACAAAGAAGCTCTGCCCTTTGTAATTGGGGCAGAACATATCGAGAAACCCGGCTCCGTTGCTCGTGTGAGGGCGACGATTCAGCAGACCGGCGTGAGCTAGGGCGGCCGTTGCGCCGCAAATGGCGCATACCGTCCCTCCAGCGGAAAGCAGCTCCGCCGCTTTCTTTACAATGGAACGGTGCTTTGGATCCTCCCAGGTGCTTCCGCCCGGAAGCAGCAGAACGCTCGTATTGCTGACGGAAATATCGTCAATAACGAGATCCGGAAGGAGCGTCAGCCCTCCCATTGTTTTTATCGGCTCCATGGAGACGCCAACGGTTTTGACCGATACCTCCGGCGCATCCGTTTTGAAAAATCGTCCGGAGTGCAGTTCGGCAGTAACATATCCGATTTCCCAATCCGCCAAAGAGTCGAGCGTGTAGACATAGACGGTAAACATACGTTTCCTCCATTTACATAGTTGATTTGTCGGTTCTCTTATTGTATCGTATAATTGCTGACACCGTTATGTCAGCAATTATGGGATAGCGGAAAAGAACTTGAAGGACGGATCGCGGATGAAGGTAGACAGACTTGTCAGCATCATTATGATACTTCTGGAAAAAGAGAGCGTCGGCGCGCAGGAATTGGCCGATATGTTTGAGGTCTCGCCCCGCACGATCTATCGGGATATGGATGCCATCAGCATGGCCGGCATTCCGGTCTGTGCAAGATCCGGGGCAGGCGGCGGCTTTGAGATCCTGCCGGAATATAAGGTCGATAAAAAAGCTTTCTCGACGGATGAGCTTTCGGCATTGCTGATGGGGCTGACCAGCCTTTCGGGCGTGGTGCAGAAAGAGGATCTGGTACACGCCTTGGCAAAGGTCAAAAGCTTTATTCCCGCCGACCGGGCCAGAGATATTGAGATAAAGGCAAATCAGATCTGCATCGACCTGGATCCCTGGATGGGAAACGGAAATGTAAAATGCTCGTTACAGACCGTGAAAACCGCTTTGCAGGAAAACCGGCTGCTTTCCTTTATCTACCTGGACGGTCATGGGAATAAAAGCGAAAGAACCGTTGAGCCATACCAGCTCGTGTTAAAAAGCAGCCACTGGTATTTTCAGGGGTATTGCCGCAGCCGGGACGACTACCGGCTGTTTCGCCTGTCCCGAATGACGGAGCTGCAAATGCTGCAAGAAACGTATCATCCGCGTGACTATGAAAAGCCGGTGCTGGATTTTGAGCCGATCCTGAAAACGATGCAAACGGATATAAAGCTCCGCATCCACAAATCGGTACTGGATCGGGTGCTGGAATATTGCAGTGATGACCGCATTGCTCCCGATGGGGAGGAATACTATCTTGTAAACTATCCGTTCATCGAACGGGACTATTACTACGATATGCTTCTCAGCTTCGGCGATAAATGCGAGTGTCTGGAGCCTGTGCACGTTCGGAAAGAGATAAAGCGCCGGATACAACGCATGGCGTCCATATACAATGAAAAAGCGCAAAAAGAGGGATCACCGTTATAGTTGGTGATCCCTCTTTTTATGTATGGTATGCGCCCTTACGGCGCGGGCGGCTGACTTTGCACCGCATCCACAAAGAGAAGCGTCAGGGCGATGTAAGCCGCCAGTGCAAGCGCCAATAGAGACAGCAGCGCAATAAGGACGGTTCGCAGCGTTTTTTTCCCCCCGAAGGAGGATACCGCATGCGGCAATGCCCGCCGCCGCGCACAGCAGCAAAAGAACAGCCGTTTCAAGTGTCATAGACAGCCTCCTCAGAAGCAGAGACTGAAATAGAGACTGCTGTACGGATCCAATGTGTTAATGTCCATAATGGCGGCTTCGGGAGCGATGCTGTCCATCTGCAGCCGCTTGGCGCAGTCCGAGTAGTTGTCCGGCTGCGTTTCGGCCGCGAAGAAGAGACCGTCGTAGTCCTCGGGCAGATAGACGGCATAGCTTTTGGTGAGGACCATATCCCAGTCGCCAACATTGTACTGCCAGTCGTTGGAGTAGGAAAACTCGATGAGATAGCTGTTGTCCTTCCACTCGACGGTGTGGAGATAGTAGTTGTCGCCGCGGCTGTTGTTGTAGGTGGTGGACGTGGTGAGCCACATGCCGGTATAGCCGTCGTACAGCTCGCTGGAAACGACGAGGCTTTCGCCTTGCGCGCCGGTCGGTCAGCAGATGAAAATCGTCCAGGAAAATATAGCAGGAGGGCTCTCCGGCCGGCTCATGGCAGAGCGCATCCACCAGCAGGGCGCCGCTGGCGGCGTCTGCGGGACAGGCGTGATCGTGCAGAAAATCAAACCCGGCGCGATCAAAGGCGTCCTGCACGCTTTTCCAGAAGATCGCGAGATTGTCGGAATAAACGCTGATACGGATGATCTTCGGTGCCTCCGCTCTGGCGCGCTCTTCGAGATACCAGTTTACCGCCGTAGTCTTTCCGTAGCCCATGGGCGCGACTACGGTCGTCAAAGCGCAGCGGGAGATCGGCCGCAGGCTTTCCTGCAGCCTTTCGGATATGTAAACGGCATTCAAATTCCACTTCGGCTTCGGCATGGTCGTCCTCCCAAGGCGGTTAAACGGATTCCGACGGTCAAAATTTTGCGCCTCAAGTAAGATTATACCGGCTTTTTACGAAAGTGTAAACCCTGCGTCGATTGGCAGGGACACACGCGAACCTGCCGGGCGGAAATGTCCTCATACGGCGTCAAAGCCCTTGTTAATCGACGCTTAATTCCGCTCAGCAAGAATATAGCGCACGCCGTCCGGTGCGGCCATGGGATGCTCCGGCGTATGCCGGTTATGCGCGGAGAAAAACCGCTCCGTCATCTCCGCTGCGGCAAGGTGCTCCCGGATGTGAAAACCGCACTCGCGCAGAAGCGCCTCCATCGCCCGGGGAGAATAGCGCGCCTTCATCGTCTCGCCCGCGCCGTGCGTCAGCGCGCGGTTTACATCGGCGCTGCGGCTATCCGCATCGGCCGGGTAATCGAGACACAAAACGCTGCCTGTTGCCGTGATCTGCGCGGCAGTGCAAAGCAGAGCGCGGAAATCCGGCTCGCTTAAATAATAGCTGATGCCGAGCATGCTGCAAAATGCCGTCTCCCCGGGGCGGTATCCGCCGGAGAGAAGCTTTTTCGGCCATGTGCTCCCGGAAAGATCGCAGGGGATCGATACGGCGCGATAGGGAAGAGCGGAGCACTCGATCCGCGTCCGCTTATCGTTCACCATCTCCGGCAGATCGAGTTCAAATACGGAGAGGTTTTTCTCCTCGCTGCGTATGGCAAACGTATCATACCCCGCAGCAAAGATCACGTATTGCCGGCAGCCGCGGCCGATCTCGCGCGCGAGCGCTTCCTCGCAGTACGCGCTCCGGGCGAGTACCGAGGGCGCAAGTTGCCCGTCCACGATGCGCCGGAGAGCTTCCTCCGGCGTGCCCGTGAAACCGGGCAGGAAAAAGGCCGCGCCGTCTTTCATGCTTTGCGCGATCTGCGGGAAATCCTCTCCCAGCAGCGCTTCGGCGGCGGTGTCGTCAAACACCGGGACAGCGTTCGCCCGGCGGTGATAGGCTCGGGCAAAGCAGCTCACTTTTCCAGTCAGATGATCCATCGAATATCCTCCTTAAAAATCGGTGGATACTTAATACACCCATCCCCACCAAAGGACAAGACTTGAATTTTTCCCGAAAATGTGGTAATATAAGGCCGTAAAAAAGAGCGCCGCGCAGAAAAATCTGCGCGGCGCTTTGCGTATTCCGTTCAGCAGACCCGGTCGACCCAGCCGAAAGGATCCGGCTTTATGCCTCTCTGGATCCCGGTCAGCTCATCATAGAGCCGCTGTGAGACGGTTCCGATCTTGTTGCCGTTGATCTCGTATTTTTCCCCGTTCCACGCAAGCTCGCCGATCGGGGAGATGACTGCCGCAGTGCCAACGCACCAGGCCTCCTCCAGTGCTCCGGTCTTTGCGGCTTCGAAAAGCTCGTCCACGCTGATGAGCCGTTCCTCTACCGGAACGCCCCAGCTTTGCAGCAGCTCGATGCAGGATTTGCGTGTGATGCCGCGGAGAATGGAGCCGGTGAGCATCGGCGTCACAACGGTGCCGTTGATCTTGAACATAACGTTCATGCCGCCGCCTTCCTCCACGTATTTCCGCTCAACGCCGTCCAGCCACAAAACCTGCGCATAGCCCTTTTCGGCGGCCTTATCCGCGGCGCGGTTCGCCGCGGCATAGTTCCCGCCGCATTTCGCTTCGCCGGTGCCACCGCGCACGGCACGGACGTCCTCGGTCTCCACCATGATGGGAACGGGCTTCAAACCGTTTTTGAAATAGTTCCCCGAAGGGGAGAGGATGACCGCGAATGTTGCCGAATACACGCCGTGCAGCGAGAGCGTCGGGTTCGTGGAATACAGGAACGGGCGGATATAAAGCGACGTCCCCGGCTCGGAGGGCACCCAGCGTTCATCCACACGCACCAGCTCACGGATGGCTTGCAGACCGTCCGCCTCGTTGATCCGCGGCAGACCGAGACGGTCGCACGAGCGATTCAGCCGCGCCATGTTTTCCCAGGGACGGAAAAGCTGCACGCCGCCGTCCGGGCACCGGTATGCTTTCAGTCCTTCAAACACCTCCGCGCCGTAGTGCAGTACGCCTGCGGCGGGGGACATGCTGACCGGCCCGAACGGGACGATGCGCGCATCGTGCCAGCCGTCGGTATCGGTGTAGTCCATGAGAAACATATGGTCGGTAAAATATTTTCCAAAGCCGAGCTCGTCCGTTTCCGGCAGCTTTCCGGGGTTCGGGTTTTTCGTAAAGGAAATGTTCATGATGCAGCTCCTCCTGTTCTCTGTTATCAGGTATTTCGAATGTCTTTCCAATGCTCCATATTGGCGCGGATGCCGTCGCAGCAGGTATGGAATTTTGCCAGCTCTTCCGCGGTGAGCGGCAGCTCTATGATCCGCTCCACACCGTTTGCGCCGAGCACACAGGGAACTCCGGCGAAGAGCCCTGACTCGCCGTACTCCCCGCACAGCTCCGCGCTGGCAGGCATGATGGCCTTTTCGTCGTGCAGAACGATGTGCGCCATGCGCGCGGCGGTCGTTGCAATGCCGTATTCGGTGCAGTATTTCCCGGAAAATGTGACCCATCCGCCGCCGATGGATTCCTTTTGCAGCGCTTCGCGGTCAAACCGGAACCGCCCGTCCGTCTTCGCCCAGGTCTCCAGCGGCATGCCGCGGAAGCTGACGCAGGACCAGGGGGCAAACTGCTTATTTCCGTGCTCGCCGAGCATATAGCACGTGATCGACTTATGGTCAATGCCGGTCTGGCGGGCCAGCGCGCTGAGAAGGCGCGATGTGTCGAGTCCCGTGCCGGTGCCGAACACTCGCCCTCTCGGAAGACCGAGAGACAGCGCCAGTTCGTGCGTTACGATGTCGCACGGGTTCGTGATATTGATAACGACGCCATCAAAGCCGCTCTCCCGGATCTTCGCGGCAAAGCCGCGTACCGCCGGGATCGTGAAATCCATCTCCGTTGTGCGGTCGTGCGATTCGCGCAGAAGCTCGATCTTCCCGACGCTGTTGACGATCACATCGCACTCGCCGAGATCCGCAAAATCCCCGGCGCGAAAGCTGACGCGGTGCGGAAGATACGCCGCGGCGTCGCGGAGATCCTGTATTTCGCTCGCGAGCTTCCGCTCGTTTTTGTCGACGAGTATCAGCTCGTCCGCAATGCCCTGCACGGCGAGCGCATAGGCGACATGTGCGCCGACGTGGCCGAGGCCGATCACGCCGAGAATCCTCTTTTTTGCCATGGTCAATCCCATCCTTTCACAGTGAAATAAAAAAGAGCGCGGCTCCGCCGAAAGGAGGCGGAACCGCGAAACTCCGGCCCCTCGCAGAGGGGGAGAGCGTCGTGCGACGTGCTGCGCTCCCTTCCGGTAGAAAAATTATGGAGAGATTCTACAGCGTGCCGATGGGTTTTTCAAGAGAAGATATTCATTAAATTCTTTAACTATGCAAAGAAATGCTTGTAAAAATTGCTGAAGTTATTTTGCGCAGAAAAGTCCCGTCCCGGGATTGGGAAAACGGGGGCGGGGCAGAAGATCATGCCTGCGCCGGGCAGGAAGAAAAATCTATGAGAACAACGGGATTTCCGTGCTCTTCGATGATCCGCCGAAGGTCGGCAAAGGAGAGAAACACCGTGGCGGTGTTGTCATTCGGGTGAACGCCGATTACCGGCAGAACGTTGAGCGTTTCGTCTGCAACGAAGATGACGGAGCCGGATTCATCGTTGAGAAGCCCGAGCGGAGAAACGCTGCCCTGCGGGACGCTCAGGTATTTGTCCAGCCGTTCGGCAGAGGCAAAGCTGAGCTTGCTCGTGCCGAGCGCAGAAGATAGCCACTTGAGATCCACGCGCCGTTCGTCCGGGACGGTTACAAGATAATGCTGCCTGCCCTTCGCGTCGCGAAGAAAGAGATTTTTGCAGATGCAGCCGTGGGTGTTGATTCCGGCGCGCTCCATTTCCTCCATGGTGAATACCGCCTCGTGTTCAACGGCTTTGTAAGAAACGCCCTTTTCGTTGAGGAGAGCGTAGACTTCGTTTTTATGATATCCGGACATGGTATAATTCTCCTGCGGTTTTTGCTTTAGCGCATTATAGCGCAAAATTTTACGAAGCGCAAGAGAAACCTGCAGCGCGGCTCAATGTCCCGCAGGATCGCGCTCCAGCCATTCCTTTTCAGAGGTGAGGTCGGCATGGAGAAAGGCGGCGAATACAACGGCGTAGGGGAGCGCGGCTACCCAGACCGCCCGGCGGCCGAGCAGTGTACACGCGATCGCGCCGCAGACCGTGCCGGCGAGAAAGAAGAGGATCATGGAAAAATGCCGCTTGAGAATGCGGCGGTGCGATGTGTCGCCATGGCGGCGGTGCAGCTCCTTGGCAAGGCCGATGCCGAGCTGACGGACATGGTTGGTGGCGAACGTCGTTGCCATCGGCACGCCCTCGGAGTTGCGGAACGTGTTGTACTGCATGGAGGCGATGAAGTTGATGGCTACCTGAAACACCTGCACCGGCGTTGTTGCCGGGAGCGCGCCGAGCACGGTGACGAATACGATCTCCACCGCGACGAGAATCGTCTCCCAGCGGATATGGAAGCGGTGCTTCGCACCGTCGGGGATGAGCTCGGAAATAAACGCGCCGAGCGTGTAGGCGGAGATGGGAATGAGATAATAGAGCGCATGTGCCCAGTTTCGTGTGCCGAGCGCAATGCCCAGAAGCACGATGTTGCCGGTCTGCGCGTTGCAGAAAATGCCGCCGCAGAGCATGTAGGTATAGGAACCGAGGATACCGGCGGCAAAGATGAGCATATCGTACACCCATGTCCGCTCGCAGGTCAGATAAAACGTTTTCTTCTCCATGATGTCTCTTTCTCCGTCAGCAGAATGCGAAAATCGCGCCCATTATACCATGGAAGCGCGGGAACGAAAAGCGTTTTCGGAAAAGAATGTCCCCGGCTTTAAGCCGGGGACGGCAGCTTTTGTGCAAGGAGCGCTTAGATCGTGCCGGTGATGACGAGCGTGGCCGTGCCGGGCGTTACGGTGAACGTCCCGTCCGTGTTCTGCGTGAACGAGGCCGCCGGAACGGTGATCTGACCGGCCAGCGTTGTGAAAACGCCGGTCGTGGCGTTGTAGGTGTAGTTCGTGCCTTCCGTCCACGCCGTGCCGTTGTACGTGACGGCGATGTTGCGGAGGATCGGATCAAACGTATCGGTGACGATGACGTTGTCCGCCGCGGTCGCCTCGGTATTGCCGGTGTTGGAAATGACGAACGTATAGGTGATCTGGCCGTTCTCCGTAACGGTCGTCGGCGAGAGCGCCTTGCTGATGGTGAGATCGGCGCTGTTTGCGGTCTCGACCGTCGCCTGCGCGGTGATCGGGTTCGTAAGACCGCCGCCGGTGATCGTCGCGGTATTGGTGATTGAGTTGCCCGTCGCGAGCGGGGCAACGTTCGTCGCGGTCGTCTCGTAGATGAGGACGGCGTTCCCGCCTGCGGGAACAGTGAGTCCGGTCACGGTGAGCGGCGGCCCGGCGGTGACGGCCGGTGCCGTCTGCAGTACGCCGTTAATATAATAGCGCACCGTTCCGGCGTTGTAGGCGAGCGGGTATACCGTGTTTGCGCCGACGGTGTAGCTGCCGAGATTGTCGGTGACCGTGTAGTCCGTGACGGCTGTGGTGCCGGTGTTTACGAGCGAGAGCGCATAGGTGATGCGGTCTCCCGCCGAGTAGTTGGCCGAAACCGCCGTTTTGACGGCGGTGAGAGCTTCGAGAATTTCGCCGGTAACAATGTTCGAGTTCGTAGTGCCGCCGTTATAGGAAAGCGTGGCGAAGTTGGTAAAGCTTGCCATGATTCACACTCCAAGATAAAGATGTTGAGGCGCACCCCTTACAGCATACGTAAAAGCCCCGCGCTCTGCCAATCCGCGGCGGCATAAAAAAGCCCCCGTCCGCATAAAGCGGACGGGGTGCGGCAGAACAGGAAAGATCAGAGAACATGTACGCTCTCGGGATCAAAGACGAGACGGCAATGCTCGCCGACTTTGTAAATGCGCTTGTTCTTGGGGTTGGGATCGGTCAGCTTCACGAGCGTGTCGCCGACCTTGACGTGGTAATTCTGGTAACTGCCCATGAAGCAGGAGAGAATGACCTCGCAGGGAAGACCGCCATCTTCACCGAGAGATGCAGCTTCGGGCCGGAGAACGATCGTATAATCCTTACCGACCTCCATGCCGGGCACGGGTGCGGCGTGGCAGATGTCGCCCGAAACGTTGAGCTGCGCCCGGCCGTTCGAGAGCGTTTCGAGCTTGCCTTTGAGGAAGTTCGCCTCGCCGATAAAGTCAGCGACAAATTCGTTGACGGGATGATAGTAGATTTCCTGCGGCGAGCCGATCTGCTCCACAACGCCGGAGCGCATGATGATGATCCGGTCGGAGAGCGCCATGGCCTCGCTCTGGTCGTGCGTGACGTAAATGGCGGTGATGCCGACCTCCTGCTGGATGCGGCGGATCTCCGTGCGCATTGTGACGCGCAGCTTGGCATCCAGGTTGGAGAGCGGCTCGTCGAAGAGCAGAACGCTCGGCTCGATGACGAGCGCGCGGGCGAGCGCTACGCGCTGCTGCTGGCCGCCGGAGAGCTGGTTAGTCATGCGGCCTTCCATACCGGTGAGCTCCACGAGATCGAGGATCTTCATCACGCGCTCGCGGATCTCCTCCTTCGGCACATGGCGCAGCTTGAGACCGTAGGCGACGTTATCGAATACGTTGTAGTGGGGGAGAAGAGCGTAGCTCTGGAACACCATGGCGGTGTCGCGCTTGTTCGGCGTGAGAGCGTTGATGGCCTCGTCGCCGAGATAGATCTCACCCTCGTCCGGGCTTTCAAACCCGGCAATCATGCGCAGCGTCGTCGTTTTGCCGCAGCCGGAGGGACCGAGCAGCGTGACGAATTCGCCCGGCTCGATGACGAGAGAGTTATCCTTGACGGCGTAAAAATCCTTGCCGGTCTTGGGATCCTGATAGATCTTGGAAATATGTTCGAGACGCACGCCTTTTTTCACTTTTTCCATGGCTTACTTGCCCTCCTTGATTTTTCTGCTGGTGCCGAAGTGCTTTGTTACCAGATTCATCAGCAGCACGCTGCCGTAGGTGATGACGATGAGGATCGTCGCAAAGGCGCAGGCAAGGCTGTAGGAGCCTTTTTCGGCAAACTCGTTGATCTGCACGGTGATGAGCAGGAACTGCGGCGTCACCAGCAGGATGATGGCGGAAATGGCGGTGATGCTGCGGACGAACGCGGTGACGAGACCGCTGAGGAACGAATCCTTGATGAGCGGCAGCGTTACGGTCATAAACACTCGGAAGCTGTCCGCGCCCATGTCGTAGGCGGATTCCTCGATGGACTTGTCGATCTGCCGCAGAGCGGAGATACCACTTCGTGTGCCGGTCGGCAGAGAACGGACGACAAAGACGATGATGAGGATGAGTCCCGTGCCGTAAAGCCCCTGCAGGAATCCGGAGTGGAACAGGCCGCCCGAGAAGCCGCGTATGTAGCCGACGCCGAGAACGGTGCCCGGCACCGCCATGGCAAGCATGGAGACCGCCTCGATGAATCCTTTGGATTTAAACTTCCGCTTGACGACGAGATACGAGATTATCATGCTCAAAAGCGCCGTGATGGGCGCGGAGATCAAGCTGAGAATAAACGAATCACGGAACGCCTGGAAGCCGTGGTAGCGCGTGAACACGAGCTTGAACCACTTGCCCGTGAGCGGGAAGAACTTGTAGCCCCACGTCGGGAAGCAGGCACCGATCGGGACGCAAATGTACATCATGATAACAAAGAGCGCCACGAGCGAGCAGAGCACCGTGAGCGGAACTCGGACGCTGCGGTCGGTGATGAGCATACGGCCGCGGGATGCCTTGCCGGTGAGCGTGGCGGCGGTCTTGCGCTCAAGATAGTACTTCTGCACGGCGAACATCGCGAGCGTAATGCAGAGGAGCACCACCGCCATCGCCGCGGCGCCGGCCTTGTCGTAAGCGCCGGTGATCTGGAGATAGATGGTCGTTGCGAGCGTATCATAGGAGCCGCCGATGATCATGGGGTTGGCAAAGTCGGCGATGGACTCGATGAACGTCACGAGAAACGCATTGCCGAGACCCGGCAGCAGCAGCGGGAATGTCACGCTCGTGAACACCTTCCAGCGCGAAGCGCCCATGTCGCGGGCGGCTTCTTCGAGCGAGGGGTCAATGTTTTTCAAGAGTCCCTTGAGCATCATGTAACACACCGGGAAGAACGTCAGCGTCTGCACAATGGCGATGCCCCAGAAGCCGTACACGCTGTTATCGTAGATCTTCAGCAGGAAGCGGGTGATGATGCCGGCCTTGCCGAAGAGCATGATCATCGAAAGGCTGAGCACGAACGGCGGCGACACGACCGGCAGCATGGAGACGACCTTGAAAAGCCCGCCGGTGAATTTTCCCATGCGGACGTAGACCTCCACATACGCGAACAGCAGACCGATCAGCGTAGACAGAATGCCGACGAGAAAGCCGACTTTCAGCGTGTTTGTGATGGCGTGGGTAAAGGTCGGCATGTTGAAAATGCGCTTGAAAACGCTGAAGCCGAACCCGCCGTCGCCCACAAAGCTGTCCACCAGCAGTATGGCGAGCGGATAGAGAATGAAAAGCGTGAGGAATGTGATCAGCACGACGATGGTCGTGACCAGAATGGGGTCACCCATCAGTTTCTTCCGGTCCAGCGCCGCGCCCTGTGTTCTTGCCATAGGCGGAATCCCTCCTGACTTGGTATCTTTAGAAACAGATCCGCTGTCATTATGAACCGGCGTGCCCATGCGCGCGGATTCATAATGACAGTCGATCCATCGGACGGTTTACGAACAAGGCGGCGGCAGAAGCCGCCGCCTTGACATTAGAGATAATTACTCAGTCTTGAAACGGTCCGCGCCGGTGTCAGCGCCGCTCTTGGCCAGGGCAGCCATGACTTCCTCGACGTAAGTACCGGTGTTGTTCTTGGCATCCTCGAAGTTATATTTCATAACGTTGTCGGGATCCAGACCAAACTCCGTAGCTTCCTTCGGCTGGGTGGCGTTGTCGATGACCAGGAACTGGTAAGAGCCGTTCTGGGCAGCGAGCTCAACGCACTCGGGAGACAGAGCGTACTCAATCCACAGCTTCGCAGCGTTGGGGTGCTTCGCGCCCTTGAACATGGCGGTCGCGCCGACCTCGAAGGAGGTGCCGCTGGACGGGATGATGAGCTGGATGTTCTTGTAGCCGTTGTCGTTGATCTGGGTGATGCCGTCATGCAGGAAGCCGATGCCGATGACGCACTCACCGATGCCAACGTTCTTGGACGGGCCGGAGCCGGACTTCGTATAAACCTGGATGTTCTTGTCGAGGTCTACGAGGTACTGGATGCCTTCGTCATGGCCGTACTTCTGGATCATCGTGTTGACGACCAGCTTGGCGGTGCCGGCGGTGTTGTAGTTGGAGAGCCAGATCAGGTCTTTGTATTCGGGCTTGAGCAGGTCGGCCCAGTCCGCCGGAGCCTCGAGACCGAGACGCTCGAGCTCATCGGTATTGACCATGAAGCCGAGAATGCCCTTGTAAATGCCGTACCACTTGCCCTCAGCGTCCTTGTACATATCGCTGATGAGGTGGGAGGCGTTCTGAGCGGCGTAAGGCTCGAGCAGGTCTTCCTTGGCGAGAACGTTGTAGGGATCGGTCGTGCCGCCGAACCAGGCGTCGGCGGAGGGGTTGCCGTTCTCTTCTTCGATCTTCGCCTGCACCTCGCCGGTGGACAGACGCTGATAGTTGACCTTGATGCCGTACAGTTCCTGGAAGTGTTCGCAGGCGGCGGCGAGGTATTCTTCCTCGCAGGAGCCGTAGACGGTCAGCTCGCCCTCGGCCTTCGCCGCGGCGATGAGCTCTTCCATGGGGTCAGCTTCCGCGGGCTCGGCAGGGGTCTCGGGCTCCGCAGCGGGGGCTTCGGTGGCGGGGGCGGGAGCAGGCTCTTCGGTCGTGCTGCCGCAGGCAGCGAGAGCGAACACCATGACCAGCGCCAGAAGCAGTGCCAGATACTTTTTCACTTTCGGATCCTCCATTCCGTGTTGTTCCGGCAGAGTTTAAACTTTGTTTAAAATTACCGGATGAATGATGCTAATTATAGTCATCGGTTTTTGCTTTGTCAATCCAAACAGAAAAGCATTTTACATTTTTCTTACATTTGTTTATTGTGATAAAATTCTGCAGATAATTTTGTTGAAAACGTTTCAAATTCTTTGTCGAAAAATAATTATACTATTGGAGAATTCTGCCTTTTGTGATATAATATATCGCTAAATGTAAGGAAAGGGGAAAACTGTGTGGCGGAAAAAGCAAATACGGAAATGACCCCGTTGTGCATCGGCATTCTCGCGCACGTGGACGCCGGGAAAACGACGCTTTCCGAGGCGCTTCTCTATACGGCCGGGGCGCTCCGGCGTCTGGGCCGCGTCGATCACGCGGACGCTTTTCTCGACACCGACCCGCAGGAGCGCGAGCGCGGCATCACGATCTTCTCGAAGCAGGCTCGGCTCACATGGAAAAACCGCGCCGTAACGCTTCTCGATACGCCGGGCCATGTGGATTTCTCCGGTGAGACGGAGCGCACGCTCCCGGTGCTGGACGCGGCGATCCTCGTCGTGAGCGGCACGGACGGCGTGCAGGGCCACACGCGCACGCTCTGGCGGCTGCTGCGCCGAAACCATGTGCCTACCTTTCTATTTATAAATAAGACCGATCTCCCCGGTGTGAACCGCGCTGCCCGCATGCAGGAGCTGCGCTCCCTGCTCTCGCCGGAGTGCGCAGATTTTTCCGGGGATGACTGGATGGAGCAGGCTGCGGCCGAAAGTGAAGCGGCGCTCGAGAGCTTCCTCGCCGCCGGTACGATCCCGCCGGAGGAGACGCGCCGTCTGATCGCGGAGGAAAAGCTGTTCCCGTGCCTCTTCGGCGCGGCGCTCCGGCTCGACGGCGTGGAGAAGCTGCTGGATACACTCGCGCTCTATGCGCCGGTAAAACCGGCGCTCGACGCCTTCGGCGCGCGGGTATATAAAATCAGCCGTGACACGCAGGGGGCGCGGCTCACATGGCTGCGCGTCACGGGCGGCGAGCTTCGCGCCCGCGGTACCGTGAAGATCCCGACGGAGAACGGCGAGATCGAGGAAAAAATCCACCAGATTCGTCTCTACTCCGGAGAGAAGTTCGAACTGGCGGATACGGTGAAAGCTGGAACGGTCTGCGCCGTAACGGGGCTGACCGCGGCGCGCACCGGCGACGCGCTCGGCGCGGAGAAGGGGAAGAGCGCGGCGCTCCTTGAGCCGGTGTTCACCTACCGCGTCCACGCGGAAAAGGCCGATGCGCACACGGTGCTCGAAAAGCTGCGTATTCTCGAAGAGGAGGATCCGCTGCTGCATGTGGTCTACGACGACGGCACGCGAGAGATCCGCGTGCAGCTCATGGGCGAGGTGCAGCTCGAGATTATTGAGCGCCTGTGCCGCACCCGGTTCGGGCTCGAGCTCACGTTCGGCGAGGGCGGGATCCTCTACCGCGAAACGATCGCCGCGCCGGTCGAGGGCGTCGGCCACTATGAGCCGCTGCGCCACTATGCCGAGGTGCATCTCCTGCTCGAACCGCTCGAGCGCGGAAGCGGGCTCGTCTTTGCGAGCCAATGCCCGACGGATGAGCTCGATCTCAACTGGCAGAGGCTCATCCTGACGCATCTTGCGGAAAAGGAGCACCGCGGCGTGCTGACCGGCTCGCCGATCACCGATATGAAGATCACGCTTGCCGCCGGGCGGGCGCACCTGAAACACACCGAAGGCGGCGATTTCCGCCAGGCGACGTACCGCGCCGTGCGCCAGGGACTCATGCGCGCCGAGAGCATATTGCTTGAGCCGTGGTACGATCTCCGGCTGGAACTGCCGAACGAATGCGTCGGCCGTGCCATGGCGGACATCCAGCGCATGGGCGGCCGGTTTGACCCGCCCGAAACGGAAAACGGCGTTTCCGTCCTCACGGCCGCCGCGCCGGTGGCCGAGTGTGCGAATTATCCGCGCGAGGTGACGGCGTATTCCCGCGGGCAGGGGCGCGTTTCGCTCTCGCTGCGCGGCTATGAGCCCTGCCGCGATACGCAGCGCGTTGTCGCGGATATCGGGTACGATCCCGAGCGCGACATTGCCAACCCGCCGGACTCTGTTTTCTGCTCTCACGGCGCGGGCTATACTGTCCGCTGGGACGAGGTAGAGCAGCACATGCATTTGGAAAGCTGCCTCCGGCCGGAAAAGGAGACGGTGCAGGTAAAGCAGAGCGCGCCGCCGCGCGGAGCCTCCGCGCCCCGCACAGGCGCGGCGCTCGATAAGGAATTGCAGGCCATTTACGAGCGGACATACGGCGCGGTGAAGCAAAACCGCGCGTTCGTGCCGCGCTCGGAGCGCGAAAGACCCGCCCCGAAGCCGAAAGCAAAGCCAATCCCTGCCGGGCCGGAATATTTGCTCGTGGACGGGTACAATATAATCTTTGCATGGGACGAGCTCAAAGCTGTCGCCGCCGATCATCTCGACGCGGCGCGCCAGCTGCTGATGGACCTTCTCTGCAACTATCAGGGCGTGCGCCAATGCCGCGTCATCCTGGTTTTTGACGCTTACCGCGTTCCGTTTCACAGGGAAGAGATCGTGGCATATAATAATATCCACGTTGTCTATACAAAGGAAGCGGAAACGGCGGACGCCTATATCGAAAAAACCTCGCACGAGATCGCAAAGGACCACCGCGTGCGCGTCGCGACCTCCGACGGCATGGAGCAGCTCATCGTCCTCGGACAGGGCGCGCTGCGCCTCTCGGCCGACAGCTTCCACACGGAAGTGATGCAGGCGGGGGAGGAGATCCGCGAAACGCTCCGGCGGCTCAGCCGCCGCGGGCGCTCCGACCCCATGGCGGAGGCGCTGCGGCGTGCCGGAAAAATCGCCGGGGAAGAGTAAGGAATGGGTATGGATAAAAAACGAAAGCTCGGTCTGGCGCTCATTGCTGCGGGCTGCGCCCTTGCCGCGTTCTGCGGCGTAGGTCTATATTATGTAAACCATCAAAATGTCGCGCCCGCCATGGTAAGCGCCACCGCCGTGCCAACGGAGACTCCGGCCCCGACGGCGGAGCCGACGAGAGCGCCGAACGCCGCGCCGGTACTGACGCTCCTCGGCGACGATCCGCTCTTCTATCCGGCGCAGCCCGGCGGATACGAAGACCCCGGCTGCACGGCGCTCGATGACCGCGACGGTGATCTTACGGCGCAAATTGTCTGCACTATAGACGTGAACGCTTATCATACCGGCGAGGGGAGCGTCACCTATTCCGTCACGGATAGCGACGGCCGGACGGCGACGGTCACGCGCCGCGTGATCGTCACGGCGGCGGATTGCCCCGACACGGTCACGCCGGAGAGTCAAACGGTCTATCTCACGTTTGACGACGGCCCTTCGGCCAATACGGAGCGGCTTCTTGACATTCTGGATGCCTACGGCGTCAAGGCGACGTTTTTCGTGACCGATATCCACGAAGGATATACCGACTGCATTGGCGAGATCGCCCGGCGCGGCCACACCGTCGGCATCCACAGCGCCTCGCACGATTATAATGTGATCTATCAGAGCGAGGAGGCGTACTTCTCTGATCTCTGCCGGATGCAGGAGATCATTTTTGAGCAGACGGGCGAATATACAAAGCTTGTCCGCTTCCCCGGCGGCAGCTCGAACACCGTGAGCCGCTACAATCCCGGCATCATGACGCGCCTTACGAACGATCTGAACGATATGGGTTATGCCTATTTCGACTGGAACGTGTCCGCGGCGGACACCGCGTCCAACGCCACGCGCTATACGGTTGTGGCAAACATCATGGAGAGCGTGCCGCAGCGCGATTATTCCGTTGTATTGCAGCACGACACCAACGATTTCAGCGTAGACGCCGTGGAGGATATTCTCTCCTGGGGCATACAGAACGGGTATTCCTTCCGCGCGATCGATCTCACTACCCCGGCGGTGCATCACGGCGTAGCCAATTAGGAGGCGAGGGAACATGAGTCTTTTTGTTGCCTTTGAGATCATCGGCACGATCGCGTTTGCCGTTTCCGGTGCAGTCGTTGCCATATCGAAAAAAATGGATATTTTCGGCGTGGCGATCCTCGGCATGACGACCGCGGTGGGCGGCGGCATACTGCGCGATCTCATCCTCGGCATCACGCCGCCCGCGGCGTTTCAGTCGCCGGGGTATGCGCTCACGGCGATCGCCGTATCGGCGCTCATCTTTCTGCCGCCGGTGCGGCGGCTGCTGCATTGGAACGAGAAGCTGTACGACACGGCGCTTCTCATCTTTGACGCCATCGGTCTCGGCATATTCACCGTTGTCGGCGTGCAGACGGCATACATAGCCACGGGCGAGCTGAACGCCTTCCTTGCCATCTTTGTCGGCGTCGTCACCGGCTGCGGCGGCGGCGTGCTGCGTGACATGTTCGCTGGAACGCCCCCGTACATTTTCGTCAAGCACTTTTACGCGACCGCGTCCATCCTCGGCGCGGTGGCGTGTATCCTGCTCTGGAGCATCGGGCAGATGCCCGCCATGCTCATCGGCGCCGCCGTAACGCTCACGCTGCGGCTGCTCGCGGCGCATTACCGCTGGAGCCTGCCGAAGGCGAAATGAGAGGGAGGAAAGAGCATGGTATTACATGAGCTGCTCGGCCTTCCCGAGCGGGAGAAGCATGTCGTATCCCTCTGCGGCGGCGGCGGGAAAACGACGCTGATGTACGCGCTTGCGCGCGAGACGAAGACGCTGATGCCAACGGCGCTTTTCACCACAACGCACATCATGCCGCCGTCCGACGCGGACGTCGTTCTCTCCGTTCCGTTTTCAGAGGAGGTGTGCCGCGCGGCGTGGCGGGAAGGGAAAATCGTTTCGTCCGGCGTATTTCTTGCGGAGGAGCGTAGGTTCGGCGCGCCGGAGGAGGAAGCGATGCGCTTTCTTTGCCGCGAGGCGAAAGCAGTCATCATCGAGGCAGACGGTGCGCGCCGTCTGCCGGTAAAATTCCCGGCGGCGTGGGAGCCGGTGATCCGCCCGGAAACGACGCATACGGTCGTTGTCGCAGGGCTTTCCGCGCTGGGAAAGCCTCCGGCGGAGATCGTCCACCGGCATGCGCTGGCCCGGGATGCTGTTGACGTTTCCGGAAATCGGTTTACCGAAAAGCATATGGCGGAGCTTCTCTGGGCGGGCTACGGCCGCTTTGACCCGATCTTCTTTATCAATCAGGCGGATACCGCTGAGCTCGCGGAGCGCGGTGAGCGCATCTGCGCGCTGCTTCGCTCTCTCGGCGCGTATCGCGCGGTGACGGGCTCGCTCCACGCGCTTCGAAACAAAACGAACAAATAAGAGGGGATGAACAGCATGAACGCGATGAAACGATTCTACTACCGCGCCTACCAGACCGTATTTGACCTCGGCTCGCGCATTTTGCCCTGGCGCAAGCCGGAGATCGTGAGCGGCGCGGAGAGCACCGCAAAGATTCCGGAGCTGCTGCGCGGCTGCGGCGTGAAAAGGGTGATGATCGTCTCCGGCAAGCATACGGGCGCAGTGCTCGTCCCGCCGATCCGCGAGAAGATCGAGGCCGCAGGGATATCCGTTGTCCATTTTGACGGCGTGCGCGCCAATCCCACGATTGCCATCATCGAAGAGGTGCGAAAGCTCTATCTCGCCGAGGGGTGTGACGGCTTCCTCGCCGTCGGTGGCGGCTCACCGATGGACACGGCCAAGGCCGCGGCGGCGCGCATCGTGCGCCCCAACCGCACCGTGGAGCAGATGACGGGCCTTTTCAAGGTCATGCACGCTCTGCCGCCGTTCATCGCTGTGCCGACGACCGCCGGTTCCGGCTCGGAGACGACGATTGCCGCTGTTATCACCAACGAGAAAACGCACCACAAGCACGCCATTATGGATCTCTGCCTCGTGCCGCGCTACGCTGTGCTCGATGCCGTCCTCACCGAGGAGCTCCCCCCGGCGACAACGGCGCAGACCGGTATGGACGCGCTCACCCATGCGGTGGAAGCATATGTCAGCGTTCACAGCACAACGAAGGAGACTGACCGCTGCGCCAAGGAGGCCACGGCGGCGATCTTCCGCTGTCTCGAGCGGGCATACGAGAACGGCCGCGATCTCGAAGCGCGGCAGGAAATGCTGCTTGCCTCGTTCAAGGCGGGAGTGGCCTTTACCCGCGCGGGTGTCGGCAACGTTCATGCCATCGCGCACACGCTCGGCGGGCTCTATAATACCGCGCACGGTCTGGCAAACGCCGTCATTCTTCCCATCGTTCTGGAGGACTATGGCGCGGCGGCGGAGAAAAAGCTCGCCCGTCTCGCCGAGATCACCGGCACAAAAACGACCGGCACCGCGCGCGAGAAGAGCGAGGCATTCATTGCGGCGATCCGCGCCATGAATTCGCGCATGGGCATCCCCGAGCATCTGGACGTGATCCGCGAGGAGGACATCCCGCAGATGGTCACCTGGGCGCTGCGGGAGGCAAACCCGACCTATCCCGTCCCGGTTTTGTACGACGAGGCGCACTGCGCCGAGATTATCCGCCGGGTGCGCGGGGAATAAGGAAGCATAACATAAGAAGAAAAGCGCCGGAACAAACAGAGTTCCGGCGCTTTCGCACATATGGATGGTTACTGGAGCAGGCTCCGGTAGCTGTCGCACGTCGAGAGATTGTCGGGCGGATAGAATTCTTCCACCGGGAAGCGGATGCGCCCGAAGAGCGTGCAGGGATCGTCGTCCGTCGTGCCGACGCACTCGTTTTCCGGGAAGCTGTAGTTGTAGACCGGGATAACGAGCTGACTGTCGCGCTCGAGACGGATGAGAGAAAACTGACCGAGTGTTGCGTACCAGAGACGGTTGGAGTCGGTGAGCACCAGCTCCTCCGGGAAGGCGGCAAGAATGTTGGCCGGGACCTCCGGGATGCGGTCAAGCGGCGTGGCGCAGTCTTTTTCCGTGATCTGCATCGAAAGCGCGATCGGATCGACGGCTTCCACAACGCCGACGGGCTGATCGGCCTGCGTGGTGATCTCGCCGTCGGAGGTGTAGACCTTGACGCTTCCCTCGCTGCCGAAGAGAATGACGCGCTTATTGAATACGCAAAGGCCAGTGACGGTTTTCGCGTTCGGGACGCATTCGCCGGTGACGCGGTAAAAATACGTGACGTCCACCGTGTAGTACCCACGGTTGAACGTGATCTCCTCCACGTTCACCCCGGCATAGAGAAGCTCGGCGCTTTTTGGGCGGATGCTGAAGGCGTTTTCTATGTAGCCCTGCGACGTCCGCGTCGGGAACACCCGCAGATCTTCCACGCAGTCCTTATCCCGGCAGCTTGAGTATATTTTCTTCGTATGGATACATACAGCCTCTCGGACACACGCCGAACTGTCGACGGGACCGGGCACGACCCTGTCTGCCATATCGGAATTCCTCCTTTAACAAAGTTCAGTACAGTCTATGCGCGCGGCGCGGCAATGTGCCGATTGACGCAGTTTGGAAAAAGTGATACACTGACTTTATATAAATAAAGAGGAGAATCGCTCATGGAAGGATATCAGAACTTTCAGGAAAAGCTCGATATAAAAATTCTCATTCTTTTTATTCTGCGCCGTCTGCCGGATGCCGTGACGCGGGAAACGCTCACGGATCTTGCGCTCTCTGAGGGCAATGCCGGGTATTTTGAATACTCCGAATGCCTCGCAGAGCTCGTGGATTCCCATCAGGTGGAGCAGGAGGGGAACTTCTATAAGATCTCCGAGCGTGGGGCGCGAAACTGCGATATCGTGGAGAGCAGCCTGCCGATGACTGTCCGGCAGAAGATGGAAAAGAACATCAAGCCGGTTGCGGACGAGCTGCGCCGCCGCGCGATGATCACCGCCGCGCACGAAACGGAGGACAACGCCTGCCGCGTGCATCTCACGCTCTCTGACGGGGTGGGGGAGATACTAAACCTTCAAATGCTCTGCGGCGGGGAAGAACAGGCCGAAAAGCTCGAAAAGAATTTCCGCAAAAACGCCGAACGGTACTATACAGAGATCATGGAGGTTTTGCTGCGCGATGAAAAACTATAAGATTTTCGTTATCAACCCCGGTTCCACCTCAACGAAGCTGGCGCTTTTCGAAAACGACCGCAAGATTCTGGAAACCAACGTGTTCCACGATGCCTCCGTGCTTCTGCAATTTCCCACGGTGAACTCGCAGCTGCCGTACCGCAAGAAGGTCATCATGGACTTTCTGAGCGAAAACCACATTGATCTTTCGGACGTGGACGCCATCGTCGGCCGCGGCGGCAGCTGCTATCCGGTGCCGAGCGGCGTTTACGCCATCGACGATAAGCTCATCGCGGATACCGCCGCCGGAAAGGGCGGCATGGAGCACCCGTCCAATCTCGGCGTGCAGCTCGCCCGCGAGCTGCAGAAGGAGTTTGGCGGTGAGATCTTCATGGTCGATCCCCCGTGCGTGGACGAGCTGTGCGATATGGCGCGCATGACCGGCATTGCTGATGTGCCGCGCCACACCAATATGCATGCGCTCAATCTCCGCGGCGTCGCGATGCACCACGCGAAGCACGTTCTCGGCAAAAGGTACGAGGACTGCAATTTCATCGTCTGCCACATCGACGGCGGCATTTCCGTATCGGCGCACCGGCACGGCCGCATCATCGACTGCAACGACGCTGCCGGCGGCGACGGCCCCTATACGCCGACGCGCATCGGCTCGGTCTCCGTGGCGGATATTCTCGAATACGTCCGCGATAAGGACATCGACGAGGTCAAAAAGCTCTGCACCCGCACGGGCGGCTTCGTGAGCCACTTCGGCACCTCCAGCTCCGACGCCGTCCACAAAATGGCGGAAGAGGGGAACAAGAAGGCCATCCGTGTCTGGGGCGGCATGAAATACCAGATCGTCAAATATATCGGCGCCATGGCGACGGTGCTCGGCGGGAAAGTGGACGGCATCCTCCTCACCGGCGGCCTCCTCCGCTTTGAGGACGTTACGCAGACCATCCGCGAGCATTGCGAATGGATCGCGCCGGTGAGCACCTATCCCGGCGAGGTTGAGCACGAGGCGCTCGCCGCGGGCGCGCTGCGCGTCCTGCGCGGCGAGGAAGAGCCCAAACACTACACCGGACGCCCCGTATGGGACGGCTGGCACGACGAAGAGTGATCCTGAACAGGAACAGCCACGGCGGTATCGCATCGCGCCGTGGCGGTAACGAAAAAGCGCCGGAGCTTTGAGCTCCGGCGCTTTTGGCGTATTGGGAAAAATCTCAGAAGATCGCGACGACAGCGCCGTTGTAGGTCTCGGCGATGTAGTTCTTCACGGTGTCGGACTGGAGAGCCTTGACGAGCGCGGCGGTCTTGGCGCTGTCCTTGTCGGCCTCGCGGACGGCGACGATGTTGGCGTAGGTCTGGGCGGCGTCGCCGGAGGCGTCCTCAACGGCGAGAGCGTCGGCGACCTTCAGGCCGGCGGCCAGCGCGTAGTTGCCGTTGATGACGGCAAGCGTGCCGGCGTCGCTGTTGGCGAGCTGGGTCGGAACGGTGTCGGCCTGGACGGGAACAACGTTGTAGCCCTTCGTGTCAACGATATCGAGATGGCTGACGCCCTTTTCCGCGGAGGCGTCCTCCGGCAGGGTGATGAGGCCTTCCTGGGCGAGCAGGAGGAGTGCGCGGGTCTCGTTGCTGTCGTCGGCGGGGATCAGAATGGTAGCGCCCTCGGCAACTTCATCAAGAGAGGAAACGCCGTTGCCGAAGAGACCGAACGGCTCATAGTGGATGAGACCGGCGGAGACGAGGTGCGTGCCGTTGCTGGCGTTGAAGCTGTTCAGGTACGGGGTGTGCTGGAAGTAGTTGGCGTCAAGCTCGCCGTCCTCAAGGGCGGTGTTGGGCAGGACGTAATCGTCGTAAATGACGATGTCGAGATCGTAGCCTTCCTCGGCAAGGAGGGGCTTGATCTGCTCAAGGACCTCGGCGTGCGGGGTGGAGGAAGCGCCGACCTTGATGGTCTCCTTCGCAGCGGGGGTGGAGGCGGAGCCGCAGGCGGCCAGCGCGAGCAGCAGCGCAAGAGCGAGGACGACAGAAAGAATCTTTTTCATTTTAATGTTTCTCCTTTTCATTGGATTCTGTTGAGTGTTTTTTATATCATCAGGCGGAGGTGCGTTTGTCCGTTTTGCGGACGATGTACATTCCGACTTCCTGAATGACCTGAACAATAATGATGCAGAGCAGCGCGGCGAACCAGATGATATCCTGATTGAAGCGCTGGTGGCCGTAGACGATGGCGATCTGGCCGAGGCCAGTGCCGCCGATCGTGGCGGCCATGGCGGAGTAGCCGAGCACCGTGACCATTGAGATGACGGCGCCGGTGATGAGCGAGGGCTTCGCTTCCGGGACGAGCACCTTGGTGATGATCTGGAAGCGGGGGGTCCCCATCGCTTCAGCGGCTTCGATCACGCCCTTATCGACCTCCTTGATGGAGGATTCCACCATGCGCGCCACATAGGGAGCCGCGGCGATCACGAGCGTTACGATCACGGCCTTGTTGCCGAGCGACGTGCCGACGATGAACTTTGCCACCGGCAGCATTGCCACCATGAGAATGATGAACGGCACGCTTCGGAAAGCGTTGATGAGGATGCTGAGGACTTTATTGAGCACCGGCATCGGATGGATGCCATCCTTATCGCTCACGCAAAGGAGCAGACCCAGCGGCAGGCCAAGAACATAGGCAAACACCGTGGAGATCACGGTCAGATAGATCGTCTGCCATACGCCGAGCAGAAAGAGGTTCTGCTGCCAGAGCTTTACAAACATATCGGAGAACATCCCATCACACCTCCTCGAAGGAGACGCCGTCCTGCTTCAGCCACGCGCGGGCGCGCTCGGCGCTCGCTTCGTCGGCGGGAAGCTCCAGGATCGTCTGCCCATAAATTTTGCCGTCGATCTCGCGGATGTCCGCGGAGACGATGTTGACCGGGGTCTGGCACTCCATGATGAGGCTGGCCACAACGGGGTGCCGTGTCGTTTCGCCGTTGAAGGCGAGGCGGATGCGCTTTCCGCCGGGGGTGAATACCGGGGCGATGCTGACGCCGGGGAGGATCAGCTCGCGGGCGATCTTGGACTGCGGGTTAGTGAACACCTGGCTCACTGCGCCGAGCTCGGCGATCTGGCCATGGTCGATGACCGCAACGCGGTCGCAGATCTGATCAATGACGCGCATCTCGTGCGTGATGACGATCACCGTGACGCCCATCGTGCGGTTGATCTCTTTCAAAAGAGAGAGGATCGACTGCGTGGTCGTGGGGTCGAGCGCGCTTGTGGCTTCGTCACAGAGGAGGTACCGGGGCTTTGTTGCCAGCGCGCGGGCGATAGCTACGCGCTGCTTCTGTCCGCCGGAGAGCTGCGAGGGGTACGCCTTGGCGCGGTCGGCAAGGCCGACAACGGAGAGCAGCTCCATCGCGCGCTCCACAGATTCTTTCTTCTTCCATCCGGCGATCTCCAGCGGGTAGCACACGTTCTGGAGAACGGTGCGCTGCGCGAGAAGGTTAAAGCCCTGGAAGATCATCCCGATCGAGCGGCGGATGAGCAGCAGCTCCTTTTGGGGAAGCTTTGTGAGATCCTTGCCGTCTACGATCACGGAGCCGGAGGTCGGGCGCTCCAGCAGGTTGATGCATCGAACCAGCGTGGATTTACCCGCGCCGGAAAGGCCGATGATACCGAATATTTCGCCGTCCTCGATCGTGAGGGAAATGTCATGCACGGCGTGGATCTGTCCCTCACCTTCGCCGAAGTCCTTGGTCACGTTCTGAAGCTGGATCAAAAGCGAACCCTCCTAACAAACAAAAAAGCAGGCTGCCATTTTGGCATCCCGCTTCACAAAACCGCAGATCCGGGTTTCCCGGACTGCGCCTTTTTATCCCTGAAAAGCAGTCAGCAAATGGCCATCGGAACGCGCAGCAAAGCTGCGCATGCACATCATCATGTTCATGCACATCTCGGTCATCATGCTGGCGAACGTACGACGCATTGGCTGAGCTCCTTTCCTCGGTAATCAAGTTGTCTGCATTATATCCCTACGGTTTTGGTCTGTCAATACACTTTAACACCGCAAAGACAGAATCGTCGAAAAAACACAAAACCCTCTCCCGTTCGGGAAGAGGGTTTGTGAATAATCATTCAGGATTTGTACTCAAATGTCATGCCGCAGATGGAAATGGTGTCGCCGTCGCGGATGCCGAGTGCTTCCATGCGCTCGTAGATCCCGGCGTCGCGCAGCGACTTGTCGAAATACATCCGGCTTTCATAGTCGGTAAAGTTGACGGTCGAAACGAGACGGTCCATCCAGGGGCCGGAGACATACCAGACGCCGTCATCCTCTTCGATCTCCACATCCTCGGGCGAGCCGAGATCGGGCGCGGGCGGAACATAGTCCGGCTCGTACACCGCGATCGGCGGGAGCGTGGAAAGCATGGCAGCGGCGCGCTGCATGAGCTCCTTCGTTCCGGCGGTCGTGGCGGCAGAGAGCTCGAAAAACTCATAGCCCTGCTCCTCCACATGTTTTTTCAGCCGCTCGATGGGCTCGCGGTCGTTGCCGAGCAGGTCACACTTGTTGGCTGCAACGATCTGCGGGCGCGAGGCGAGCGTGGGGGAGTAGTCCGCCAGCTCGCGGTTGATCGTCTCAAAATCTTCAATGGGGTCGCGCCCCTCGCTTCCGGCGACGTCTACCACATGGATGAGAAGACGGCAGCGGTCGATGTGGCGTAGAAAATCGTGGCCAAGCCCCGCGCCCTCGCTCGCGCCCTCGATGATGCCGGGAATGTCTGCCAGCACGAAGGAAGCGCCCTCGGCCACGTAGACAACGCCGAGATTGGGGGAGAGAGTAGTGAAATGATAGTCCGCGATCTTCGGCCGCGCGCGGGAAACGCTCGCGAGCAGCGTGGATTTTCCGACGTTCGGGAAGCCGACGAGACCGACATCCGCGAGCAGCTTGAGCTCCAGAATGAGCTCGTGGCTCTCGCCGGGCATGCCGGGCTTGGCAAAGCGGGGCACCTGCCGCGTCGGCGTGGCAAAATGCTGGTTGCCCCAGCCGCCGCGCCCGCCCTTCGCGGCGACGAACGGCTCGCCCGTGGACATGTCGGCCATGATGCCGCCGGTGGCCTTGTCGCGCACGAGCGTGCCGCGCGGCACGCGGATCGTGACGTTCTCGCCGTCCTTGCCGGAGCAGCGCTTGTTGAGACCGTTTTCTCCATTGGCCGCGGTAAATTTGCGCTTATAGCGGAAATCCATCAGCGTGGACATATGATCGTCCACAACGAGGATCACATCGCCGCCGCGTCCGCCGTCGCCGCCGTCCGGCCCGCCGGCCGCGACAAATTTCTCGCGGTGGAAGGTGACGGCACCGTCGCCGCCCTTGCCGGCGTAAACGCTGATGGTGACTTTATCTACAAATCCGTAGCTCATGCGTGTTCCACCTGTCTTTGAAAATAAAAAGAGACCGACGAGCCCGTCGGTCTCTTTGGGTAATTACTGCGCGATTTCGTAAACAGAGACCTTTTTGCGGTCCTTGCCCATGCGCTCAAACTTCACGGTGCCGTCCACGAGGGCGTAGAGAGTGTCATCTCCGCCGATGCCCACGTTGGTGCCGGGGTGAATCTTCGTTCCGCGCTGTCTGACAAGGATGTTGCCGGCCAGAACGAACTGACCGTCGGCCCGCTTCGCACCCAGACGCTTCGACTCGCTGTCGCGACCGTTGCGGGTGCTGCCCATGCCTTTTTTATGTGCCATTTAAATCACACCTCCAATAGTCAAATAGTACGGATCAAGCGTTGATCGCGGTGATTTCCACCTTCGTGTAGGGCTGACGATGGCCCTGCGTGCGACGGTAGTTTTTCTTGGGCTTCATCTTGTAGACACGGATCTTCTTGCTCTTTCCGGTCTTGATGATCTTGCCGGTCACGGTGGCGCCTTCCACAACGGGGGTGCCGAACACGTTGACGCCCTCGTCGACAACGGCCAGAACCTGATCAAAGGTGACGGTCTCGCCATCGGCAACGTTGAGCTTCTCGACGTAGATAACGTCGTTCTCGGCGACGCGGTACTGCTTACCGCCGGTCATGATAACTGCGTGCTTCATTTTACATCCTGCCTTTCTTGCAGACTCGCTCTCCCGGGCGGAGGTTGCCCTCGCTTAGTTACCCTTTCAATGCGGCTCTGATACTATACCACGCCGAAAATGGCTTGTCAACACAAGATTTGGCGTTTTTCAGCGGATCATCGGCTAAATCTTATTGTTTCTCCGTTTTTTCCGCTTCGCGATGCGGGTGCCTACGAGCACGCCCGTGCCGATGACCACAAAAAGTCCGGCCACGGCGGCAATGACGATGTTTTCCACATATTTGCCGTGCACGGAGGTGAGACCGCCGGGCAGCGGCTCGGATACGAGATCCTTATAATAAAGCATTTCAGTCTCGTATTCCGCAGGGGAGTTCTCGTGCAGTATGACCAGCCGAGCGCCGTGATATTCGCGGTCGCCGTAGATATAAAAGCCAGTGCTTGTGGTGTTTACCAGGTCGATGCCCTCATACGTCCCGGCAAAGTCGTTTTTGTGATCGTGACCGAAAAACGCCGCGACCACGTCGCCCGTATCGCGCATTGCGGCAAACTCCCCGGAGGGGATGTCCGGCGGGCAGGGCGCTTCGCCGAGATGCCCGGCGGTGAAGCTGTCACCCATTTTATAATAGTGACCCGAGCGGCTGGAATAGCCCTCGACGACGCCCTCGGCCTTTTTCTCCGAGGCGGGAACTTCCGTCAGAAGATCATAAATCTCCGGAACGATGATGTGCTGGAAAAGATAGGCGGGAAGCATCTCGCCATACTGCGCCTCGAGCGCTGCGGCGGTGGAGGTGTACCAGTCGATCTGATCCTGCTCGACACGGGCGTATTTGGAAACGCCCTTCTCGCCGTAGGTCCCGCTGTCCAGAAACCAGAGATTGCACACCGGGCGGCTCCCGTCCGACGACCAGACGAGAAGGTTATAGTTTCCGCAGCCGGTGATATCGTCCGGCCCGGCAGACATAAGGCAGCCGGGATAGCTATGATAGATGGCAAGCTGCGTCTCCTTGCTCACGCCGCCCTCGTCGTCGTGGTTGCCGAAAACGGCGGCGAAGGGAATGCCGCGCTCGGCCACGGGCGCGAGGATGGCGTCGAGTGCCTTTCCCATCGCCTCCGTAGTACGGACGGACGGGCCGTGCACCTGATCGCCGGTGAATACGACGAGATCGGCGTTGGCGGCGTCGAGCTCGGCATTGAGCAGACGGAGCGTTGCCTCATGCGGCGTGGCGGTGTCCTGCGTGTCGGCAACGATCAAAATACGAAATTCCCCGTTTTCGTCAAATTGGAGCACAGTATCCTCCTCCGCGGCATAGGCCGGTGCGGCAAGCGCTGCCAAAAGCAGCGCCGAGAGCGACGCGCACAGGAACGGTTTCCATTTTTTCATGTTGAACCCTCCGGATAAAAAAGCCGCCCCCGGCCGGAAAGCTGGGGGCGGGCGGGTAAAGCCTTACTTCGTGACGAGAGCGAGCGTGTCACGCGCGATCATCAGCTCTTCGTTCGTCGGGATGACGTACACCTTCACGGTGCTGTCGGCAGCGGAGATATCGGTCTCCTTGCCGCGGACCTGGTTTTTCTCGTGGTCAACGTGGACGCCGAGGAACTCGAGACCCTTGCAGATGCTCTCGCGCATGTCGGGGCCGTTCTCGCCGACGCCGGCGGTGAACGTGATGATATCAACGCCGCCCATGGCCGCCGCGTAGGAGCCGATATACTTGCGGACTTCGTAGGCAAACTTGTCAAGAGCGAGCTGCGCGCGCTCGTTGCCCTCTTTGGCAGCCTTCTCAAGATCGCGGAAGTCGGAGCCGACGCCGGAAATGCCGAGCACGCCGGACTTCTTGTTGAGGACGTTGAGCATCTCGTCGGCGGTGTAGCCGTACTTGTTCATGATGAACTGGAGAATGGCGGGGTCAAGGTTGCCGGAGCGGGTGCCCATCGGCAGACCCTCGAGAGGCGTCAGGCCCATGGAGGTATCAACGCACTTGCCGTCGATGCTCGCGGAGACGGAGGAGCCGTTGCCGAGATGGCAGTTGATGACGCGCGTGCCCTTCTTGCCCATGATCTCGCAGGCACGGGCAGACACGAAGCGGTGGGACGTGCCATGGAAGCCGTAGCGGCGGATGGAGTCGTTCTCGTAGTACTCATACGGAATAGCGTAGATATACGCTTCCGGCGTCATGGACATGCCGAAGGAGGTGTCGAACACGGCGACCTGCGGCACGCCGGGCATCGTCGCCTGGCACGCCTTGATGCCCATGAGGTTGGCGGGGTTGTGCAGAGGCCCGAGCGGGAAGCACTTTTTGATCGCGGCTTCACAGGCGTCATCCACGACGCAGGACTCGGTGAACTCGATGCCGCCGTGGAGCACGCGATGACCGACAGCGCCAATCTCCGCCATCGTCTCAACGACGCCGTAGTCCTTGCTGGTCAGCTTCTCGAGAACGGCCTCGATCGCTTCCTTGTGGGTGGGGAACGGAACGTCCGCTTCGTAAACGGGCTTGCCGTTCTGGGGCTTGTGGGTCAGACGGCCGTCGATGCCGATGCGCTCACAAAGACCTTTGGCGAGCAGAGACTCGTTCTCCATGTCGATGAGCTGATACTTCAGCGAAGAGCTGCCGGCGTTGATAACCAGAATCTTCATTGGTTCGGATCCTTTCCATGTTGAAAATTTTACCGCATCAGGGTATCATTGTTTCACAAATATCTATTTTAGCGTTCTTTTCTCCAAAACGCAAGAGTAAAAAGGATGGATTCTTAATGAAAGCGGTCGGGATCGTTGCGGAATATAACCCGTTTCACGGCGGACACCAGTATCAGATACGGAAGATCCGCGAAATCTGCGGCGCGGATACGCCCATCGCCGCGGTCATGTCCGGCGATTTCGTGCAGCGCGGCGAGGCGGCTGCTTACGATAAATTCACCCGCGCGGCAGCTGCCGTGGGCTGCGGCGTGTCCCTCGTGATCGAGTTGCCGCTTCCCTGGAGTCTTTCTTCCGCCGAAGGCTTCGCGCGCGGCGGCGTCGGGCTGCTTGGCGCAACAGGTGTTGTGGATAAACTCTCCTTCGGCAGTGAGAGCGGCGATCTTGCCGCGCTGGAAAAGACGGCGGCCGCGCTCGATACGCCGGAATTTACCGATGCGCTGAAAGCGTCGCTCACCGGCGGAACGCCGTTTGCTGCGGCGCGCGCCAAAGCGGCACAAGCTCTGCTCGGAAATGCTGCGGCGGTGCTCGATACGCCGAACGATCTTCTGGCCGTGGAGTATCTCCGTGCCGCGGCGAAGCTTGGTTATACATTTAAATATATTCCCATCCGGCGCGAGGGCTCCGTTCACGACGGCGCGGGAAGCGCCTCCGAGCTGCGCGCCCGACTTCGCGAAGGGGAGAGCCTTTCCGGGCGTATCCCAGATGAGGCGTGGGACGTTTTTCGCCGCGCGTCCGAGGCCGGGCGCGGCTATGTCTCCCCGGAAAGCCTGCGTACGGCGCTTCTCTCCCGCCTGCGGGAGAAAACGCCGGAGGACTTTGCCGCTGTGCCCGATGCGGCGGAGGGACTGCACTTCCGCCTCTACGAGGCTGCGCGCCGCGGCGCATCGGCCGAAGAGATCGCGGATCTTGCCAAATCCAAACGGTACGCCCACGCGCGGCTGCGCCGCATGGTGATGTGCGCTGTGCTCGGCGTGCGCGCCGGAGACGCCGGCGGCGTGCCGCCATATCTTCGCGTCCTGGCGTTTGACGCACAGGGAGCTGCGCTGCTGCGGGAGATGAAAATGTGTGCGTCTCTGCCGGTCATTGTCAAAAGTGCGCGCGTCAGAGACGAAAATGAGGCCGTCCGGCGCGTGTTCGATCTCGGGAGCCGCGCGCACGATCTCTATGTTCTCGGCTGGGAAAACCGTGCTGCGCAGGCCGCAGACGGCGATTATCGAGCCACACCGCATGTATCCATGCACGATAACCAAGAGAGTGTTTGAAATTTTTTCTCGATTTAGCGAAAAAAAGGGTTGCAATTTCTTCCCGGCGGTATTATACTACCGTCATATTTGAAATGGAAACACAATTGTCCGCGATATGCGGACTTTGCGTATTCCGGAGAGGGAGGAAAAACCATGAAAAAGTTTTTGTCTATTGTCCTTTGCGCGTGCATGCTCTGCGCGATGCTTGCCGGCTGCGGAAGCAACGATTCCCCGGCGGCCGCCGTGGAAGGCGATGTGCTGAAGGTCGGCATCTTTGAACCCGCCACGGGCGAGAACGGCGCCGGCGGCATGCAGGAAGTGCTCGGTGCGCGCTATGCAAACCAGGTTGTTCCCAGCGTGACGGTCAACGGCAAGGAATACAAGATCGAGCTCGTCGAGGTCGATAACCAGTCCGACAAGACCGCGGCCGTTACCGCCGCGCAGAACCTTGTGAGCAGCGGCGTCATCGCCGTCATCGGCTCCTACGGCTCCGGCGTGTCCATCGCCGCCGGCTCCACGTTTGAGCAGGCGAAGATCCCCGCCATCGGCGGCTCCTGCACGAACCCCCAGGTAACCCTCGGCAACGACTACTACTTCCGCGTCTGCTTCCTTGACCCGTTCCAGGGAACCGTTATGGCGAGCTACGCCAACAACGAAGGCTGCAAGAAGGCCGCTGTCATCATGCAGAATGGCGACGACTACTCCACCGGCCTTGCGAACTATTTCGCCGAAGCCTTTTCCAAGATGGATGGCTGCGAAGTTGTTTACGCCGGTACTTACAACACCAACGAGACCGACTTCAACGCGATCCTGACGGCTGCCAAGGCGGCCGACCCCGATGTGCTGTTCATTCCGTCCTCCATCACGACCGCCGGCATCATCATCAAGCAGGCGCGTGACATGGGCATCACCGCCCGTATCATGGCGGGCGATACCTGGGAGAACGCTACCATCATGGAAAACGCCGGTGTGGAAAACTGCGAAGGCGTTGCCCTTTCCACTTTCTTTGACGAGAACGACGCTAGTGCTTCCGAGTTCGTCCAGGGCTTCAAGGCGTATCTGAACGGTGATGACGAAGCGCTCAAGCTCAACGGCAACAACGATACGGTCGCCGCCGTTTCCGCGCTCGGCTACGACGCTTACATGGCGATCATCGAGGCGCTTAAGAGTGTCTCCGGCGACATCACCGGCGAGGCTGTCCGCGACGCGCTCACCACGGTCTCCTTTGACGGTGTGACTGGCAGCATTTCGTTCGACGAGAACGGCGATGCCAACAAGGATATGGCTTACATCAAGATCATGTCCGAGGGCGTTTTCAAGTTCGTCGGTACGCAGAAGACCGACGGCACCTTCACTCCCGCTGCCTGATTTCGTATTCCGCAAAACTGATCTGAATCGGCGGGTCACCCCGCCGATTCTCTTTATTCGTTCTTACCCCGTCGCATCGGCAATCCGAAAGAGGAGGCAAGCTCTATGACGGCATTTCTCCAGAACTGTCTGAACGGTATATCCATCGGCAGTATATATGCCCTGATCGCCATCGGCTACACGATGGTTTACGGTATTCTTCGACTTATCAACTTCGCCCACGGCGATATCTTTATGATGGCGGGTTATTTCATGATCATCTGCATGACCGACCTGCTCATCCCGTGGTACATATCGCTGCTGCTTGTCGTGCTGTTCACGGTGCTGCTCGGCGTGTTCATCGAGCGCATTGCCTATAAGCCGCTGCGCGATGCGCCGCGTATGTCCATCATGATCTCGGCCATCGGCGTTTCGTACTTTTTGCAGAACTTCGCCACCTATCTCTTCACGGCACAGCCGAAGTCCTATCCGTATGCGGAGATGGGCTTTTTGAGCAAAACGGTGAAGCTCGGCGAGATCTCCACGACGCTTGTGACGTTCATTACGCCGATTCTCACGGTGATCCTTGTTCTGGCGCTGGTATTCCTCATTCGTAAAACGAAGATCGGCATGGCGATGCGCGCGGTATCCCGCGATTTTGAAACCTCCTGCCTCATGGGCATCAAGATCAACCGCGTCATCAGCTTCACGTTTGCCGTCGGCAGCGCGCTGGCCGCCATCGGCTCGGTGCTGTACTTCATTCCGCGCTCGTCGGTGTATCCGCTCGCCGGATCTCTACCCGGCCTTAAGTGCTTTGTCGCCGCGGTGTTCGGCGGCATCGGCTCCATCCCCGGCGCGCTGGTGGGCGGATTCCTCATCGGCCTTTGCGAAACGTTCATCAAGGGCAGCGCCTATTCCGAGTTCAGCGACGTTTTCACGTTTGTTGTGCTGATCCTTGTGCTGCTCGTCCGTCCCACCGGCCTGTTCGGTGAGAAGCTGAAAGAGAAGGTGTGAGCATGAGTCAAAAGAAAAAAATGATCTGTTCCGCCATCGGTTTTCTCTGCATTGCGGCGGTGATCGTCTGTGCCGGCGAGATCGTGCCGCGCACATCGATGTTCCGCACGGTTTTGCAGCTTGGCGCAATTTATGCGCTGCTCGCGGTTTCCATGAACCTCTGCAACGGCTTTACGGGGCTCTTCTCTCTCGGTCAGGCGGGCTTCATGACGCTTGGCGCTTATACCTACGCCATTTTCACCATTCCCACGGCGGCACGCCCCGGCGTCTACTACCTTTACGGCGTTGCCGACTGGCTCGCCAATCTCCATCTGCCGATCATCGTGGCGCTGCTTGCCGCCGGCATTGTCGGCGCGCTCTTCGCCGCGCTCATCGGCGCGCCGGTACTCAAGCTCAAAAGCGACTATCTCGCCATTGCGACGCTCGGCTTTGCCGAGGTCGTGCGTATCGTTGTCGCTTCCTCGCCGCTCAACCGTATTACGAACGGCTCGCTCGGCCTGACGAAGATCCCCGGCTTTTCGTCCTATTACGGCATTTTCATCGTGGTCGCCGTATGCATCACGCTGATCGTCCTCATCATCAACTCTTCCTATGGGCGTGCGTTCAAGGCCATCCGCGACGATGAGATCGCCGCGGAGGCGATGGGCATCAACCTCGCCAAGCACAAGCAGATGAGCTTCATTATCAGCTCGTTTTTTGCGGCCATCGGCGGCGCGCTGATGGCAATGTTCCTTGGCGCGGTGTCGTCTACAACGTTCACTATCGCCGTTACGTACTTTATCCTGCTCATCGTCGTCATCGGCGGCATGGGCAGCGTGACGGGCAGCATTCTCTCTGCGTTTCTCGTCATTGCGAGCCGCGAGTGGTGGCTGCGTTTCCTTGATAAGACAACCTACATCGGCAATTTCCGTGTGCCCCTGCTCAAGACCGGCTTCCGTATGGTCGTGTTCTCCATAATTCTCATGGTCGTGGTGCTGTTCTTCCGCACCGGCATTATGGGGGATAAGGAGTTTAGCTGGGATCGTATCGCGGCTCGCTGCAAAAAGCTCTTCGGCGGGAAAAAGAAGGCCGTTTCCGGAGGTGAAAACCATGAGTGAATCGATGCTCCGTATGGAAAACGTCACCATGCAGTTCGGCGGCGTTGTGGCGGTAAATAACCTTTCGCTCAATGTGGATAAGGGGGAGATCGTTGCGCTCATCGGCCCGAACGGCGCAGGGAAGACGACGGCCTTCAACTGCATCACCGGTGTATACCAGCCGACGAACGGCAAGGTGTTCTTTGAAGATCAGCTCATGGTCTCCGCGCATCCGACCGGAAAGATGCAGAAAAATTACCAAGGCATGAACGCCGAGATGTATCTCAAGGAAAAGATCCTCGAACCGACGCCTGACCAGATCACAAAGCTCGGCATTGCCCGCACATTCCAGAACATCCGCCTGTGGAAATCCATGACGGTGTTTGAAAATGTTCTCACGGCCAAGCACATGCGCGCCAAGCAGAACGTATTCAGCGCGGCGCTGCGTGTCTCCGTGGCGGAGGATCGCCGCATGGAAAAAGAGACAATGGAACTGCTCGAAGAGCAGAACCTTGTGCAGTATCGTAATGAGCTTGCAACGTCCCTGCCGTACGGCTTGCAGCGGCGGCTGGAGATCGCCCGCGCTCTCGCTACCGATCCGAAGCTCCTTCTGCTCGATGAGCCCGCCGCCGGTATGAACCCGCAGGAGACGGAAGAGCTTGGCCAGTTTATCATGCAGATCAAAAAGAAATACGACCTCACGATCCTCATGATCGAGCACCACATGGAGCTCGTTATGAAATTCTCTGACCGCATCTATGTGGTCGATTTCGGCAAGCTTATCTCGCAGGGTACGCCCGCCGTTGTGCAGGGCGATCCGAAAGTTATCGAAGCGTATCTGGGGGTGGCGGAAGAATGAATGATGTAATTCTCTCCATTCACGATCTCAGCGTGAACTACGGCGGCATCGAGGCCGTCAAGGGCATCTCCTTTGACGTCCATGAGGGCGAAATTGTCACGCTCATCGGCGCGAACGGCGCGGGCAAGAGCTCAACGCTTCGCACGATCGCCGGTCTTGTGAAGCCCTCCGGCGGCACGATCAACTTCCGCGGCGACAACATCACCGGACGCGACGCCACGACCATTGTGAAAAAAGGAATCACGCTCGTCCCGGAAGGGCGGCATATTTTCCCGGATCTTACGGTGCTCGAAAATCTTAAGGTCGGCGCATATCTCCGTAATGATGACATTTCCGGCGATATCCAATGGGTGTACGACCTCTTCCCGCGCCTGCGCGAGCGCTCGTGGCAGGCGGGCGGCACGCTCTCCGGCGGCGAGCAGCAGATGCTGGCCGTGGGCCGCGCGCTTATGGCGCGCCCAAAGCTCATCATGATGGATGAGCCGTCGCTCGGCCTCGCGCCGCTCGTTGTGCGCGATATCTTTGAGATCATCCGCCAGATCAACCGGCAGGGCGTGTCCATTCTGCTCATCGAGCAGAACGCGAATATGGCGCTCAAGGTCGCCGACTCCGCCTACGTTATGGAGACCGGCTGCATCACGCTCTCCGGCGCGGGCAAAGACCTTTTGAACAACGAGGCAGTCAAAAAGGCGTATCTCGGAACCTGATTGACATTTTCCGCGGGAGACTATTATAATTATAGTCTCCCGGTTTTCTTTTTAAGGAGAAATGACCTATGCACATCGTTACAAGTACGGATATCCTTCTCCCGCGTGCCGAAGATATGGGCGCATGGAGCGTGATCGCGTGCGATCAGTTCACATCCGAGCCGGAATACTGGGCCGCGGCGGAAAAGCGAGCGGCGGAAAAGCCGAGCACCCTCTCTCTCATGCTGCCGGAGGCGTGGCTGCATACCGCGCGCGCCGAGGGCGCGGATACGCGCATTGCCGAAACGATGCGCCGCTATCTTGCGGAGGGTGTTTTTCAAACGATCCCGGACAGCTTTGTTTATGTGGAACGAACTCTGCCGGATGGACGCATTCGCCGCGGCCTTGTCGCAGCGCTCGATCTGGAGCAGTACGATTTTACCGGCAGACTGCCAGTGAGCGTCCGCTCCACGGAGGGCACCGTGGAGGAACGCCTGCCGCCGCGTGTGAATATCCGCCGCGGCGCGCCGCTTGAAATGCCGCACACACTATTGCTGATGGACGACCGGACGGACAGCGTGCTTTCTCTCGCGGAAATGGCGAAGGACACGCTCGAAAAGGTCTACGACTTTGATCTCATGCTCGGCGGCGGCCATATAGCCGGGTGGCGTGTGAGCGGGGATACGAAGAGCGCGGTGCAGTCGGCGCTCGATTCGCTCGATAATGCCGCCCTGCAGCGGGAAAAATACGGTGATGCGGCAGAGAACGGCAAGCTTACCTTTGCCGTCGGCGACGGCAACCACTCTCTCGCCGCAGCCAGACGTTTCTGGGAGGAAAAGCGTGAAACTCTGCCGGAAAACGAGAGGCTGAGCGACCCCGCCCGCTTCGCTCTTGTGGAGATCGAGAATATCCATGAGCCGTCGCTCGATTTTGAGCCGATCCATCGCGTGATCTTCGATACGGATACATCCGCCTTTGCCTCCGAGCTCGCCGCGCACCGGGCGGAGTGGGGAGCAAAGGATAAAACGCTCGGAGAGCGCGTTGCGGCGGCGGAGAGCTTCTGCCGCGCCTACACCGCTGCACATGGAGGGTATATCGACTACATTCACGGCGACGACACGGCGCGCGCTCTCGGCGAAAAGCCGGGCTGCGCCGCGGTACTGCTGCCGCCAGTCGAAAAGAGCGGACTATTCCTGTCTGTTCTCAAAAATGGTGCTCTGCCGAAAAAGAGCTTTTCCATGGGCAACGCGCGCGACAAGCGCTATTATCTCGAATGCCGCAGGATACGTTAAAATAGAAACTCCAAGGAGGTTCGATTATGAAAGAAGTCAAAAACCCGAAAAAGCCGTTGGCGTATTATTACACCATCACGCTCATCGCGCTGGTGCTCTTCAACATCTTCGTTGCGCCGATGCTCAACCGGCAGCGCGTTGTAGAGACGGACTACAGTACCTTCATGCGCATGATCGAGGAGAAGCAGATCGGCAAGGTGGACGTCAGCGATACGGAAATCGTGTTCACCGGTAAAAACGACGGCACGATCTATGTGACCGGCGTTATGTACGATCCGACGCTCACACAGCGCCTCTATGACTGCGGCGCGGAGTTCGCCAAGGACATTGAGCAGGCTATGTCGCCGGTGCTGAGCTATCTCTTGACGCTCATTCTGCCGCTTGTCATTTTCATGATATTTGGCCAGTTCATGCGCAAAAAGCTCATGGATCAGATGGGCGGCAAGGACGTCATGTCCTTCGGCATGGGCAAAAGCAATGCGAAGGTCTATGTGCAGTCTACGCACGGCATCCGCTTTGACGATGTGGCCGGCGAGGACGAGGCGAAGGAAAGCCTTGCCGAGATCGTGGATTATCTCCATAATCCGAGCAAGTATACGGACGCGGGCGCCTCGATGCCGAAGGGTATATTGCTCGTTGGACCTCCGGGAACTGGCAAAACGATGCTCGCCAAGGCCGTGGCGGGCGAATCGAATGTGCCGTTCTTCTCCATCTCCGGCTCGGAGTTCGTGGAGATGTTCGTCGGCATGGGAGCAAGCAAGGTGCGCGATCTCTTCAGCCAGGCAAAGGAGAAGGCTCCCTGCATCGTATTCATCGACGAGATCGACGCCATCGGCCAGAAACGCAGCGGCGGCGCGATGGGCGGCAACGACGAGCGCGAGCAGACGCTCAACCAGCTGCTCACCGAAATGGACGGCTTCGAGAGCAACAACGGCGTCATCATCCTCGCCGCAACGAACCGCCCCGAATCGCTTGACCCGGCGCTCACACGCCCCGGCCGCTTTGACCGCCGCGTGCCGGTCGAGCTGCCCGACCTTGCCGGACGCGAGGCCATTTTGAAGGTTCACGCCCGCAAGATCAAGCCCGCAGAGGATGTGGATTTTCACACGATCGCCCGCATGGCCTCCGGCGCTTCCGGCGCGGAGCTTGCCAATATCATCAACGAGGCCGCGCTGCGCGCCGTGCGCAACGGCCGCACCATCGTTACCGAGGCGGATCTCGAGGAGAGCATCGAGGTCGTTATCGCCGGATACCAGAAGAAAAACGCCGTCCTATCCGATCAGGAGAAGAAGGTCGTGGCCTACCACGAGATCGGCCACGCGCTTGTTGCGGCGATGCAGACGCACTCCGCACCCGTGCAGAAGATCACGATCATTCCGCGCACGTCCGGCGCGCTGGGGTACACGATGCAGGTGGAGACTGGCGACAAGTACCTCATGACAAAGCAGGAGATCGAAAACAAGATCGCCACGTTCACCGGCGGCCGCGCCGCCGAAGAGGTCGTGTTCGGCGAGATCACGACCGGCGCCTCGAACGATATCGAGCAGGCTACCAAACTCGCCCGCGCGATGATCACGCGCTACGGCATGAGCGACGATTTCGACATGGTCGCGCTTGAAACGGTCACGAACCAGTATCTCGGCGGCGACGCCTCGCTCGCGTGCTCGGCGGATACGCAGAAAGTCATTGACGATAAGGTCGTCGCGCTCGTCAAAACGCAGCACGAAAAGGCGAAGAATCTTCTTCTGGAAAACCGCGCGAAGCTCGATGTGCTCGCAAAGTATCTCTATGAAAAGGAGACCATCACCGGCGAGGAGTTTATGACGATCCTCGAGCGCGAGGAGAAGAAAGCGTGAGCCGGGCGAGTCTTGTTGAGCTTACCAATCTCTGCGTGATCTGTGACGGCAGCCGCGTGCTCGTGCAGGACAAGGTCGGCTGCGGCATTGTATTCCCCGGCGGCCATGTGGAGCCGGGGGAGCCGATCCTCTCTTCCGTTGTCCGCGAAATGCGCGAGGAGACCGGGCTTACCATCGAGCATCCCGTGCTCTGCGGTGTCAAGGACTGGATGCGCAAGGACGGCACACGCTTTATCGTTGCGCTCTACCGCGCCGACTGGTTTTCCGGTACACTCAAGTCCTCCGAGGAGGGGCGCGTGTTCTGGATCGAACGGGAGGAATTTGCGAAGCTCGATACCATCTGGGGCATGCATGATGTGCTGCGCATCTGCGATGAAGCGACGTACAGCGAAATGTTCTATTCGGAAGAGAAAGAGGGCTGGGTGCTGCTCGGCTGAGAGGGAGACATGAGAAAAGAGCGAAAAAATGAGGCGCTGCTCTGGTTTGGAAAGTGGACGTCCAAGCTCGGAAACATCGTTTTCGATTATGCGAACAGCGTGAGCATCGTCGGCGCGTTCTCCCACGCGCCGTGGGTGCTGGCGCTCTATCAGAGCTCGGAGACGGTCATTCAGATCCTCTTTAATCTCATCGGCGGTGCGAAGGCCGACAGCGGCAGCCGGAAAAAGATCCTTATCGTTACGGACATTCTGGCCGCGGCCATCTGCCTTGCGGTAAGCTTCTTCGTCGCCTCGCCGCGCATGGCGGAGGTCGTTATCGCGGCAAACGCGCTGCTCGCCGTCGTGTACGCTTTCAATTCCCCAACGTACCGCTCCATCGTCCGCGAAGTGATCGATGCCGAGCGCATCGGTATCTTCAACTCTGTCAGCAACGGCGGGGGAGAGGTCATCAAGATCGCAGGGCCGATGGCCGGTATGCTGCTTGTGCGCTGGATCGGCGTGCGAGGGGCGCTTCTCTTCGACGCGCTCACATTTCTGCTGTCCGCCGTTTCCGAAATGCTTCTCACGCCAATTTCGGATACGCAGAGAAAGCCGGCGCAGAAAAAGAACATCTTCCGTGATATCGCCGAGGGCTTTACCTATCTTGTGCGGGAGCGGCAGCTTCTGTTCCTCATCTTTCTCTCGGCATTCGTCAATTTTTTCCTTGCGGGCTTCAATCTGCTTTGCCCATATACAGACGTGATGTACGCTTCCTTCGGCATCGAGTTTTACAGTAAGGTGCTCATTATGGAGGCGGCGGGCGGGCTGCTCGGCTCGCTTATCAGCTCGCGGCTGGGAAGCCGCATAAAGGAAAACGCCCGGCTCATGACGCTCTTCCTCGGCGCGATGGGCGTTGCTCTTGCACTCGAACCGCTCGCGGCGCTCACGGGGAGCGCGGTCGTATGTCTCCTTCCGTTCCTGCTCTCCGGCACGGCGCTGACGGTTTTCAACATCCAGTTCATGTCGTACGTACAGCTATGCGCAGACGAGGCGTATCTCGGGCGCGTGTTCAGCATCATCTTCACTGTGGCGGTGCTGTTCATGCCGGTAGGATCGTTTGTGTTTTCGTTCCTGCTCGATACGTCGAGCCCTGCGGGCTTCGCCATCGTTGGCGGCGGGATCCTTTTGCTCGCTGCCGCCGGAATGCTCATCTTCCGCGCCGATACGCCAAAAACCGAATAAGCCGAATAACGAAACCGGCGGACGGGAAATCTTCCCGTCCGCCGGTTTCGTTCAACTTGAAATTCGTTGCACATTTTTGATCGCTGCATTGTCTTACTAAGTGAGGGGGTGAGGAAATGGCGAACAGTGATGAACGCGCAGGACAGCCGGAGAGCATGGAACAGGTCATTGCGCTGTACTATGACCAGATTTATAAATTCTGCTATTGGAAAACGCATAGCGCCGTTGATGCGCAGGACATCACGCAGGATACGTTTATACGGTTCATGGATGCGGCGCAGACATATTCCGACATTGAAAGCCCAAAGGCGCTGCTCTATACGATTGCGCATCATCTCTGTCTGAACTGGCTGAAAAAAGTGCCGCCGGATTCTCTGGATGAATTGCGCTGGGATCAAGAGCCTGCCGCTGAGGACTTTGCGGATCATGCCGTCCAGAAAATCTACTTATCCACCGCTATTGCCGCGCTCCCCAATGAACAGCAGGAAGTTTTGCTTTTACGATACGGGCAGGACTTGAAAGTGGGTGAGATTGCAGAGATACTTGGACTTTCAAGGTTTCAAGTGATGTATCGTGTACGCGGCGCATTGCGTCAGCTCAAAAAGCTCTTAAAGGAGGAGTCGCCATGAAGCGTGTGCTGAAAAACGAATTACGTCAGCTTATGCAGGCAGCGCCGCCGCTGCCGGATGCGGAAAAAAAGGCGCAGCTTATGGAGCAGGCGCGAAGCAAACGTCTGTCATTGTCAACTGAAACCTCGATGCTGCAATTCATCAAGGGTCAGATTCGCTTTGTAAATAAAAGCCTGTTTGCTTGTCAGCTTTTATTGCTCTGCCTATACGGACTGTTCACGACGATGATTTTGAAAGACAGCGACGGATTTCTACTGCTTGTCGCGGCGGCTCCTCTGGTTGTGCTGCTTGGCAGCGGTGAGCTTTCACGGTCGTTCCGCTATCACATGACAGAGCTGGAATTGCCGTCGCGCTTTTCGCTGCCGCAGATTTTCATGGCAAGGTTTGTGATCGCGGCGGTGGTGGATACGCTGTCGCTCACCTGTATGCTGATTATGACCGCGATGAAAACGTATTTCACCTTTGGCGCATTGATCTTATATGGACTTGTGCCGGGTTTTCTGGCAGCATCCGGCTCGTTGTTCCTGCTCAACAGAAGCCGAAATGCAAATACACACTACTATGTAACTGCTTATTGTGTCACTCTTTCTGCGTTCGGTCTTGTTTCCGTAAGCGCCTTCCCGGACTGGTACGATAGCGCAGCTATAACGGTGTGGATGCTGATCCTTGCAATCAGCATCGGCGTTTTCGCGCTTGAACTATGGAAGCTGTTCAAGGATTCCGCGAAACGCCTAGAATGTGTTTCCTTAAAGTAACGATGGAGGTATCAAATTGGAACTGACTCTTGATCGTATTTCAAAACAGTTTCAGAACCATATTGCCGTAGACGGTTTCAGCTATACCATGTCCAACGGTGTCTATGGTCTGCTCGGTGCAAATGGCGCTGGCAAAACAACGCTGATGCGCATGATCTGCACGGTGCTGAATCCGACCAGCGGAGAAATTCTATTTAACGGAACAAGTATCAGCGATATGGGTGCAAAATACTGTGATAATCTCGGCTATCTGCCGCAGAACTTCGGTTACTACCCGGATTTCTCCGCACACGAATTTCTTCTGTATATGGCATCGCTGAAAGGCATACAGGGCCGTGCTGCCAAACACAGAGTGGAAGAATTGCTGCAAATGGTCGGTCTGTCGGACGTGTCCAGACAGAAAATCCGTTCTTTCTCCGGCGGCATGAAGCAACGCCTCGGCGTTGCGCAGGCTGTCCTCAATGATCCGAAAGTCCTTGTGTTGGACGAGCCGACCGCCGGACTTGACCCCAAAGAGCGGATTCGCTTCCGCAATCTGATTTCAGACCTGTCGCAGAATAAGATCGTCATTTTGTCCACGCATATTGTCAGCGACGTGGAATACATTGCAGACCAAATCCTGATGATGAAAAAAGGCAAGCTGATCTTGGCTGGGAGTCCCTCTGAACTTACGGAACAGGCTGCCGGAATTGCGTGGTCGCTGATCGTACCGGAGCGTGAGGTCGGACGGTATGAAGCGCAATGCTGCATCTGCAATCTGCGCCACTTGACGGACGGCGTGGAACTTCGCATCGTGTCCAGAAACCAGCCCGCCCCCGCCGCTGTTCCGGTGCAGACCACGCTGGAAGATTTGTACCTGTTCCACTTTGCAGACGAATTAGGCAGCGATCTTTCCCGCCCCGCAGGAGGAAAACAGAAATGAAAACGCTTATATATTACGAAAAGAGAAAAATTCTCAGACGGAAGTCAACCATCATTGCCTGCCTGCTCCTACTGCTCAGCATCATCGCGCTCAGCTTTGTGTTCGTTTCGGACCAGGACTATTACCGAGCCGATGGCACGGAAGTATCCGGTATGGAGGCAATTCATGTAAAGCAGGAAATGGATCACACTCTCGCCGGACTGCTGACTGCGGAGCGGCTGAAAGATGCACTGCAACAGTATCACACAGTCTATGGAAACTCTGATAATTTTGACACTTCGGGCGCTTTGAAAGACGAAGTGTACTGCAAAGACATTCTGCCATACAACGGCATCTTGAATTTAATGCGGCGGATATACTCTCCGGCTGGGTCGTATGATATGAACATTCTTTCAAGCGTCACAAATGAAAGAGTCGAGAATTTCTACCAGGATCGCCATGCGCAGGTTCAGAGTATCGTAGATATGGATTACACGACAGGCAACTACACGCAGGCGGAAAAGGATACGATCCTAAAGCTGGATGCAAAAGTATCTGACCCTATCACATACGATTATTCGGACGGATGGAAAACGCTGTTGACCCGTGATTTTCCAACGGTATTCCTGCTGATCGCGTTGGTCGTGTGCATTATCATTTCCCCGGTATTCGCTTATGAATATCAGACAGGCGCAGATGCAGTTGTTCTTTCTTCCAAGTATGGCAGACGGGAAACCGTTTGGGCAAAGCTGATCGCCGGGTTCACGGTCACAAGCAGAATCTATTTCATCGCGGTTTTGGTGAGCCTGATTTCTGTGCTTGCGGTATTCGGCGTACAAGGATGGAACTGTGATTTTCAGATTCTTTCCACGACTGCGTATTATGGTCTGAAAATATGGCAGGTCGTATTTGTGGGTATCGTTATCAATTATGTTGTGGTGCTGTCTGTTATGGCGTTTACGTTGCTGCTGTCCGCTGCCTGCAAAACGCCGTTTGCGGCAGTCCTCATCAGCACACTCTGCACGATCGTACCTATGTTCCTGCCGACAAGCCGCGTCAGCGGAGTTTTCAACAAGCTCCTTTGCCTGTTCCCGGCAAAGGCAATGGATACTCATGTGGTGTTTTCAACGTATGTTCTGTTCAGCTTCGGCAAGCTGGTCATTCTCCTCCCGTGCATGATCCTGATTGCCGCATGTGTGCTGATTATCGTCACGCTTCCCGTGGCGCACAGAAAATTTTGCCGGCATCAGGTGGCATAATGCTTGCAGAAGCGTGGCGAGGCGTCGAAACCGGCGGACGGGAAATTCCCCGTCCGCCGGTTTTGGCGTATGGACTTCAAAGCGCTTTTTCTAGCAGCACAAGATCAATATCGCTCAGACCGTTGAATGTACACGGGGCAATGCCGATCTCTTTATATCCAAGCGAGTGGTAGAGTGCCCGCGCGCGGGTGTTGCGCACGTTTGTATCGATGCGAAGGGACCGGCAGCCCTGCTGCGCGGCCTCCTGCTCATAAAAAGCCTCAAATGCGCGGCCGAGCCCGTGGCCTCCGGCGGCGGGATCGACCACAAGCGTGTGCATAACGAAAACTTCCTCGTCCGGCGCATCAAATTCCCACGGTGCACCGGCGTATACATCGACCTGAATCTGGTTTAGAACGGCGGACGCAGCGACTTTTCCGTCCAACTCTGCCACAAAGAGGTCGTCGCGTGCGAGCGCGGCCTCCGCCGTAGCACGCACGGGGTATATGTCGCGCTTCCAGCCGGTCGTGGCGCGCCCGGCCTCTTCCTCATTTATAATGGCGTTATATATAGCAGTCACGGCGTCGATGTCCGCCGCCATTGCTTTGCGAAATGCAGCAGGCATGTTTTTCTCTCCTTTTTGCAGCAGCCGCTCCATTGGCAGATAGGCGGAAGAGTCGTTGGGGTACTCCTCGCCGGTTTTGACAAAGCCGTACTTCGTCCAAAACGCCTCGCTCTGCGGATTTCCTTTGTCTATGGCGAGACGCAGCTTTTTATATCCGCCGTGTGCGAGTACGCCGGCGATGCCGGAAAAGAGCGAGCTGCCGACACCCTTGCCCTGATATGCGGCGTCAAGCATGAAGAGGCCGATAAACACCGTGCCGGTTTCCGGATAGTCGAGCACAAGATCAAGCAGGGCGGCGAGGGTATCTCCCTCAAAGAAGCCGACATAATACTTATCCGCCATGGTCTTGCCCGGCGGAAGTGCCGTCAGCCCCTCACGCATATCCTCGCTCGACGGCACAGGGGAGTGGTACTGGTAATATATGCGGTTTGTCTCTGCAAGCGCAAGCATCGCAGGAACGTCGGATTCATTCAGCCGCCGGACGGTGAACCGGCTGGACAGCGCGGAAATATCAAAGCTCATTTTTGCTCTCCTTTCACGGTCGGAAGCATGATGGTGAATACGTTCCCGGACGCTTCGCCCTCGCAGCGGATCTTGCCGCCGTGCCCGGTCACGATGCTCTCGGCGATCGAAAGGCCGAGACCGTAGCTATGATCCATGGCGCGGGCGCGGTCGGCGCGGTAAAAGCGCTTGAAAACGTTCCTGCATTCCTCCGGCGAGAGCGGCTCGCCGGGGGTTTCGACGCTCAGAGCACATTTCTCATGACCGGCCTTTTTCAATTCCACCCGGACGGCACCGGGAGCGGAATATTTGACAGCGTTGTCGAGCAATATCTCCACGCTCTGGCGGAGATGCTGCGCGCTGCCCCGTACGGTAATGCCGGGCTCAACGACGGTTTCCAGCGTCAACCCCTTTTCAAAGAACAGCGCTTCAAACGGCAGCACGGCGTCCTGCGTGAGCGCGCTCAGATCAAGCGGCTCGAAAACTTTCTTTACTGCGCCGTTATCCACTCTTGCGAGCTCCAAAAGGCTCTCCACCAGCCCACGCATCTGGTGCGACATGGTGAGAATGCTCTCAGCGAAGCGCTGCCGTTCCGGTTCGGAATACGAGGGGTCGCGCAGCATTTCCGCGTTCGTGAGGATCACGGTGAGCGGCGTTTTCAGTTCGTGCGAGGCGTCGGACACAAACTGTTTCTGCTGCGTCCATGCCTTTTCCACCGGCTTTACTGCCCAGCGCGCCAGAAGAAAGCTGACGGCGAGAAACACCGCTGCGGCGCAGAGCCCGATGAAGAGGCAGCTCCGCCAGAGATTCTGCATCGTGGCGTTCGCGCTCGATATGTCCGCAAAGACGATATATTCACTCCCGCGCCACGCCGTGCGCAGATAGCGGAGAGAATAGTCGCGCAGCAGTCCCTGCTCGTCGCCGGAGCGCAGCGCTTCCGTAACGATGCTGGAGAGCACCTGCTCGTCCGAGATATCAAGATAGCTCGTCCCGCTCACGCGAACACTTCCGTAGGGCGAGATGCGCACCGTAAAGTAGGGGAGACGCGAGGACGTATCCGGCCAGTTGAGCTGTAGGGGATCGGCGGCCACGGCGGTGATCATGTCCACGGTCTCCCGCTCGAGATTCGCGTGCGTCGTGTGCAGCAGCACGCCGAAGATCGTGCAGAGAATCACGAGCACGATCGCCATATTGATGCCGACAAACCGCAGCCGAAGCTTCTTCAGCATGAGGAAGCCACCTCCAGATGATACCCGAGCCGCCGGACGGATTCGATCCGAACGTTTGACCCGATGCTCGCCAGCTTCTTGCGCAGAAAGCCGACATAGACCTCCACGCTGTTTTCCACGGCGTTGGAATCAAAGCCCCACACGCGCGAGAGCAGCGCTTCCTTGGAGAGATTGCTGCCGCCGGACTGGAGCAGCAGACGCATCACGTCAAACTCTCGCGCCGAGAGCCGCACAGACTTCTCGCCGCAGCAGAGCGTGCTGGAGGCGAGATCAAGTGATGTGTTGCCGAACGAGAGCACATCCACCTGCGCGCCCTGCCGCCGCAGCAGAGCGTTGATGCACGCGAGCAGCTCGCGCGTATCAAAGGGCTTGGTGAGATAGTAATCCGCCCCGGCGTTCAAACCTTCCACGCGGTCTTCCAGACTTGAGCGCGCCGTGAGCATCAAGATCGGCACGCCGCACCGCCTCACGCGGACGGAGCGCGCCACGGCGTACCCGTCCATGCCGGGCATCATCACATCCAGTATCAGAAGATCGTATACGCCGAGCTCGGCGTATTCCGCGCCGGAAATGCCGTCATATACGTTTTCCACATCAAAGCCCTTGCTTTCCAGAAGCGTTTTGAGCGAGTCGGCCAGCAGCTTTTCATCCTCTACGATCAATATCTTCATGGCATACACCTCTTTTGTCGTTCGTATTATACTACAATGCGAATCTGAAAGGAAGCTGAAAGCATAGACATATTCTAAGGTTTTTTTGCTTGCCGCTTGACATTCAGTGAAATCGGTGGTAGACTCCATTTAATCCATAAGAAAACGCTTTGACGGGAAAGAGTACGAACATCGTTCGCATGCAGAGAAGAGGCGGTTGGTGCAAGCCTTGATGCGTTCCGTTCGGAAGCCGTCCCCGAGCGGCCGGGAGAAAATGCCCGGACGGAGTCTCGCCGTTATAATGAGAGCCGGTATGCAGTACCGGGCAGAGTGCGGACAGCTTGTCCGAATTCAGGTGGTAACACGGAGTATTTTCCGCCCTGAGCCGTTTGGCTCAGGGCGTTTTCATTTTTGCGAAAAGGAGAAACACCATGGAAAAAAGAAATTACGAGCAGTCTCAAAAGCTCGACAACGTCTGCTACGACATCCGCGGCCCCGTAATGGATGAGGCCATGCGCATGGAGGCGCGCGGCGCGAATATACTGAAGCTCAACATCGGCAACCCTGCGCCCTTCGGCTTTTATGCGCCCGACGAGGTCATTCTCGACATGATCTATAACCTGCGCAACTGCGAGGGCTATTCCGACTCCCGCGGCCTGTTCTCCGCCCGCAAGGCGATCATGCAGTACTGCCAGCTCAAGGGCATCCCCAACGTCGGCATCAACGACATCTTCACCGGCAACGGCGTGAGTGAGCTCATCACGCTCACCATGCAGGGGCTTCTCAACGACGGCGACGAGATCCTCGTTCCCGCGCCGGATTACCCGCTCTGGACGGCGTCCATCACGCTTGCCGGCGGCAAGGCAGTGCATTATCTCTGCGATGAGCAGCAGGACTGGTATCCCGATATCAACGATCTCCGCTCCAAGGTAACACCCCGGACGAAGGGCATCGTTGTCATCAATCCGAACAACCCGACCGGCGCGCTCTACCCGAAGGAGATCCTTGAGCAGATCGTGCAGGTCGCCCGGGAGAACGACCTCATCCTCTTTGCCGACGAGATCTACGACCGTCTCGTTATGCAGGGGGAGGACGAGCACATCGCGCTCGCCTCGCTCGCACCGGATCTTCTGACGCTCTGCTTCAACGGCCTTTCCAAGTCCCACCGCGTCGCGGGCTTCCGCGTGGGCTGGGTATGTCTCGCCGGGGATAAGTCCCACGCCAAGGGCTATATCGAGGGGTTGAACCTTCTTGCCAAAATGCGCCTCTGCTCCAATGTCCCGGCGCAGAGCATCATCCAGACCTCCCTCGGCGGCTATCAGTCGGTGGACGAATATCTCTGCCCCGGCGGGCGGCTGTATGAGCAGCGCGAGCTCATCTGGAAAACGCTCAACTCCATCCCCGGACTGAGCGCGGCCAAGCCGAGAGCGGCGTTTTACATCTTCCCGAAGGTGGATACGAAGAAGTTCAACATCCACAGCGACGAGCTGATGGCGCTTGATCTGCTGCGCGAGCAGAAGATCCTCGTTACCGCCGGAACGGGCTTCAACTGGGGCGAGCCGGATCACTTCCGTATCGTCTACCTGCCCGATCTCGTTTCCCTGAACGACGCTTCCCGGCGTTTGGAAAAGTTTTTCGGCAGCTACCGGCAGAAGGATTGATTGAAAAACGGATATGAGGAGAGCCCGCGGGAACTTCGGTTCCTGCGGGCTCGATTTATGCCGCGCGTTTGGCGGCTTTCTTTTTCAGCAGAAGATATAGTGTGAGAATGACCATGGCAGCGAGGAGAGCGAGAGATGCCCAGCCGAGCGGGAGGAAGATGGCGCTGCTGTAAATGTCCTTCAAGAGCGAGAGCGCCGAGGCAAAGCTCACGCACACCGCCGCCGGGATGACCTTCGGCTCAAGACAGCAGAGCGCAACGAGGAGCACCTCTGCACCGTAGAGACTGTCGGCACTCATCCACGGCAGGAGTGCCACGGCGCAGAGCGAGGCGAGCGAGAGCGCCGTGAGCTGACGCCGCCGGTCGGCGGCGAGGCTTTTCCGGCTCATGCGCCATACGAGCAGCAGCGCGAAAACGACATAGAGCGCGATGCCGGTCGGCGCGATGAAGGAATACTGCGAGAGCGAGTAAATGCCCGGCGCGCCGGCAAAAAGCGGCCGCGCGGTGAGCGTTCCGAGCGCGGGGTAAAACGGCAGACACGCACTGCCGGGGCGGCCGAGCAGCAGCGCCGGGATCATGACGGCAATATACCAGCCGACAAGATGCAGCAGCGAAAACCATGTGTTGCGCCGCACGGCGGTGAACACCCAGAACACCGGCACGATCCAGAGCGCGGCAGGATGGGATGCGACGGCGAGCGCGAGCATTCCCGCACACCAGCGCCACTCTCCTCGCATGGCACAGGAGGCCGCAAGCGCAATGAACGCCCACCAGAGACTGTCGCCCGCGGCGGAGCAGACTCCCTGAAAGATGCCGGAGGGGAGGAGCAGCACAATGAGGAAGGCAAAGAGCCGCGGCTGCGCGCGTACCGTGACGCACTGCACACAGCGCTGCGCCGCCCATGCCATCGTCACCTCGGCAAAGACGCAGAGATATTTAAATAGGGTAAGTCCGCCGCCCGGCGCAAGAGAGAAGAACGCCAGAAAGTACTGCACCGGGATCGAGTAGGGAAGCGTAGAGGAGCGAATACCCCAGAAGCCTCCGGCGTCGCGATACCAGGCAATGGCGTTTTCCACGGCACTTGCCGTGTCGTTCGGCGCGATGCCGAAAAGAAAAAAACGCACGCCGAACGCGGCGAGCAAAACGCCGAGCACGGCAAAGCGCGTCCGGGAGTTTTTTACAAGCCCCTCGGTATACAGCAGAAGGTAGCTCAGCCCCGCGAGGGCGAGCAAAATCAGAAATCGTTCCATTGACAGCTCCGGAAATGCGTTGTTTCTGTGTATTTTACGGCAAACGGCGGCTCGCGGCAACACAGAAATTATAAAAAAATCGCCCTTGACACTACAAGGACGGCTTGGTATAATAAATTGCTATATGTTGCTGTTGTCAGCGGCATACAGCCCCTTTTACTATCGTTAGTATATCAGCCGCTCCGTGAAAAATCAACCCGGATGCCGATGTTTTCGCAACGCAGCCGGGCGTTTCACAAAAGCGGCACAGCAAACCATATTCCCCCCGGAACGGGTATTCTGCGCCGGAGATAAGCTCCTCCGGCGGAAAAAGGGAGATTCGCCGATGCCTAAGGATGTACAGTACGGAAGAACAATCAGAAAGAGCTTCGCCCGCGCGGAAGAAATTCAGGACATGCCGCACCTGCTCGAAATCCAGAAGAATTCCTATAAATGGTTTCTGGACGAGGGGCTGCGGGAGGTTTTCAAGGGCGTAGCTGCCATTACGGACTACTCCGGCAATCTGGAGCTCTCCTTCGTGGATTATTCCATGAACGAGCCCCCGAAGTATACGGAGGAGGAGTGCAAGGCGCGCGACGCCACATACGCTGCCCCGCTGAAGGTCAGTGTGCGTCTGCGCAACCGAGAGACCGAGGAGATCAAGGAGCAGGAGATCTTCATGGGCGATTTCCCGCTTATGACCGCGAGCGGCACGTTTATCATCAACGGCGCCGAGCGTGTTATCGTCTCCCAGATCGTCCGTTCCCCCGGTATCTACTTCGACAAGAAAACGGACAAGACCAACAGCTCTGTCTACGGCACGACCATCATCCCGTACCACGGCGCATGGCTTGAGTATGAGACCGATCTGAACGACGTGTTCTATGTCCGCATCGACAAGAACCGCAAGCTGCCCGCGACGCTTCTGCTCAAGGCTCTCGGCGCTTATAAGGCGGACAAGCCGCACACGTGGCTCAGCTGTCTCGACAATCCCGTGGGCGGCGCCGTCACCGGCGACGCGCTTCGCGAGATCTTCGGCGACGATAAGCGCATCGTCACCACGCTCGAGCGCGACACCTGCATCTCCCGCGATGACTGCCTGCTGGAGATCTATAAAAAACTCCGTCCCGGCGATCCTCCGACGGTGGAGAGCAGCGAGACCCTGCTCGAAAACCTCTTCTTCGATCACCGCCGGTACGACATTTCCAACGTTGGCCGCTACAAGTTCAACAAGAAGCTCTCGCTCTACCCGCGTGTGGCGGGCTATGCGCTCGCTGAGCCCGTGGCCGACCCGATGACCGGTGAGATCCTTGCCGACGCCGGCGAGGTCCTCACCCGCGAGCGCGTCCGCGAGCTGGAAGCGAAGGGCGTCAATTCCGTTCGTCTCGCTGTCGGCGAGAACGAGACCGTCCGCGTCTTCTCCAACGGCATGGTCGACGCGGCAAACTTTGTCCACTTCTCGGACGACGATGCGGAAAACCGCCGCATCATCAAGGAAGAGCTCGGTCTGCGCGAGCGTGTCCGCTTCATCCTCCTGCGCCAGTACATGGAGCAGTACGAGGGCGAAGAGCTCAAGGAAGTGCTCCGCGAGAACGTGGATCTCCTCATGCCGAAGCATGTCATCTGCGACGATATCTTCTCTGCGGCGAACTATCTCTGCTGCCTGGCGCACGGCATCGGCGAGCCGGACGATATTGACCATCTCGGCAACCGCCGCGTCCGCAGCGTCGGCGAACTGCTGCAAAACCAGTTCCGCATCGGCTTCTCCCGCATGGAGCGCGTGATCCGCGAGCGCATGACGCTGCAGGATCTCGACATCGTCACGCCGCAGAGCCTCATCAATATCCGTCCCGTTACGGCGGCGATCAAGGAGTTCTTCGGTTCCAGCCCGCTGAGCCAGTTCATGGATCAGACGAACCCGCTGGCCGAACTCACGCATAAGCGCCGTATCTCCGCGCTCGGCCCCGGCGGCCTGAGCCGCGAGCGCGCCAACTTCGACGTGCGAGACGTTCACTACAGCCACTACGCGCGCCTCTGCCCGATTGAGACGCCGGAAGGTCCGAACATCGGCCTTATCAACTACCTGTCTTCCTACGCCCGCGTGGACGAGTACGGCTTCCTTATTACGCCGTACCGCCGCATCGACAAGGAGACCGGCGTTGTCACCAAGGAAGTTGTCTACATGACCGCCGACGTCGAGGATCAGTATGTCATGGCCATGGCGACTGAGCCGCTGGACGAGCAGGGAAGACTCATCAACAAGCGTGTCACCTGCCGCCATCGCGACGAGATCATCGACGTAGACCGCGAGAAGGTCGACTTCATGGACGTGTCTCCGCGCATGATGATCTCCATCGCTACCGCGATGATCCCATTCCTCGAGAACGACGACGCGAACCGCGCTCTGATGGGCGCGAACATGCAGCGTCAGGCCGTTCCTCTGATGACGACGCAGCAGCCCATCGTTGCCACCGGCATCGAGCACCGCTGCGCGGTCGACTCCGGCGTCGTTGTCCTCGCCGAGGGCGACGGCATGGTTACGCGCGTGAGCGCGGACAGCATCTCCGTCCGCTACGACAGCGGCGAGAGCAAGGATTACAAGCTCATCAAGTTTGCCCGCAGCAACCAGGGCACATGCTTCAACCAGCGCCCGATCGTCAAGGTCGGCGAGCGCGTGAAGCAGGGCGACGTTATCGCCGACGGCCCCTCCACCTCGCAGGGTGAGATCAGCCTCGGCAAGAACGTTCTCGTGGGCTTCACCACGTGGGAAGGCTACAACTACGAGGACGCCGTTCTCCTCAACGAGCGCCTTGTCATGGACGACGTTTACACCTCCATCCATGTGGAGGAGTATGAGTGCGACGCCCGCGATACCAAGCTCGGACCCGAGGAGATCACCCGCGATATCCCTGGCGTCGGCGACGACGCTCTCAAATACCTCGACGAGCGCGGCATCATCTGCGTCGGCGCCGAGGTGCGCAGCGGCGATATTCTCGTCGGCAAGGTCACGCCCAAGGGCGAGACCGATCTTACCGCCGAGGAGCGTCTGCTCCGTGCCATCTTCGGCGAGAAGGCGCGCGAAGTGCGCGATACCTCACTGAAGGTCCCGCACGGCGAGAGCGGCATCATTGTCGATGTCAAAGTGTTTACCCGTGAAAACGGCGACGAAATGTCCCCCGGCGTCAATCAGGTCGTCCGCGTGTATATTGCGCAGAAGCGTAAGATCTCCGTCGGCGATAAGATGGCCGGCCGCCACGGCAACAAGGGCGTCGTTTCCCGCATCCTGCCGCGTGAGGATATGCCGTATTTGCCGGACGGCACCCCGCTCGACATCGTTCTGAACCCCCTGGGCGTCCCGTCCCGTATGAACATCGGACAGGTTCTGGAAGTCCATCTGGGCTATGCGGCGCAGGCGCTTGGCTGGAAGGTCGCCACGCCGATCTTCAACGGCGCGAACGAGACCACCATCCGCGAAACGCTTCGCGAAGCCGGACTCCGCGAGGACGGCAAGAGCGTTCTGTACGACGGCCGCACCGGCGACAAGTTCGATAACGATGTCACTGTCGGCTGGGTATACTTCCTCAAGCTGCACCACCTCGTGGACGATAAGATCCACGCCCGTTCCACCGGCCCGTACAGCCTCGTCACGCAGCAGCCGCTCGGCGGCAAGGCACAGTTCGGCGGCCAGCGCTT
>ENA-UOIY01000380-UOIY01000380.1-human-gut-metagenome-genome-assembly--contig:-P114-NODE-380-length-73810-cov-10.987540_pt1 | contig 73810 bp, 76 predicted proteins | sample MGYA00242335_ERZ723882 | MGnify/ENA metagenome assembly ERZ723882 | reverse complement strand
ACCCGCTCCGGGTGTGTTTTGTGCTCTTTGCCTGTTGCTTTGGTCGGCTGTCAGGCAAGGGGCTTTTTTCATGCGATGCAGAAGCGGCGGGAAGTCGTGGGCTTCGTGAACTGAGCCGCAAGCTCCGGCAGAGCCTTTTTAAAGGCGTTCGTATCCAGACGGGAGGCGGTCACGGTCTTGTACGTTACTTTCCAGTCCACGCCGTTGATCGTGTCCACGCCCTCGGCGTCCATGTCGGCCTTGATGCTGTCCGTGATGTTCTCGATCTCTGCGGCCAGCTCGTCAGCCATGCGGCGAAGCTCGCGCAGCTCCTTTACTCTGCTGTCCATTTCGTTGATGCTCATCATATGATCTCCTTTCATATTCCGGGGGCAGTGCCTTGTCTGGAATGTAGCAGCTATTTGGCCATTGTCCTGTCACCAGTATGTCTAAGGCGCTTGGTCGAGGTTTTTGATCTCGCTCCCCCTAACGTGATTACAGTATAATATATGTTTAACCATATAGCAAGCGGTATAATGCATAAAGCTAATCATATATAATTGTTTATTTTGTATATGGTTAATCATATTTTAATGTTGTATTATACTTATAGAATTTAAGCAAAGGGGGTGACGCCTTGGCACCGAGTGAAGCGCAGAAAAGAGCCTCGGCAAAGTATCAACGCGAAAACATTGCAAGCCTCGCTTGTAGGGTCAAGAAAGACCAGGCCGAGAAATTCAAGACCTATTGCGCGGAGATTGGAAAAACATCAAACGCCGTATTGCGTGAGTATGTTTTAGATTGCATCGGCGAGCAGCAGGAAGAAGAGAGTGGGGAATAACCTCCCCGCTCTTTCCTATTAAATAAGGCGGGAAGCATAGGCCTCCCGCCCTGGCACTTACTACGCCCCAGCGCCCCTATACCTTGGGACGCCTGCCCGCTGCGTTACTTCGAGCGGGACTACGCAAGGGGACAAAGGACAGGCAAACCCGCCGCCCCTGCTGCCTGCTGCCGGGCTTTCCCCGGCTGTTTGCCTCTGCATCTTCCTCCGTTCTTAAAGCCCATCGTCCCGCTCCCGTATTATCCGCCGTATCGGTACGGTTTCGCCATGCCGAACAGGTCGCGCAGCGCATCGGGTATGATCTTGTCTACTCCCGCGTCGGTGCTCCACACAATATCGTAATACATCCCGCCGGGGAGACCGCTGTAAGCGTAGCCCTCGAGAGTATGTGCGGCCGATTCATAATCTTCTTTCGTGTAGAACACGCGTTCGATGTTGATACCGTCACGCAAAGCGCGGCGCATCACAAGCTGCTGCATGGTTCTGTTTTCCGCTGCCTTTGCACGGTCGAACATTCCGGCAAGGTCTTCCTGCGTCAGCTTCACGGGACTTTCGATCAACTTTACATCGTCGGTCATTTCCGCGCCTTTAAGCGTGTCAATGTCTGCAATGCTCGCGATCCAGTCATCAACAAGATGCTTCACCGCCGCGTTACCCTCGGCAATGGCGGCGTCACGCTTCGCGGTAAGCTCGCCCATTTCCTTAGTAAATACGTCCGGCTGGTAGATTTTCGCGTACTTCGCGGCGAAATCGTCGCATTTGTCCTGCGCCGCTTGAATGCTGATACGGTAATCTCTCACGGTGCTTTTGAGTTCGGATACAAGGTTTGTCATTGTATTTCCCTTTCTGCGGTCTTTCCCGCCGTCTGAATTTACCCCGCTCATTTTTGAGCGTTAGTCTCGGTAGTTTTTGAACACGGTATCGGCTCCATAGCTGACCTCAAAAAGAGGGGTATGGCGGCTTGTGTGATCCGCCATAAGCTCGCCGTTTGCCGCATTCAGCGCACGAAAGGCCGGTATAATCTGTTCCTCCCATGTCTGCTTTTCAATGCTCTTGGAGCAATGCGGGCAGGTGCGCCCTTCGGTGATGGTCTTCGGGTAGACCTCCCACGTACCGCCGCAGTAGTGGCATTTTATACGCATATATCCCATGTTGTGACCTCCTTCCTTTAAGCGCTCTGTCCTCGCCTGCGGTAAATCTCACGATCCAGCGCATAAGCAAGGCTGTCTATGCTGTGGTTGTCTCGATCTGGCAGAGAGGAAAGCATATTCCCGTCTTTGTCCTTTTCGTATTCGTAGTTTGCAAGCTCCCGCGCCGCGTTCGGTGTCCTTGCTGGATCGACCACGATACACCGGTGCTGTAGCCACTTAATGCGATAGGCAACGCATCCCGGCTCCTTGTGGCAAGCTCTCGCGTGCTTCAAGCCGTGGTCGCGCAGGTCGGCTATGCTCTTGGGCTCCGCCGCATCGCAGTAAATGTCGCTGTGGTCCTGAAACTGCAGGCCGCTGATATTGGAAGTATAGCCCTCGCCTTTGGTGTCTCCCGCCACAATGGGGGCGATCTCCTCGGCGAGCTGCCGGTTGCTCATGCCGCGCTTGTAGATTTCGTTCAGGATGTATATCGTTTCGTGCTTGCGGTCGTAGCTGCACCGGATAAAGCACGCCGGATCGGCGGCAAAGCCGAAGTCCACGCCAGAAAAGAAGTACTGCATATTTGCCACTTCCTCGGCGGTGATCTCCCGCACCTCCAAAGCTGGGAACACCTCCGCGCCGGTTCCGGTCGCCTCGCCTAAGTATTCGTGCCGGTAGGCTTGCTCATTGACGGCCTCTAAGCGCTCCGCCTCCAACAGAAAGGCCTCGCCCAGCCATTCGGCGGGGATGTCCTTATACGTTGTATGAAACGTGATCCCCCACGGGTCCGGTTCTGCAACGAACTGATTTGCCCAATTCGATTTGCTGATCGGAGGGTTGAAGCTGCGGAATACCTGCGGGTTGCTTCCCTGCCCTCGCATAACCGATTGCAGGACATTTCGGGCGAAGTTCGGGCCGTTCAGCTCCGAAAACTCCTCAAACCACACATAGCGGAACAGGCCGCGCCGCGGTTTGATGGATTTCAGCTTACTTGCATCGTCCAGCCCCCGGAAAAGGATCTGTGCGCCGGTCGGTCGGTATTCGTACATCATTGGGGATACCGTCGCTTTCCAGAGGTGGGAAGCGCCCAGCATATCAACGGCCCATGCGATCTGAGAGAACACACTATCGCGCATCGTCCCCGCCACCTTGCGAAACACAATGGCGTTGCTTTTCCCGGTAGGGTCGCTCTGTATGCCGTCTACGATCTCCAACGATACGAAAGAGCTTTTGCAGCTCCCACGCCCGCCCGGAAGATTGTAAAAGCGGTGCCCTCCCGCCTTGATGTCCTCATGCAGCGGCAAATAGCACGGGGCTATAAAGTTCTCTACGGCTACAGCAGCGGTTGTACTGTCCCGAGAAGCCATCTCAAGGGCCGCTATGCGCTGTTCCAGCTTATCCCGAGTTATCATTGGCGTATCTCCTCCAACGCTGCAAGACGCTCTGCAAGGTCGTTCTGGTCGGTTAAACGCACGGCATAATCAAGGGCGATTTTCGCCGCGTTCACGCGAGCTGCCGGGTTGATCTCCTCGTCCTCCATGACCGTTTGCAGCGTAGATAATGCAGGTTCAAGAAGCTGCTGCGCCCTGCGTGTCGCGTCCTGTACCACTCCGGCGAACGCCTCGCGGTATCGTTGGCAGAACTCTTGATCCTCGAAATAGGACCGCATGGTACGCTCTGAAATGCCCGCCGCTGCCGCCGCCTCCTTTTTGTTACGCGAGGTCAGAAGCGCTGCAAGCAGCTTTTCTTTATTTGGGGTCATTCGTTGCCTCCTTTCCGCTTTCTGCCGTTTTCTGCCGTTGATACAGGCTGATCCAGTTCGCAAGCGTCATGCAGACGAGCCACGGTGAGCGGTTCTTCCGCCAAAAGATTGCCGGCAAGCCGTCTTTAAATTTGCGGCTGTCCCGCTCCGCCTGCTCAATCCAGGCGTATAACGCCTGTTTCTCCCCGCGCTTACACTCGATATGTACGCCGTCAAGCCCGGTCAAGTCGGGGGTGCTGCCATAGCTCGCAGCCTCCCCCGGCTGTACAAGGTAGCCGTAGCCTTGTAGGAGGCGGCAAAGCTCCAACTCCCCGGCTCGGCCTTTGCTTTGTGACTTTTTCCCGCTCGTTCCTCTTCACCTACTTTCGTGAAATAATGGTGTCCCTGCGTCCCTGTAGGAGGGACGGTATATCTTTTTATAATGGCAAGAGACGAAACTATTCTCCCGCGAGGGTGTCCCTCTTAGAGGGACGCAGGGACACCGTTTTATAGCAAATTGATTACCCGAACGCCTCTTGCGCCATTGGATTTAACCCCCATCTGAATGCCTATACCATAGCCAGAAAACAGCTCTTCACGGCGGGGGATGAGCTGCCGCCGGACCTCTTCACCGGGGTTGTCCACCGGTGTTCCATACGCCGACCTAACGAGGGCATCGTAGGAGAAGGTCTTCCCTTCTTGCTGACGCTCCGGCGCATGCTCGATGATCCACGAGCATATCGGGTTGCCACGCAAATCGGGCTTGGTCTCCGCAAGACGCATCCACTCGCAAAAGCGCTCATCAAATACGAGGCTCATCTCGCCACCCTTCGCGTCGCGCGGCGTATACTCCATCGACGCCTTGCCATCAAAGCGCTTTCCATCGGCCACAAGGTTGATTACACAGTCGCAGGAACCGGAAATACCCATCGTCCCGCTGAGCCGCTCAAAGGAATCAAGAACAAGTCCCGCCCCCTTTTTATCGTGGTGGACGAACAGAAGCGCTATATTCTCTTCAAGCGCCATGCGCTGAACCGGCTCTAAGAGGCTGATATCGGCATCATAAGCGTTTGCGCCAGACGCTCTGTAGCTACCGCGTGCGCGGCTGTAGGTATCTACGATGATGAGCCTGATCGAGGGCCGCGCCCGGTGGAGCTGCCGCAGCTTGTCCACAAGGCCGTCTGCAAAGCGCTCTGTAATGGAATTTGTGATAAATACGTTACTGGGCATCTTCGTAGACATTCGCGCGGAGCGGGAGGAAATACGGCTCTTGCTGCCCTCGAGATCGAGATAGGCTACATCGCACTTCGTGGTAGCGAGACCGAGAAACGGCGTACCGGTCGCAACAGCTACCGCCATTTGCAGAGCCAGAAAGGACTTTCTGATCTTCGGCGCTCCCGATAGGAACGTCATGCCGACCGGGATCATCCCGTCAACGATGAACTCCGGCGGGCGGCGCTCCTCTTCGGTCAAGTCCGGAACGCAGTAAAAGCCAAGCTCCGAAAAAATGTCCTTCGGCGGGGCCGGTGTCCATTCCGGCGTCTGCGTCGCAAGTTGGACGATCATCTTGCAGGCGGTTTCGTCGCCGAATCTCTCGATAAGGTCGGATACATCGCCGTGCTCCGGAATCTCCGGCCATACGGTCGAGAGGTCACAAAGCTGGACATGATCCGCCACTCCGTGAAGCGCGGAGGCGGTCTCTTCGGCGTATGCCTTGCCCACGGCGTCATTATCCAGGAAGATGATAACGGTATGGCCCCGCAGCTGCTCCGTGTACTCTGGCCGCCATTTGCCGGGACCTGCGCCGTCTGCGCCGCTGACCGCATCAAAGCCGAAGCGGTGCAAATTGTCGGCGTCTTTCTCGCCCTCGGTGACGAATACATGATTGTTGGCGAGAGAACCAGCTATGTAGAGTGAATGCGGGACGCCCTGCCGGTTATAAATCCAGCCGCCTTTTCCGTCCGGTCTGCGCCATGAAAAGGACTTGTCCGACTTACGGAGTTTCTGAATGCCATTCGGGTACTCATAGACGGCCACGGTCTGCGGGCGTTCTGTGGGCTTGTCATAAAAGAGATCGCGGGGCTTGATGCCGACGCGGGCGATGATGTCACGGGTGTCACAGCCCGCCTGACATTTGAGCACGGTTCCCTTTTCCCCGCGCCCGATGGAAAGGCTCTGTTTGCGGTCGTCGTGGCACGGGCAACAGGCCATGTATTGGCCGTCGCCGCATTGTTTCACGCCGTCAAAACGTTGTAGAATTTCCTGAATGTCCGTTGCCCTCACCTCGCAGTTTTTCCAAAAGTGCCGGTACATCGATAAAGTAGACCGTCCCGCTCTTGACGTGGGGTATGGTCCCGTTTTTACATCCCTGCCGCAGGAAATATTGACTTAGGCCGGTCGTTTTGCAGGCCTCTGGGATCTTCTGGTATGGCTTCATCTCCGCGCCTCCTCGATAATCTCACGCCCGAGAACTGCCGCCAGCTTTTCCGCCGTCTGCGGAGAACAGCTTTTCCCGGTCTTTACAGCGGTCACCGTTCCGCGTGAAATCCCCGCTTTCGCTGCAAGCTGGTTACCCGTAAGATCAAGCCGCACAAGGGCCGCCGCGAAACGCTCTCGATTGATTCGCATCCGCTCACCTCCTTATTCATCAGCTTTAGTTTAACATACGCAAATGCTTTAGTCAAGCATATTTTTAAGCAAATGAATAAGTTTATTCTTGCAATGCTCCCTAAAGCGTGATATGCTTATATCGAGGTGATTTCATGACAACTGGACAGCTCATAAAAGCCGCGAGAAAAAAGAAGAAAATGACCCAAGCAGAGCTCGCGGAAAAACTTAATATTTCTTACGTAGGCGTCAGCCAATGGGAAAATGGTGTTAGAAATCCTAAATACGATACGATTCGAAAAATTGCGGATGCTTTAGGTGTCGATTGGAGTGAGCTTGTCCCTCCTGAAGACCGGGTGCGGATGCTTATTGACACCACAGTAGAAAACATTGATGAAATAGCAAATAACGGCGGGATGCCCAAGGTGTCTGAACGAGAAATGCTTCAAATGGCAACTCTGCAATTCAATTCCGAAGAAGACCGGACCGCATTTTTCTATAGCCGCTTGAATACAGACGGAATGCTCGCAGCTGGAAAAATCTTTTTTCGGCATTTGAAGCCCGAAGACATGAAAGAAGTAGCTGACTATGTAGAGAGGTTGGCCAACACCCCGCAGTATCAGCGCCCGCAAAATAAATAAAAAGCCCCATGCGAAGCATGGAGCGGGAACAGAGGTGAAATATATGGGTGACAATAAAAGCGAGATCATCATCTATCAGTCCGAAGACGGCCTTACATGCATTGATGTACGCATGGAGGACGAAACGGTCTGGCTGACGCAAGCGCAGCTTGTCGATCTGTACCAGACCAGCAAAGCAAATATCAGCGAGCACATCAAGCATATTTTTGAAGATGGCGAACTGGACGAATCTTCAGTTGTTCGGAATTTCCGAACAACTGCCGCAGACGGAAAAAGCTACAATACCAAGTACTACAATCTCGATATGATTATCTCCCTCGGCTATCGCGTGAGGTCTGTCATAGCCACCCAGTTTCGCCGGTGGGCCACGGAGCGCCTGAAGGAGTACATGATAAAAGGCTTTACGATGGACGACAACCGTCTGAAGCAGCTGGGCGGCGGCAATTACTGGAAAGAATTGCTTGACCGCATTCGTGATATTCGGTCGTCCGAAAAAGTCCTGTACCGGCAGGTGCTGGATTTGTATGCCACAAGCGTGGATTACGATCCCAAAAGTCAGGAATCCGTGCTGTTCTTCAAGATCGTGCAAAACAAGCTGCACTATGCGGCACACGGACACACAGCAGCGGAGGTCGTATATGATCGTGCCAATGCCACGAAGCCGTTTATGGGGATGAAATCTTTTTCCGGAGATTTTCCCACGGCGAAAGATATCGGTATCGCCAAAAACTATCTGGACGGCGACGAGCTCAAAATCTTGAACAATCTGGTATCCGGATATTTCGACTTTGCGGAAATACAAGCAATGCGGCGTAACCCCATGTACATGAAAGATTACATTCAACAGCTGGACACGATCCTTTCCTCCACCGGTGAAAAGCTACTTGACGGCCCTGGACGTGTATCTCATGCGCAGGCGATGAAAAAGGCAAAAGCCGAATACAAGAAATACCTGCAAGATAACCTGTCCCCCGTAGAAGAAGCTTATTTGCAGACGCTGAAAGGCACACAGAAAAAAATCACGAATAAAACAAAGAAAGAGGCTACCTGATGCCATCTGTACGGAAAAGGTTTAACAAGGCCGGTCAAGCCTTCTATGAAATCCGCGTGAGCCGTGGACGGAATAAGGCCTATCTGACACGCCGGTGGTATGTGCCGGAGGGATGGAGCCAAAAGGCCATAGACCGTGAGCTTGCATCTGTGGCGGCAGAGTTTGAACGTCAATGCAATGCGGGCGAGGCGATCAGCCGTGCAGAGAAGCGTGAGAAAGCCGCGCAGGAGGCCGCAGAAGCCGCCCGTATTCTCACACTCATGCAGTACGGCGAGCGGGTGTTTATGCCCGCTAAGAGCGTCACAATGAGCGAGAACGGACGTGCCAGCTATCAGAACTGTCTTGATAAAAAGGTATATCCCGTATTAGGCGACGTGAAAATGCCGGAGATCACCCCGGCGCAAATCACGGCGCTGCTCCTTGATATTCAGGCAACGGGAAAGGCTCATGCTACCGTTATCAAGGTCTACACGGTGCTGCACAGCCTGTTCAAAATGGCTTATATGGGCGACATGATCGACCGTGATCCGATGGACAAGGTAGAGCGCCCGAAGCCGCGCAAGGGCGAGACGAAAGCCGAGGCCCCCGCCGCGTACACAGCGGAAGAGGTCTGCAAGCTCCTTGACGCAATGGATACAGAGCCGCTGAAATGGCGGGCGCTTGTCCATCTGCTGATTGACACCGGCATACGGCGCGGTGAGTGCTGCGCGTTGAAGTGGGAAAATATCGACTTCAAGAGTGGGGAGATTATCATAGCCGGGAATCTGTGCTACACGTCGTCAAAAGGCATCTACATAGACAGTCCTAAAAACGGCCACAAGCGCACCGTATACGCAGGGGAGGATACGATAGCCCTTCTCCGTCAGCTTCGCGCAGAACAGGCTACAAAGGCCCTGAGCGCCTTTGTTTTCACGAAGGAAGGCAGTTCAGAGCCGATGCACCCGCAAAGCCCCACGCGCTACCTCAAGAAATTGTCTGACCGGTGCGGGCTGGTTGATCTTCATCCGCACAAGTTGCGTCATACATTCGCCAGCGTTGCGATCACCAACGGCGCGGACGTAGCCAGCGTGTCCGAAGCGCTCGGCCATAGTGATAAGGCCGTAACGCTGCGGATGTACACCCATGCCAACGCCAAGAGCGTCAGCAGAGCAGCGCAGATCATGCGCGAGGCGGTCAAGAAAGCCGTTAAAACGGGATGAGGTTTCACGGTATGGGTTTCATCAAAACCCATACGAAACCCATACGGGCATCAGAAAACAGCTTATTTCAAGATACGACAAGCAGCGATACGGCACAGCAGAAAAAAATCCCGTATCCGTTGATATACAAGGGATACAGGACAGCAAGCTGCAACAGCCAACAACAAGCGAAAACAGCTTATATTTAATTGGTAAGGATGAGGTCCCCAGTTCGAATCTGGGTAACAGCTCCAAAAAAGCCTGTAATCTCAACGATTACAGGCTTTTTGCTTTTTATATTTTCTGAACCAGCGCGATGCAGCATTCGATCAGGTTTTCCCGGATGGTCTTTTGGGCATTCCAGCCTCGAGGTTCCCATGCCGCGCCGCTCACATCGTCCCCGGCATACAGGAGCTGCACAAGCGGAATATCGTAATACTTTGATACAGCGAAAAAAGCCGCCGTTTCCATTTCGACGGTCACACAGCCCTCTTTCCGTCTGCGCTCGATCATCTCCGGCGTTTCCCGGTACATGGCATCCGTCGTCCATGTTTTTCCAATCATAAACGGCACTCCCATTTCGGACAGCGCCATCTGCGCTTTTCCCAGTGCGGCCGCATGACAGGCGACTTCCCGGGAAGGCGGAATATAGTGAAACGACGTTCCCTCGTCCCGGACAGCCGAAGCCGGGAGAAAGATCTCGCCGACCGCGCTTCCCTTTGTCAGTGCACCTGCCGCACCGCATATCACGAACTTGTCGCACCCCATGGCGTGCAGTTCCTCGATCGTTCCCGCTGCGCCGGGCGCGGTGGAAAAGGGCATGGTAATGCACAGGCGTTTCTGTCCGCTTTCGTATGCATAGATCGGTATATCCAGTACCTCAGAGTGAAGATGTCCGATCACAGGCAAAGAGTGTTCCTTTACAAATTCTTCGAGCTCTTTCCGAAAAAACGTAATAACACATTTTTCCGGCAGAGATTTTTTCAGAAAGTCCGCCGGTCGGATGATCGGATCTCTGCCGGTGTCGTACTCACAGACGGGATATTCGTGTGCGATTATCATGCCGGTTTTGCCCCCTGTACATTACATATCTATTGCATAATATTTTATCATTTCCATGTATTTATTGCAATCCGCAGACAAACACCTTCTGACGCGCGCCCGTGCTTGACAGCGTTCGGCCCTGAGGATACACTAACACTGGAAGCGATAATACTGCGAGTATGGGAGAATTTTACGATGTACCGAAACACTCTTTATCGTCAATGGCTGGAAAAAACGGAACACAACGACGCGCTGCACGCGGAGCTTCTGGCCATCCGCGGCGACGATGCCGCCATCGAGGATCGGTTTTACCGCGAGCTGGAATTTGGTACCGGCGGACTGCGCGGCGTGCTCGGCGCGGGCACGAACCGCATGAACGTATTTACCGTCGGCAAGGCCACGCAGGGCTATGCCAATTATCTCAAGGCACACTTTGCCGCCCCTTCCGTCGCGATCGCCTACGACAGCCGCATCAACTCCCGTCTCTTTGCCGAGACCGCGGCGGGCGTTTTCGCCGCCAACGGCGTGCGCGTGCAGCTCTACGACCACCTCATGCCGACGCCCTCGCTCTCGTTTGCGGTGCGCGATCTTCGCTGCTCCGGCGGCGTTGTCGTCACGGCGAGCCACAACCCGGCTAAATATAACGGCTACAAGGTCTATGGCCCCGACGGCTGCCAGATCACGACCGAGGCCGCCAAAGCCATTCAGGAAGAAATTAACCGCATTGATCCATTTGCAGGCGTCCACGCGCTCGATTTTGCCGAAGCGCTTGCCTCGGGCAGCGTTTCTTATATCGGCGAGGATACGATCGACCGCTATCTTGCCGCCGTAGGGACGGCCTCCGTGCTGCCGCCGGCGATTCCCCGAAACGCCGCCATCGTCTACACGCCGCTCAACGGCACAGGCATTTCCTGCGTGCCGCGCTGCCTTCGTGCACACGGCTTTATGAATATCGCCGTCCCGCCGGAGCAGGCGGAACCGGACGGGAATTTTCCGACCTGCCCCTACCCCAACCCGGAGATCCGCGAGGCGCTCGCCGTCGGTCTGCGTCTGGCGGAGGAGACGGGCAGTGAGCTGCTGCTCGCCACCGACCCGGACTGTGACCGCGTCGGCGCGGCAGTGAAAACCGAGAGCGGCTACCGGCTCATCACCGGCAACGAGATGGGCGTACTGCTGCTCGACTTTCTCTGCCGGATGTGCCGGGCAAACGGCACGATGCCGGAACATCCCGTGGCCGTGAAAACCATCGTCACAACGCCGATGGCGGAGAGGATCGCCGCGCATTACGGCGTGGAACTGCGGAACGTTCTGACCGGCTTCAAATTCATCGGCGAGCAGATCGGGCTTCTCGAAAAGGACGGCAAAGCCGGGCGGTACATCTTCGGCTTTGAGGAGAGCTACGGGTACCTGAGCGGCAGCTTTGTGCGCGACAAAGACGCCGTGAACGCCTCGCTTCTCATCTGCGAAATGTTCGTCTGGTACAAAGCACAGGGCAAAACGCTTGCCGATGCACTCGAAGCGCTGTACGCCCAATACGGCTTTTTCGAGGCAAAGCTGCTCTCCTTCGCGTTTGAAGGCTCGGCAGGCTTTGCACATATGACGGAGCTGCTCGATTCTCTCCGCGTCTCCCCACCGGAGGCGCTGGCCGGACAGGCCGTGCGGCAGATGATCGACTACGACCGGGACGAAACCGGACTTCCCCGCTCCAACGTTCTCCGCTTTGTTCTCGACGGCGGCGAGGTCGTTGTGCGCCCCTCCGGCACGGAACCGAAGCTCAAGATCTATCTCACCGCCGCCCGGGAGCGCCGGGAGGAGAGCCACGCCATGCTTGCCTCGCTCGAAAAGCAGCTTACCGATTGGGCAAAATAAAAGGAGTTTATATGGCAACATCCAAAGAATACATAGAGTTTGTTTGCGAGCAGCTGGAAGGAATTGAGAATGTTACCTATAAGAAAATGTTCGGTGAATACATGGTATACGTAAACGCCAAGCCCATTCTCCTCGTGTGCGACAATACCGTCATGGTGAAAAAGCTGCCGGAGATCGCACCGCTCATGGCGGGCGCACCCGACGGCGTCCCCTACGAGGGCGCTAAGGTGCATTACATTCTTGACATTGAAAACCGCCCGCTCGTGCGCGATGTGATAGCCATTCTTGAGCCGATCACGCCGCTGCCGAAAAAGCGCGCGAAAAAGAAAGCCGAATAATCGTTAAAATTGCCTCGCAGCCACCAAGCTGCGGGGCGATTTTCGTTTAACAAGGATTTTACAAAAAAACCGTAGCGCATTTAACATTCGTTTTGCTACGCTAATTTTGTAAATCAAATATCAGGAAAAGGAAAAATTATGGACATTTTTGACACGCTCACGATGCTCGGCGGCCTGGCGCTGTTCCTCTTCGGCATGAGCCTGATGGGACAGGCGCTCGAACGGCGAGCCGGAGGAAAGCTCCGCTCCCTGCTCGACAAAATGACCGGAAACCCCATTGCCGGGTTTCTCACCGGTCTCGGCGTGACTGCCGTGATCCAAAGCTCCTCCGCCACGACCGTCATGGTCGTCGGCTTTGTAAACTCCGGCCTTATGACGCTGCGCCAGTCGATCAGCGTGATCATGGGTGCAAACGTCGGCACGACCGTGACGGCGTGGCTCTTGAGTCTCGGCGACATTGACGGCACGAGCGTGCTCGTCCGTCTCCTGAAGCCGACCTCTTTTACGCCGATTCTCGCCGTGATCGGCATCATCCTCTACCTCTTCTGCAAAAGCAGCCGCAAAAAGGATTCCGGTCTCATCCTGCTCGGCTTCGCCACGCTGATGTTCGGCATGGAGACGATGAGCGGCGCGGTTTCCGGGCTGCGCAACGATCCGGTGTTCGTAAATCTGTTCCTCGCATTCAAAAACCCGCTGCTCGGCGTAGTCGCAGGCGCGGTGCTTACGGGCATCATCCAGTCGAGCTCCGCCTCGGTCGGCATTTTGCAGGCGCTCTCTGCCACCGGCGTGGTGAGCTACGCCGCGGCGATCCCCATCATCATGGGCCAGAACATCGGCACGACCGTGACGGCCCTTCTCTCCTCCATCGGCACGAACAAGAATGCCCGCCGTGCCGCCGTGGTACATCTGATGTTCAACGTCATCGGCGTTGTCGTTCTACTCACGGTATTTACGGTCGTGCGCGCGGTGTTTGCCCCGGCGCTGCTCGACGAGGCTGCGACCCGCTCCGGTATCGCCATCGCGCATTCGGCGTTCAACCTTCTCTGCACCGCCATGCTCCTGCCCGCCGGTGGGCTGCTCGAAAAGCTTGCCATCCGGATCGTGCCGGACAGCGGCGAGAAGGAGCAGCGCGTGGAGCTTGACGAGCGTTTGCTCGCAACCCCGGCGCTGGCGCTCTCCCGCAGCCGCGCCGTTGCCTCGGACATGGCAGAGCGCGCTGTGCGTGCGCTGAAGGATTCGCTGGCCGCGATCGACAACTACTCCCCCGATCTCGCCGAGCGCATCCGGCAGGACGAGGAGCTCTGCGACCATTACGAGGACATTCTCAGCACCTATCTCGTAAAGCTCAGCGCCGAACCGATGGGCACCGCGGAAAGCGAAGAGGCCGCCGCTCTTTTGAAATCCATCGGCGATTTTGAGCGCATTTCCGACCACGCCGTCAACACGCTTGCATCCGCCGAGGAGCTGCGCGACAAGGGTCTCTCGTTCTCGCCGAGCGCCATGGCCGAATTTACGGTGCTCGCCGGGGCAGTCAGCGAAATTCTCGATCTTTCGCTCCGGTGCTTTGAAAATAACGACAGCGCCGTTGCCGCCGAGGTCGAGCCACTCGAGCAGGTCATCGACCAGCTCAAGGAATCGATGCGCACGCGCCATATCCGGCGTCTGCAGCAGGGCGGGTGCAGCATTGAGCTTGGCTTCATTCTCTCCGACCTTCTCACCGGTCTCGAGCGCACGTCCGACCATTGCTCCAACATTGCCGGGTGCGTCATCGACATGGCGCAGCACAATCTCAATCTCCACGAGTCGCTGCGTGCCACACGGCTCGAGAGCGCCGACTTCCTCCGCGAATTTGACCGCTACGCCCGCAAATACGCGCTTCCCGCGTCCGCGGCGATTGCAGATTGATCCTGCCGCTTTCTCTTCCTCCAGCAGCGTCGTTTTGTCCCTGTGACGGCGGCGCTGCTCTTTTGCGGAAATCCATCTCGTTTTTCTTGCTTTTTACCCACCTTAATGGTATACTTACGCCATGTTTTTCTGAAGGAAGTGGTTCCCATCGCTATCACAAGCGCCAGTCTGCCCGCCAAACGGCGGATCCTCACCGTATGCGTAAAGCTGTTTCTGGAAAAGGGCTACAAGAGAACGACCGTCGCCGAGATCGTGCAGAAGGCAGACGTCTCCAACAGCACGTTCCAGAATATTTTCCGCGCCAAGGACGGCGTGCTCACCGAGCTCGTCGAGTTCATGTTCGGCAATCAGTTCAGCATGGCGCGCCGGTTCACCGACACGGAGCTTCCGCCGGTTTTTATCTATGCCGTGGAGACCGCCATCCAGCTCACGCTCACGGAGCTCAACGAGAACCTGCGTGAGATCTACATCGAAGCCTACACGCAGAACGAAGCCTCGGAGTACATCTTCCAGCAGACCGCGAAAGAGCTTCACGCCATTTTCGGCTCCTATCACCCAGAGATGACCGAGCACGATTTTTACATCATGGAGCTCGGCTCCGCGGGCATCATGCGCGGGTACATGGCGCATCCCTGCTCCGAGGACTTCCCACTCGAGGAAAAGCTGGACGCTTTCTTCCGTCTCAGTCTGGGCGGCTACGGCGTCCCCGCGGAGGAGATCGAGCGCGTTGTGCAGAAGATCCGCTCGCTCGACATCCGCGCCATTGCGCAGGGCGTCATGCAGCAGCTCTTCCACGCGCTGGAAATGCGCTACGCCTTTACTCTCGGCACACCCGAGACCGGCAATTAAGGTTCATAGGATACTATAATCTATAATGCCGCCGTCATATCGCGATCTGCGATATGACGGCGGTTTGTTACCAGTGGATATTCAGCTCCTGCTTGGCCGATTCGAGCCAGAGCGCCGAGGAGCGTCCCTCCGCGTCGAGACTGACTCCGACAGAGCATCCGCCGAGCCATGTTCCGTCGGAGCGCTTTATATACTCCGCGTAGCCGTAATTTGCCATGTCATCGGAAACAAGACCAACGAGCCAGACGTGCGTATTGCCGTCCGTGTCCGTGTAGTCATAGCGAAAGGCCTTCGTCTGCGAGAGCTCGCCGGTGATGTCGATCGCCTCATTATTGACAATGAAGATCATCCTGCCGCCGCGCTGCACGACCGGCGGCGTCAGATTTTCCGTGTGGAGACGCACCTCGTTGTAGCTTTCGCCGTTTTCGTCAATGCCGGTCGTGACCTCCATATTATTCCCCCAGCCGAAAACATGGCCGAGGATCAGTCCGCCGCGGGCATACGCTGTCACGGCAAGGCCGAGCAGCAGCGCCGTGCATACGCAGACGAGCACCAGCCGCCGCGCCGGGCAAAAGACTTTTTCCTTTGCCGGATTCTCGGCGGCAAGAGTGATGCCGCCGGGCGCGTGCAGCGCACCGAACGCCTGTTTATAGAGTTCTCGGTTATTCATCCGTCCAAACCTCCTGTAACGCTTCTTTCAGCAGTCTGCGCCCCCGGGAAAGGCGCACCTTCACGTTTGCTTCCGTGATACGCAGTATTCCGGCGATCTCCCGCACCGAGTAGTCCTCATAGTAAAAGAGATGGACCACGATCCGGTACTTTTCCGGCAGCTTCATGACCGTTTCAAATAGTTCGCCCGCCTCCGGCGACGGAAAGGCGAGCGTTTCCGTGTAGTCCTCCAGCGGTACGCCTCGGCGGTGCCAGAACGACATCGTTACGTTTTTCGCCTTGTTGATCGCCACGCGGAGCAGCCATGCCCGGATGTGCTGCTCGTCGGCAAACTGCGTATCCGTCGTGTGGTACCGGAGAAACGTATCCTGAACAACGTCCTCCGCGTCTGCGGCGTTCGCACAGACATTGAACGCCGCGGAAAACAGGCTGTCCTTATACTTTTCCATGACCACACTTGTCTCTGTCTTCATGCATGATTCCTCTTTCTGAAAGGCCCTTCGTATATAAAACAGCTGAAACGCCGCAAAGGTTACAAACGGATTATATAACGGAAACCGGCGTCCCGAAAGAGGGCTCCTTCGGGACGCCGGTTTACATAACTTGTCATTTAACCCTTGAGACCGCCGGCCTGCAAGCCGGAGACAAAGTATTTCTGGCAGAGGATGAATACGATGAGCACCGGCACGAGGCTCGCCACGGACATGGCGAACACATAGCCCCACTGCGTAAACTGGTGCTGGCCGAAGAAGCCGGAGATGGCAATGGGTAGCGTACGCTTGGCATTATCGTTGATGACGGTCATCGCCCACGTAAATTCCTCCCACGCGGTGAGGAAATTGAAAATGCTCACCGAGGCGATGGCGGGACTCGCGAGCGGCAGAATGATGCGGAAAAACACCGTGAACACGCTCCCGCCGTCGGCATACGCCGCCTCGTCAAACTCGCGCGGGATGCCCTCGATGTAGCTTTTGATCATAAACGTGGAAAACGGGATGACCCATGCGACATAAAACGGGATGAGCCCCGCGAGGCTGTTTGTGATCCCGAAGAATGACGCAAGCTGGAACTGCGGGATGATGAGCGTTGTACCGGGGATGATCATCATGCCGATGACGAGCGCGAACAGCAGCTTTTTCCCGGGAAATTCAAACCGCGCCAGACAGTAGGCAAGCGCCGAGGCGATGATCGCCGCGAGAACGATCGTGATGACCGCCACAATGACGCTATTTAGAAAATTCAGGTAAAACTTTTCCTGCGTGAAGATGTACTGGTAATTCTCGAGCGTGATCTCGCTGAGCTTCGGGAAGAAGTGCGGCGGGAACTCGTAGAGCGCGCCGTTCGGCCGGAGGGACGTGGAGAGCATGTAGATCATCGGCATGACCGACACCGCGCCGCCGAGGAGAAGGAGGATGTACCGGAGCGCGAGGCTCCAGCGGTTTTTTCTGCTTTTCATCTTCTCCCCTCCCTCAGTCGTTCTGGCGCTGCATCGCGCGGAACTGCAAAAATGCCAGGATCATCAGCGTGACGGCCACGATGAAGCTCAGCGCCGCCGCGTAGCCGAACTCGCCGGTGCTGAACGCCTTATAATACATCCAGGTGAGCACCGTGTCCGTCTGGTGCATGGGCTTGCCGTCGGTGATCATTTTGATGGACGTGAACACGTTGAAGCCGCCGATCGTGAGCATGACGAGAGCAAAGAGGATCGTCGGGCGGATGCTGGGGAGCGTGATGTACCAGAACTTTTTCCAGCCGGTGCAGCCGTCCACGTCCGCCGCCTCGTAAAGCTCTGCCGGCACCGACTGGAGCGCGGCAAGGAACACCACAAGGTTCCAGCCCGCGCCCTTCCATATGCCGAGCAGCATCGCGACCGTGAGCCCGCCCCAGCGGGTGTTCAGCCACGGGACATAGTCCTTCGTGAGGTGCAGCACGTTGCAGAGAAAATAGTTGAGCATGCCCTCGGTATTGAAGATGTACCGAAACACGAGCGACACGATGACCCACGAGGTGATGACCGGGATATAGTAGATGACCCGGAACGTCACCTGAAAGCGCGGGATGGAGTGGATGAGCACCGCCGCAAGAAGGCCGAGCGCCATCTGCCCCGGCACGGTGACGAGCGTGTAGATGAGCGTGTTTTCAAAGGCGACGATAAACGTCTTGTCGCTCAGCACCGCTTTGTAGTTCTCCAGTCCCGCGAAGCTCTTTTGGAACATCGAGCCGAGATCCCAGCGCAGAAAGCTCATGACAAAGAGCTTCACGATCGGATAGACCGTAAAGAGCGCAAAAACGACGATCCCCGGCACAAGCAGCGCCGCGAACTGCGCCTTGTTTCTGCCGGAACGCAGCATCATGGTCATCCCTCCCCTGTGAAATACGGTTGCCCCGCCGCCATACACGGCAGGTATACAGAGACTTTAAAAAAAGCCTCGCAGAGTTTGCGCCCGCAGGCGCAAACAAAGTTTCAACCATTTTCTCCGGCGGCATGTACGTCGGAGAAAATACTTCTCGGCTCGCAAACGTGCTCTCGGAGTGAGTGCGCCGCGGCGAGCCGCAGCCCCTTCAAACGAGAGCCCAACGCAGTGGGTCTCGTTTGAGAGCGTGTCAAAAAAACTTTTTGACACGCTCAATGCCCCGCCGCCTTTGGCGGCGGGGCAGAATGGTATTGCAAGAAAAGACGGATTATGCTACTCTTAGGCAAGCAGGCCGTCGATCGTGACCGCGAGCGCGTCAAGCGTTTCTTTGACATCCGCGCCCTCGGTGAGGATCTTCGTCATGGCAACCGTGAGTTCGTTGTCGATCTCCGACCACGTGGCAACCGCCGGGCGGGCTTTCGCCGTGGTGATGGCCTCGAGGAACGGAGCAAAGGACGCGTTCTTCACGGTATCGCTCTCGAGTGCCGTCTTATTCACGGGGATCTGGCCGCACTTGGCCATCTCTTCCTCGGCAAACGGGCTCGTCATGAACTGCATGAATTTCCACGCGGCGTCCTTGTGCTCGCCGTTGAACATCGCGATATCCTCACCGCCAAGCACGGAGATGGATCCGGCTTCCCCGGCGGGCAGCTGGCAGTTGCCGTAAGCCATGTCGGGATACGCGCCCGCGAGCTCCGCGGTTTTCCACGGGCCTTCGAGAAGGAAGATGTACCGGCCGGTGCCGAAGCCGTCGGTCATCGGGATGTCGCCGCTGTTGTAGCCGGAGAGCTCGCCGCTCTTCGCCATATCCGCAAGCATCTGCACGGCAGCGATGGTCTTTTCGCTGTTGATGTAGCCGCTGGCTTTGGTATTATCCTCGTTCGTGATCTCGCCGCCGTTCGACCAGATATACGGCAGAACGTTCCACCCGGCGAGCGCGGGCTCGTTGAGACCCCACACCGTCTGTCCGGCGCTGTTCTTCCCGGAGACCGCCGCGACGGCCTTTACAAATTCGTCCATCGTCGTCGGCACGGCAACGCCGGCCTCTTCAAGAGCCTTTTCGTTATAGAAGAGGATCTTCGTGTTGGTGTTAAGCGCCATCGCGTAGTAGTGTCCGGCAACGAAGCCGGTGCTCATCGCGCTCTCGAGCAGATCGGCGGTGACGGAATCAAAATCGGCCATTTCCTCGTCCAGCGCCGTGAGGATGCCCATCTTCTGGAATTCGGGCACCCACGCGATATCCAGACGCGCCACATCGGGCAGCGTGTTGGACTGCGCGCTGATGAGGATCTTATCATGGAGGTCCGCCCACTCGTGCGAGACGGCGTTGACCTTGATCCCGGGATTCTCTTCCTCAAACTTGGGGATGAGAACATTCATAAGAGTTTCGTTCTCCGCCGACTGGGCGCTGTAGTGATGCCAGAAGTTGATCGTAACGGGTTCGGTTTCTGCGTTGCCGGCTGCCGGTTTCTCGGTGGTCTCCGCCGGCGGAACGGGGCTGGTGCTCGGCGCTTCGTTCGATCCGCACGCAGTGAATGCCGCTAACATCATTGCTGCGAGAAGGAGAAGCGCCAGCATTTTCATGGTAGACTTCTTCATTTTCGTCCCTTCGCTTTCTTCTGATATATTTCCGCAGAGCACGGCGCAACGTCGATGACGATCTCGCCGCTTTCCGAGGATACAGTTTTTTTGCCGCTGATGCGGGGCGTCCATGCCCCCTCGGCGGCGATTTTTGTTTTCACCGGCTCGTTTCCGGCGTTGAGAACAACCAGGGTCTCCTCCTCGCCGTATGTCCGGCAAAAGGCGTACACGTTGGAGGCGTCGTTGCAAAGGCACGTGCGGAAGTCCCCGCGGAGGAGAGACGGCGACTCCCGCCGTATGCCGATGAGTTTTTTGTAATAGGCGAAAAGCTCTTTGTCCTGCTTCTCTTCGTCCCACTCCATGGCGATGCGGCAGTTCGGATCGTTGCCGCCGGAGAGTCCCACCTCGTCGCCATAGAATACTGCCGGGCAGCCGGGGAACGTCATTTGCAGCGCAGCGGCAAGCGCATGCCGCCGCTTGTCGCGGCAGAGCCACCGGAAGCGCTCCGTATCGTGACTGTCGAGCGGGTTATAGAGCCGCAGTGCCGTCTCCCACGGATAGAGAGAGAGCATCCGGTTGAGCCGGTGGTCGAGCTCCGAGGGTGATATGCATTCCTCTGCGAGCCAGTCTCTCGCCGCGTCCCGGAAGAGGTAGTTCATTGCGGTATCCAGCCGGTCCGGGGCGAGCAGCCGGTGGGCATCCGCCCACGTTTCGCCAAGCAGTACGGCGTCGGGTTTTTCCTTTTTGATCGCATCGGAGAAGTGCTCCCAGAACTGCGTGGGCGCTTCGTCCGCCACATCGAGCCGCCAGCCGTCGATGTGAAAATTGCGTATCCAGTACTTGCCGACCGTGATGAAGTAGTCTCGCGCCCCGGCGTCCGCCAGATTGATCTTCGGCATCCATTTATAATGGCCGACGCAGTCGTAATTCTCCAGGCGCTCGTTCACCGGGAAGCTCTGCGGGAAAAACCAGGAAGCGTAGCCCGAGCTCTCGCCATGCTTTACAACATCCTGAAACGGTGGCCAGTAGTACCCGCAATGGTTGAATACGCCGTCGAGCAGCACCCGCAGCCCCAGCTTGTGGGCGGTGCGGACAAGCTCCGCGAGATCGTCCTTCGTGCCGAAAGCCGGGTCAATGTCGAAATAGTCCACGGTGTCGTACTTGTGGTTCGAAGGCGCCTTGAATATGGGCGTGAGGTAAAGGCACGTTGCGCCGAGATCGCGGATATAGCCGAGCTTTTCGATAACGCCGCGAAGATCGCCGCCCTGAAAATTCTCCCGCGTCGGCGGCGCGCCCCACGGCTCCGCGCCGGGCGGGTCGTTTGACGTATCGCCGTTTCGGAAGCGCTCCGGGAAAATCTGGTAATATACCTGCTCCGATGCCCAATCCGGCGCGCGGCTGCCGTCCGTCGGGTTCGGCCAGAGAAATTCGAAGAAGTTATCCTCCTCCGCCGCGGCGGAAAAGCCGTTCTTCCCGAACCAGATGCTCTCGCCGCCGCTCTCGATGAGAAAAGCATACCGCGTGTAGGCAGAAATGCCGTCCGTTTGGATGACCGCCCGGTAATGGTCAAGATACGCGTCGCGAAGAGCGCGTACCATAGAAACGCCGCGGCGCGTCACGCCGCTTTCGTACCGCGGCCACCAGAAGAGCGTGACCGCGTCCGCGTCCGAGCGGGCGGTGCTGAGCGAGACGGCAAGCTCGTTTCTCCCGCGGGGCTGGAGGTAGTCCTCCGTATTTCGGAACTGAATGGCTGCCAGGTTCAACGGCGCATCCCCCCTTTTATGGTTTCATGGTAGAGCTGCGCTCTATCACTTTCGTTGTGATCTGTGACCGGCTCGCGCCGAAATCCGGCTTATCCATCTGCCGGAAGAGCGTTTCGGCGGCGATCCGCCCGAGCTCGAACGTATCGACGTCGACCGCAGAGATCGGAAGCTCCGCCATTTCCGTGACCTCGGTGTTGTCAAAGCACAAAATGCCGAGATCGTCCGGGACGCGCCGGCCGAGTTCCCGTGCGCCGCGCAGCGCGGCAAGCGCCATTTTATCGTCGCAGCAGATCACGGCGTCCGGCGCGGCGGCGCTCGCAAAAAGCGTTTTGAGATAAAGCTTCGTTTCGTCAAACGCCGCGGCAGGGCTGACGCGGTAGACCGGGTCGGGTGTCAGTCCGGCGCGGGTGAGCTCCGCGCGGTATCCCTCGAGACGGTCGCGCGTGAAAAGCTCCTTATCGCCGCGGGTAAGGAACCCAACGCGGCGGTAGCCCTTGCCGAGGAGATACCGGACGGCATTTGCCCCCGCCTGCTCGTTGGCAATATCCACCCAGCTCAGTCTGCCGTCCGCGTGCTTCACGCGGCCGAGGACAACGAACGGGAAGGACATATCTTCCACAAGCTTCACGATGGAGCTCTGGAGCAGGGACACAGGAAGGACAAGACCGTCAATTTTTTTGCTGCGTATCAGCCTTTCAAGTGATCCGGCGCCGCCGCGCTCATCGTTGGCACTGGTGATGATAAAGTTATATCCTTTCCGGTGCGCCGCCGTTTCAATGCCGAACACGGTGTTGTTGAAAAATCGGTTGGCATAGGACTGTGTATCGGAGACGTTAACGGCGATGGCAATGGCACGGGCGCTGCCGCTCGCGAAGCTGCGGGCAATATCGTTCGGAACGTATTTCAGATCTTCCATCGCGCGGTAAATGCGGTTGGAGGTCTCCTCGGAGATCGGCGCGGATTTGTTGATGACGCGCGAAACCGTAGACGCCGACACCCCGGCCAGCTTCGCTACGTCCCGTATGGTGGCAGACATAATTTGCCCTCCTTCCCGCCATTATGCAACCGTTTGCACGTTCAGGTGCAAAGCATCCTTTTTCCGCCGGAATACGGCGGGATTTCTCCGAAAAAGCACGGAAAACAGGTCATGCAACCGTGTGCATTCTCATGCTATCACAGGGGGAAAGGAGCGTCAACGCCGTTGCATGAATGTTGCACGACGGCCCAAAAGGTTTGGCAGTTCCGCTAATTTTTCCGCTGCGTTTTATGGCAATCCGCCATCCCCCGAATACGCGAAGCGCCCTGCCTGTCACATAGACAGGCAGGGCGCTCCGGTATATCTGCCGGAACTTTTTCAGCAGTCCCAGCGGTATTTTTTCATGTCGACGCAGCCGTTAGAGCGAAACGCTACGCCCTCGCGCTCGAGCCGTTCGCGCTGCTCCGGAAAGTGCGGCGCGAGCCGCCCGGCATGGTTCACGACCCGGTGGCAGGGATAGTCGCCGTAAAGCTCCGCGCGGCTCACGACCTTTCCGACAAGGCGGGGATTTTTCTCCCGCCCGATGAGCCGCGCGATCTGCCCATAGGACGCAACACGCCCTTCGGGGATTTCCTCTACGGCGAAGAGAATTTCATATACGATTTCTTCGTCCATCGTCCGCCTCCCGCCGCGCACCGCGGCTTTAGTCGTTCCAGATCTCCTTCGCCATGCGAAACACCGCCCACGCCTTCGGCCAGCCGCAATAGAAGGCCGCGTGGGTGATGATCTCGGCGATCTCTTCCTTCGTGATGCCGTTTTTCTTCGCGCTCATCAGATGATAGCGGAAGCTCTCGTCCGTGAGCCCCTGCGCCATGAGCGCAACGACCGTCACGAGAGAGCGGTCGTGCAGAGAGAGCTGCTCCTCCCGGCTCCACACCTCGCCGAAGAGCACATCGTCGTTCAGTTCCGCGAATTTGGGGGCGAATTCGCCGAGCGAATCGCGTCCCGCCGTCTGTTTTACTGCCATGATGCTTTCCTCCTTACAGCTTTTCGTATTCTTCGTCGGTCACCGGCTCGCACCATTCGTTGCTGCAGCCCTCGCCGGGGACCTCCATGGCAAGGTGCGAAAACCAGCTGTTCTTCTTTGCGCCGTGCCAGTGCTTCACGTTCGCCGGGATCATCACAACGCTGCCCTCGTGCAGGCTGACAGCCGGCTTTCCCTCTTCCTGATACCAGCCCTCGCCGGCGGTGCACAAAAGGAGCTGTCCGCCGCCCCTGGAAGCGTGATGGATGTGCCAGTTATTCCGGCAGCCGGGCTCAAACGTTACGTTTGCAACAAAGAGGCCGGTTTTCGGGTCGGTTAGCGGGTTCAAAAACGAATCGCCGATGAAATACTGCGCATAACCCGTATTCGGCGTGCCCGTGCCAAACATATTGTTCTTTTCAAATGCTTCTCTGTTTTCGTACACCATGATCCATATCTCCTTTACTTTTATTTCACTTTATAGCGCAGCCAAACCGCGCCGCTCTCGAACGCCTGCACGCTCTCCAGCGCGAGCGGCGTCACATCCTTTTCCGGCGAAAGGCCGTCAAACACGGCGCTCATGCCGCCGCGGCCGTCGATGCCCGCGCCGATGAGAACGCTCACCTCGTCAAGAAGCCCGGCAGCGAGGAACGCCGCGTTCCAATGTCCGCCGCCGACGACATGAAAACGCTCAGCCCGCATCTTCTCGATGCCGACGCCGTCGTTTTCGTATCGCCGATCTATTATTTCACGCTCAATGCGCAGCTCAAGGCCGTCATCGACCGCTTTTACGCGAACGACGCAGCGCTCCACGGGCACAAAAAGGCGGTGCTCATCACCGCGATGGCGGACACCTGCATGGACGCTGCTGCCGGTGCAAACGCCACATTCCACGAGATCAACAAATACCTCGACTGGACGGACGCCGGCGTTCTCAACGCCATGAACGCCTCTACGGCGGACGATCTCACACAGGCCGATCTCGACCGTGCCTACGCACTGGGCAGAAATCTTTAATCAAAATAGCAAAGGACAGACCGGTCGTTTTTTCCGGTCTGTCCTTTTTTCGGCATTTTAGAGAGCTTTCTTGAGGCAGCTCTTTACGCACTCCATGCAAAGGATGCACTCCGTGCCGTTTTTGCGCTTTCGGGAATTATCCGTCACATCCACGTCCATGGGGCAAATCTTTTTGCACTTGCCGCAGGAGACGCACTTTTCCTTGTCGCACGTGATGCGCAGGGCGGAAAAATAGCTCATCGGCTTGAGGAATACGGTGATCGGGCAGATGTACTTGCAGAACGCGCGGTTATCCTTCAGCACGAGGGCGAGAACGATGCCGACGGCATAATAGACGATGTTTCCGATGATAAACGCCCAGAACATGATGCGCTCGATGTTCCCCACACGTGCAAGGAACAGCGCTGCGACAAACGCAAGCGAGGCCGCAAACGTGATGTACCGGATCCAGCCGAACGGCTTTCTCGGCTGCTGCGGCACTTTATACGGGAGAAAATCCAAAACCATCGCCGTCCAGCAGGCATAGCCGCACCAGCCGCGCCCGAAAAGCAGCGGCCCGAAAATCTTCGCCACGGCATAGTGGATGGTCGCGGCCTCGAACACGCCGGTGAAAAGGTAATACCAGAAGCCCTCGATCTGCATGTTCTCCCGGCAGATGATGCCGAGATACACAAGCATATAAAGCCCCACCAGAAGCTGTACGATGCGCCGGGCGTGGCGGTAGTTTCGTGTAAAGAGGAACAGCCCCAGCGCGATGGAAAGTCCGATATAGCTGAAATTAAAAAGATAGAAAAGATTGTCCTTCGTAAGCCACAGCGTGACCGCAACGGTCTCAAACGCCGCGAGCAGAAGGATCGGCCCGAGGTATTTGTTCGTTTTCATTTCCTGTCGGCTCCTTCCCTTTTTACGAACGCATTGTATCATGCAGCCGACTGAAAGAACAGCGTCATATCGCCGAAATCACTGCCGAAAAAAAGGCTTTCGTTTTACCCCTCTGCGCCGGGCCGGAGCGGGCCATAAAAGTAGCTGGCCGTGGCGCCGCCGTCAATGAGGAACGTAGAGCCCGTGATAAAAGCGCCCTTATCGCTCATCAGAAGCTCGGCAACATTGGCGACTTCGTCCGCCGTGCCGGGGCGTCCGGCCGGGCATTTTGCAAACATGTTCTTGTAGAAATCCCCGCGCGGGCCGTTGAACTCGTCGAGCGCCAACGGGGTGACAATGATCCCGGGGGCAATATCGTTGAGCCGCGCGCCGCGTTCTCCCCACTTTACCGCCTGCGCCATAACGCGCTTTTCGTTGCAGCGCTTCGCCAGCTGGTAGGCGTGAAGGGTATCGCGGATATTTTCCGGCCGCAGGAAGTCCAGCTTCAGCAGCTCTCCGGCAGGCGCTGTAGCGAGTTGTGCGTCCTGCTCCGCCGTCAGCGCGGGCATACGCCAGCCGGACTGGCCGGAGATGGTGACGCCCACACCGCCGGGCGCAATGACCTTGCCGACTTCCTCCAGCAGCACCGCCGTGCCGTAAAGATCGACTTTCAAAATCGCCTCAATGGGCGCCTGGCTGGGAGATACGCCCGCGGCATTTACGAGCATTTTGATCGCGCCGTACTTTCGGCCCTCAGCGATCATCGCACGGACAGACTCCCGTTCGGAGATGTCCGTTTCGACTGGGACAACATCAACCCCCGTCTCGTTCATGGTTTTGGCGGCAGCCTTTGCATTTTCAATTTTCTTGTCGCCAACGACAATTTTCATTCCCGCGCCCATACGGCGGGCAACGGCCACGCCGATCTGTCCGGCGCCTGTCAAAAGCATTACGTCTTTTTTCATTTTTTCTCCTCGTGAATCCATGCTTCAATTTTCGCTTTCGCGCTGTCTACGCTGCTGCCGTGGATGGCAAGGCCATTCGTAACCGCTGCGCCCGGCGCTGATCATTGAAGATAAGTTCCGCTTCTCCGGTGCGGAGCAATCCATACAGTTCCTCATGGTTGCCATAGGCGACCGATACTTCCACATCCGGATGCTTTTCCGAGAAAAGCTCCAGCGCCCGATGAAACTCGGCGCCGGTATAAGAGCGCAGATAACCAATCTTCAGGCTTGCCCGGTCACCATTGGCGATTTTGGCGACCTCGCTGCACATGCGATCGTAGTCCGCCGTCAGGATCAGACTTTTTTGATAGAAATACTCGTCCGCACTCGTCAAAACGAAGCCGCGGTTTTTGCGTTCCAGAAGCTGGAAGCCGAGTTCCCGCTCCAGCGCCTGTATCTGCTGGGAGATGGCGGATTGCGAGATGAAGTTTTCCTCCGCCGCCTCGGAAAAGCTGTTCCGGCGGACAACCGGCTGGAAGTATTTAAGCTTTCGGCGCACGCATATCCCCCCCTCTTTTTTATTCTATTATGTCCGATATGTCCGAAGCCGGAAAAACAGCGTTTTTTCAAAAACGCTTTGCACATGTCGCGTTTACTGCGCCGCTGCGCCATTCGTGAAAGAGAAGGGATGCGGCAGCCGGAAAATTTGTTGATAAATTCCTTTGAACTTTCTCGCTTCGTTCGTTATAATGGATGCACAGTGTGTGGCGTTTCTGCGTAAATCCGGTTGCAGAATTGCCGCGCGCTTTTTTTCGGAATTGCGTGAAAAGTTCATAAGCAAATCGTGTAGCAGAAATGCGTAAGTCCGGGTTTGGCGGGCTTGCGCATTTCTTATTTTTTGAAAGAAAGGTGAAGAAAATGGATACCGGACATCAGTTTTTGGGGACGGAGCGTATCGGAAAGCTCATGCGGCAGTACGCCGTCCCCTGCATCATCTCGCTTTTGGTTGGCGCGCTCTACAACATCGTCGACCAGATCTTCATTGCGAACACCAGCTATCTCGGCTCTTACGGCAACGCGGCCAACACCGTTGTTTTCCCGCTGACCGTTGTAGCTCTGGCCATTGCCGTCATGGTGGGTGACGGTTGCTGCGCCTTTGTCAGTATGGCGCTCGGCAGACAGGAGATGGAGAAAGCAAAGCGCAGCGTTGGCAATGCGGTTGTGCTGACCATTGCCAGCAGTCTTATTTTATCGGCAGTCTATCTCATTTTCGCGGACAGCATCATCGCCATGTTCGGCGGCACTGTCAACGAAGAGACTTTCCATCACTCACAGGAGTATTTCTTCTATATCACGCTGGGGATCCCGTTCTATATGTTTGGTCAGGCCATGAACCCCATTATCCGCGCGGACAGCAACCCCAAATTCGCCATGATTTCCACGCTCGCAGGTGCTGTGATCAACATCATTCTTGATCCCCTCTTCATCTTTATCTTCCAATGGGGCATGATGGGCGCGGCTGTTGCCACGGTCATCGGTCAGGCAGCAACAGCGGGCCTTGCGGTGTGGTACTTGCTGAACATGAAGATCATCCGGCCCGCATCCGGCGATTATGCCCTGCGGAGAAGTGTCTGCGCCCGGATGCTGACGCTGGGCATCACCAGTTTTCTTTCGCAGATCAGTCTGGTGGCAGCGATGGCGGCCGTCAACAATATGCTTCGCAAATATGGGGCGATGGACGCTGTGTTTGGGCTGGAACAATACGCGCACATCCCGATGGCTGTGGTCGGCATTGTGATGAAGTTCTTCCAGATCGTCATTTCCATCGTCGTCGGCATGGCGGCAGGCTGCATCCCCATCGTGGGCTATAACATGGGTGCGGAGAAAAAATCGCGCGTCCGAAAATTGTTCACCAAGCTGCTGATCGCTGAGGCGCTGGTAGGGGCAGCGGCGCTGGTGCTGGCAGAAGGCTTCCCCCGGCAGCTCATCGCCATTTTCGGCGCAGCCAATGAGAGCAGCTACTATACGGACTTTGCCATTAAGACGTTTCGCACCTATCTCTGCATGATGGTGCTGGCCTGCATCAACAAGGCGTGCTTCATTTTTTTGCAGGCCATCGGCAAGGCGCTCTCGTCCACGCTGCTGTCCATGTCCCGTGAGGTGGTGTTCGGCGTGGGCTTTGCTTTGCTTCTGCCGGTGTTCTTCGGTCTGGACGGCGTGCTGTATTCCATGCCGGTTTCGGATATCCTGACCTTTATGATCTCGGCGGTCATTATTGTGAAAACCTATCGGGAATTTCATGCAGAAAGCGGGTGTAAATCGGCGCGGCAGTGTGGTACAATGGACATATCGAAACGAAACGGAGAACACTATGACGAGGATACTCTTTGTCTGTCTGGGCAACATCTGCCGCAGCCCAATGGCGGAATATGTGATGAAGGATCTTGTATCAAAGGCCGGAGTCGCGGATGAGTTTTTTATCGCCTCCGCGGCGACAAGCCGCGAGGAGCTGGGAAACGGCGTCTATCCCCCGGCGCGCCGGAAGCTTGCCGAGCACGGCATTTCCTGCGCCGGCCATGCAGCGCGGCAGATTACGGAAAAAGATTATGTAAACTATGATCTTATCATCGGCATGGACGAAGAGAACATCCGCAATATGCGCCGCGTATTCTCCGGTGATCCGGAGGGGAAGGTCTCGCTTCTGCTCGACCACGTTGGGCGCGGCGGGAACGTTGCCGATCCATGGTACACCGGCGATTTTGAAGCGACCTGGCGCGATGTGAACGACGGCTGCCGCGCGCTGCTCCGCGAGCTAAGTTGATATTTATGTTAACTTATTTATGTTAATTAAATTGTGACGACCTTCCATGCTCCTTTCTGCGCAACAAGAGGCAAAAAGGAGCAGTTTCGGTTCTTTCCATTCCCGGATAAAGCGCGTATACTGGTACTTGTCATAAAATACGGGAGGGGATCGCCATGCAATACGGACATTTTGACAACACCCGGCGCGAATATGTCATCGACCGGGTAGACCTGCCGGTATCCTGGACAAACTACATCGGGCAAAACGACCTCTACGGCGTTTTCAACCACACCGCCGGAGGGTATCTTGTGTGCGGCTCTTCGGAGTATCACCGCGTGACCCGCTTCCGCCCCAACGGCGTGCCGATGGACGGGCCGGGACACTATATCTATCTGCGCGACGACGACACCGGCGAATACTGGACGGTGTCCTGGCAGCCGGTCGGGCGCGACAGGGCGGCCTACTCCTGCCGCCACGGGCTGGGATATGTCCGCTATCTGAGCGGCTTTAACGGCATTCACGCGCAGCAGACGCTCTTCGTGGCAATGGATGATCCCGTAGAGCTCTGGGACATTGCGCTGCGAAACGACAGCGGGCGTGAGCGGCATCTCTCCGTGTTCTCCTATGCCGAATTCAGCTTCCACCATGTGGCGATGGATAACCAGAATTTCCAAATGAGCCTGTACGCCGCCGGGAGCCGGTACGTTGACAGCGTTATCGAATATGAGCTGCACTATGAGGAAAACGGCTATCAATTCTTCACCGCGGACTTCACGCCGGACGGGTTTGACTGTCTGCGCGATAGCTTCCTCGGACCGTACCGCACCGAGCGCGACCCGATCGCGGTAGAGCGCGGCGCATGCTCCGGCAGCTTTGAAAGCGGCGGCAACCACTGCGCCGCGCTGCATAAGCGTCTGACGCTCGCGCCGGGCGAGGAGACGAAGCTTCTCTATCTGCTCGGCGAAGGCGGATATGAAAACGCAAAGGCGATGCGGCAGAAATATACCCGCGAGCGGGCGGACGAGGATTTTCGCCGTCTCGCAGCTTTCTGGGATAGAAAGCTCTCGGCTTTGCAGGTGGAAACGCCGAACGAGGGCATGAACACCGAGCTGAATATCTGGAATCTCTATCAGAGCGAGATCAACGTCATGTTCTCGCGCTTCACCTCGTTCATCGAGGTCGGCGGGCGCGTCGGTCTCGGCTACCGCGACACGGCGCAGGACGCCATGACGATCCCCCATTCCGCCCCGGAAAAGTGCCGGGGGCGCATCGTGGAGCTGCTGCGCGCGCTCACGTCGCAGGGGTATGGGCTGCACCTCTTCGAGCCGCGTTGGTTTGCCCCCGAGCAGCCGAAGCCCTCGTTCCGCTCCCCCACCGTCATCCCGACGCCCGACAAGAGCCAGATCGTCCACGGGCTCAAGGACGCCTGCGCGGACGACGCGCTCTGGCTCGTCGGCGCGGTGGTGCAGTACATTCGTGAGACCGGCGATCTTGCCTTCACCGATGAGACCGTCACCTACGCCGACGGCGGCGAGGGTACGGTATACGAGCATCTCTGGCGCATTCTCGACTTCTCCGCGAAGCAGGTCGGGCAGAACGGCATCTGCAAGGGACTTCGCGCCGACTGGAACGACTGCTTGAATCTCGGCGGCGGCGAGAGCGCCATGGTGAGCTTTCTTCACCATTGGGCGCTCGGCCACTTTGCCGCGCTTGCCGACAGGCTCGGCCGCACGGAGGACGCCGCACGCGCCCGTGCGATGGCAGAAACCGTCCGGGAAACCTGCGAAAACGTCCTCTGGGACGGCAAATGGTACATCCGCGGCATCACCGCCGACAACCGGAAGATCGGTACGCACTCGGACACCGAGGGCAAGGTGCACATGGAGAGCAACACCTGGGCGGTGCTCTCCGGCGTTGCCGGAAAAGAGCACGGCGAGAGCGCGATGGACAGCGTGGATGAATATCTCTACACGCCCTACGGTCTTCTCCTCAATGCGCCGAGCTTTACAAAGATCGATGACGGTATCGGCTTTGTTACGCGCGTCTATCCGGGGCTCAAGGAAAACGGCGCGATCTTCAGCCATCCGAATCCGTGGGCGTGGTGCGCCGAGGCGATGCTCGGCCGCGGCAGCCGCGCGATGAAGTTTTACAATGCTCTCTGTCCCGCGCTGCAAAACGACAGGATCGAAGTGCGGCAGGCCGAGCCCTATACGTACTGCCAGTTTGTCATCGGGCGCGACCACACGGCCTTCGGCCGCGCGCGGCATCCGTTCATGACCGGCTCGTCCGGCTGGGCGTACTACGCCGCAACGCAGTATCTGCTCGGCGTGCGGCCGGACTTTGACGCGCTGCGCATTGATCCCTGCATCCCGGCGGACTGGAAGGAATTTACGGTGCACCGCCGCTGGCGCGGCGCGATGTACCACATTCACGTGACAAATCCCCACGGCGTGGAAAAGGGCGTGGAGAGCATCACAATGAACGGCAAAACCGTGGCCGCTCTGCCCCGTCTCCCCGCCGGGACGGAGTGCCGCGTGGAAGTTGTTATGAACCGAAAGGAGTAAGATACACATGGTAAAATTCGGTACCGGCGGATGGCGCGCCATCATCGCCGACGGGTTTACGAAGGAGAACATCCGCCTGCTCACCGCGGGACTGTGCGCGCTCATGGAAAAAGAGGGCCACGCCGGAGCGGAGATCTGCGTCGGCTACGACCGGCGGTTCCTCTCCAAGGAATCGGCGCATTGGGCGTGCGAAGTGCTCGCGGGCTACGGCTTCCGCCCCTACGTCATCAACCGTTCGAGCCCGACACCGCTCATCATGTTCACCGTCAAGCGCCGGAACATGCCCTACGGCATGGCCGTGACGGCGAGCCACAACCCCGCCATTTATAACGGTATCAAGGTGTTCACCGAGGGCGGACGCGACGCCGACGCCACCGTGACGCGCCGCATCGAGGCCGAGATCGAAAAGCTCTCTCCCGCGGACGTGAAGAGCGTGGACTACGATACCGCGCTCGCCGAGGGGAAGATCGTTGAGGATTACCCGATGAACGAGTATCTCGACAGCATTCTCTCCGCCGTGAACGTGGACGCGATCAAAAAAGCCTCGCTGCGCATCGGCTTTGACCCGATGTACGGCGTGAGCTGGTCGAGTTTGAGCATGCTGCTCACGACGTGCCGGTGCGATCTTGAGGTCATCCACGACCGCCACGACACGCTCTTCGGCGGCAAGCTGCCCGCGCCGAATGTCGACACGCTAAAGCCGCTCGCCGCGCTCGTGCTTGACCGGCATTGCGATCTCGGCATTGCAACCGACGGCGACGCCGACCGTCTCGGCGTCATCGATAATGAGGGGCAGTTCATCCACCCGAACAAGCTGCTCGTGCTGCTCTACTACTATCTTGTGAAGTACCGCGGCTGGGAAGGGCCGTGCGTGCGGAATAACTCCACCTCCTGCCTGCTCGACCGTGTCGCCGCGGGGCTCGGGCAGAAGTGCTATGAGGTGCCCGTCGGCTTCAAGTGGGTCTCCGCAAAGATGAGCGAGACCGGCGCGATCATCGGCGGTGAGTCCTCCGGCGGTATGGCCGTGCGCGGCCACATCTCCGGCAAGGACGGCATTTACGCCGCGGCGCTGCTCGTGGAAATGCTCGCCGTTACAGGCAAATCCGTCTCTGAACTCTTCGCCGAGATCACCGAGCAGTATGGCAACCCCTGCTGGGCAGAGGCGGACTTCCGCATGACGCCGGAGCGCAAGGCCGAGTTGCAGGACGTGCTCTTCGTGGAAAAGAAGGTGCCGGAGTTCGGCACGGCCATCGACCACGTCAGCCTCGAGGACGGCTGCAAGGTGTATTTCAAGGACGGCAGCTGGGTCATCTGCCGCTTCTCCGGCACGGAGCCGCTGCTCCGCATGGCCGCCGAGGCTGATGAGCAGACCGTCGCGGACGGATATATCAAGGCTTTCCGCGATATGCTGGAGCTCTGAAAGAGTGCAAAGCCCCCGGGAATACTTGCGTATTCCCGGGGGGCTTTTGCCAGCCTGTCCGGCGTCTGTCAAGAACGACAGACGCGGGACGGCTATTTTCGAACAAATTTTATTTAGGATTTACATCAGCTTCCGAAATAGCTCCGTCAGCTCTGCGACGTTCGTGTCCTTGGGGTTGCCGGGGCGGCAGGCGTCGGCATACGCGCTCTCGGCAAGGAAGGGCAGATCCTCTTCCTTCAGCGCTTCCAGCTTCTCCGGAATACCGACATCGTGGGAGAGTTTCTTCACGGCGGCGACCGCGGCCTTGCGGTACTCGGCCTGGGTCATCGAATCGACACCCTCCACGCCCATGGCACGCGCGATCTCGCGGTACTTCTCGCCGGTGCAGTCGGCGTTGTATTCCATGACGATCGGCAGCATCATCGCGCAGGCAACGCCGTGCGGCGTATCATACACCGCGCCAAGGGTGTGCGCCATGGAGTGGGCAATGCCGAGGCCGACGTTTGAGAAGCCCATACCGGCGATATACTGGCCGAGAGCCATGCCCTCGCGGCCTTCCTTCGTGCCCTTCACGGCATCGCGCAGGTGGGAGGAGATGAGCTTGATGGCTTCCAGATGGAACATATCGGTCATTTCCCAGGCGGCTTTGGTGGTGTAGCCCTCGATGGCGTGGGTCAGCGCGTCCATGCCGGTGGAGGCGGTCAGCCCCGCGGGCATCGAGCTCATCATCTCAGGATCGACGATCGCGACAATGGGCATGTCGTGCGGATCGACGCAGACGAACTTGCGCTTGCGCTCAACATCGGTGATGACATAGTTGATGGTGACCTCGGCGGCGGTGCCGGCGGTGGTCGGGATGGCGATGATGGGCACACAGGGCTTTTTGGTATCCGCCACGCCCTCGAGAGAGCGCACGTCGGCAAATTCGGGGTTGTTGATGATGATGCCAATGGCCTTGGAGGTGTCCATGGGAGAGCCGCCGCCGATGGCGATCAGGTAATCCGCGCCGGCGGCCTTGAACGCGGCGACGCCGTCGGTCACGTTCTCAATGGTGGGGTTGGGCTTTATATCGGAGAAGATCTCATAGCGCAGTCCGGCAGCGTCCAGAACATCGGTCACACGGGCGATAACGCCGTGACGCAGAAGCGTGGGGCCGCAGCAGATAAGTGCCTTTTTCAGTCCGCGGGATTTGACTTCGTTGGGCAGCTCCTGAATGGCGCCTGCGCCATGATAAGAGGTCTGGTTGAGCATGATTCTGTTTGCCATAGTAATTTCTCCTTTCTTAACATAAAAACGACCTTTTTCTCATTATGCTTGTGTTAACCAACACTCTCAAGCACGGTCACATTGTAATGCGGCACATTTGCATTGTCAACACACATACTCACCAAAAATCCATTCATTCTGTGAAAAACGCATCGGCAAATTGGCGGTTCTGCCAAAGGGAAAACGGTTCAAAAGTTGTTTCGGCGGTGGGATATGGTATAGGCAGGGTCGCGCGCAATATGGTATAATCGAAAAAAAGCTGTGGAGGAAGCGTTATGCGCAGAGAGAGGAAGCCGTTTTCGCTCAAATGGGGTCTTACGGCGGTCATGGCGGCGTGCTGGGTCATCCCCATCGTCACAATCGTGATCGTGGCGGGCATGCTGCTCAACCGCAACTATGAGCAGAGCCTGCGCGAGAGCATCACCGCAAGCGTCGGCCACGCGATGGAGCAGACGACGCTCCAGCTCGATAACGCGATGGAAGCCTCCAAGGCGGTATCGTATAACGGCGATATCCGCGAGGCGTATCGCGCCTATCAGCAGTCCGGCGACCGGCAGACGCTCTACAACCGTGTCTATGCCTACTTCTCGCAGAACTTTTCCCGCGATGCGAATTTCAAGGCCGTGTTTCTCACGTTCAACGACCACCCGGATATGCTTTATTACTACGCCGACTCCTTCCGCGCGAACACCTTCCGGCTCTCGCAGCACTTTCGCACCGGCGTGCAGCCGCAGGTGGAGGAAACGCTCGAGGCCGTGGACACCGGCATTTACTTTCTCGAGGACAGCGGCGAGCTTTATATGACGCGAAATCTTCTTGACGCCGCATTCCAGCCTTACGCGCAGCTCACGCTCCTCTGCGATACGGACACGCTCTTCCAGTCGCTCGCGGCGCTCTCGGTGAACGCGCAGGTTGAAGCCTCGCTGGACGACGTGTCGTTCCGGCTCTCGGAGCTGCCGGACGCCGGTGCCGACCGGCTTCTTTTGAGCGACTACAGCACCGACTTTGGCGGGCACACGCTCTCCGTCACCGTGACGGCACCGGAGCTGCGGCTGTGGGGGGCAATGCCGGAGCTGCGCTGGGCAGTGGCGCTCGTGCTGCTGCTCGGCACGCCGCTCGTCGGCGCGGTCATACTGCTCTTTTACCGGCTTGTCACGCGCCCGGTGGAGACGCTGGCCAATGCCGCGGCGCGCGTGGCGGGCGGTGAGCGCGGCTACTGCATCGAGGAGCGCGCCGGAAGTCTCGAATTTCAAAAGCTTTACCGGGACTTTAATGACATGTCCCTGCAGCTCAAGTGGCGCTTTGAACAGCTCTACCGCGAGCAGCAGGCGCTGCAGGAAACGCGAATCAAGGCGCTGCAGTCGCAGATCAACCCGCATTTTCTCAATAACACGCTCGAGATCATCAGTTGGGAAGCGCGGCTCGCGGAAAATGAGCGCGTGTGCGCCATGACCGAGGCGCTCGCCACGATGCTCGACGCCGCGCTCGACCGCGACGGAAACGGCATGGCGTCGCTGCGGCAGGAGCTCGGATACGTGGACGCCTACCTTTATATAATATCGCAGCGGCTCGGCCCGGCGCTGCTCGTCACGAAGGATGTGGACGAAGCGCTGCTCGACATCGTGATCCCGCGGCTCATTTTGCAGCCGATCGTGGAAAACGCCGTGGAGCACGACCTCACGCCGCGGCGCGGCGGGCATCTCGCGGTTCGCGTCCGGCGCGAGGGTGATTTGCTCCGGCTCGAAGTCGAGCACGACGGGCAGATCACGGCCGAGGAGCGCGCGCAGATCGACGCGCTCCTATCCGGTGAGCCGGACGGGAACGGCGCGGGGAAGGTTGGGCTTCGCAACGTGCGTGAGCGGCTTCGTCTCCTTTACGGTGAGCGCGCTTCGCTCACCATTGAGCAGGCCACCGCGGACAGCATTTTGGCGGCGATCTTTCTCCCGCTCGGCAGCTGATTTGCCAACTTTGCACAAACTGCGCAAGGACGGGCAAGAAACAGCAAGCGCAGGTCTTATGCATTTTCACTTTTGTCAGGTATAATATGGAACGTGATATAGTACAATATCACAAATTTTTTAAGGGGAGATCCAAGCTATGAAAAAGTTTCTTGCATTGCTTCTTGCCGTTCTTATGGTACTGAGCCTTGCCGCGTGCGGCCAGACTGCCACACCGAACGACAGCCAGACGGCCGATGAGCCGAAAGGATCCGGCACCACCGAACAGCCCGCCAGCACCCCCGTTACGCTGAACGTTGTCACCTCCTACGGCGGTGACGACGGCAACCGCAAAAACTTCGAGGCCGCTGTGAAGGCTTACGAAGAAGCCACCGGCAACAAGATCAACGACGGCAGCGCCACCTCCAACGAGGAGTGGAAGGCGAAGGTTCTCACCGACTTTGAGACCGGCTCCGAGCCCGATGTGCTGTTCTTCTTCACGAACGCCGACGCTGAGCCCTTCATCACCGCGAATAAGGTCGTCTCCATCGACGAGATCCGCGCCGAATATCCCGACTATGCCGCAAATATGAAGGAAAGCATGATGGCCACCGCCGCTGACGGCAAGCACTACTCCGTTCCTTCCTCCGGCTTCTGGGAGAACATGTTCGTCAACAAGACCGTGCTCGAGGCCTGCGGCGTTGCGATGCCCGGCCCCGACTACACCTGGGATCAGTTCCTCGCTGACTGCCAGACCATTCTCGACAATGGCTACACCCCCATCGCCTGCTCTCTCTTCGAAGTGCCTCACTACTGGTTTGAGTTCGCCGTTATGAACAACGGCACGCTCGCCAACCAGCTCGAAGTGCCCACCCTCAACGAGGACGGAACGCTCCACGATGACGCCGTTGCCCAGAAGTGGGTCGCCGCGCTCAGCGATCTCAAGGAGCTCTATGATCTCGGCTACTTCCCGAAGAACACTCTGACCGCCAGCGACGCCGAGACCGTTGCCATGTTCGGCGACGGCGAGGCCGCGTTCCTCATCGACGGCTCCTGGAAGGTCGGCTACTTCAACGAGAACCACGGCGACGAGCTGGAGAACTACTCCGTCTCCTTCGTCCCCGGCAAGGGCGAGCGCAAGGCCACCGAGGCCATCGGCGGCATCTCCATGGGCTACTTCATCACCCGCAAGGCGTGGGACGATCCCGCCAAGCGCGAAGCTGCCGTGAAGTTCGTTGAAACTCTCACCTCCGATGAAACGCTGAGTACCTTCGTCACCACCGAGGTCACCGCGCTCGTCAACGGCGCGAAGCCCGCCGGCCTGAACGCGCTGCAGCAGACCGCCGCCGACGTCAACGCCGAGATCACCGGTGTTGTCGGCGCCGTGCAGGACACCATCTCCAGCGAGGCCAAGGCCGATCTGTTCGGCAACATCCAGAAGGTCGTCACCGGCCAGATGACCGCCGAAGAGGCCGTTGCCTCCGCGATCGCTCTCAACTGAGCTTCCCTATCGTACTTACCGGGGGCTGCTGCTGCGCAGCAGTCCCCCTTTCTTATCAAAGGACGGTGTATCCATGCTATCCACCATCTACAAGAGAAAATGGCCGCTGCTCGTGTTTCTCGTGCCGGCGTTTCTGTTCCTCGCGGTGTATCTTTACTATCCGTTCATTCAGAACATCATCAATACGTTCCTCAACATCGGCGGTCTCGGTCGCGCCGCAGACGGCGTGAATACGCCGTGGTACGAAAACTACCAGCGGCTCGTGACCGACCCCAACATGCGCACCGCGCTCAAGAATACGGCGCTCATGATCGTGTGCACCGTGATCATCCAGGTGGGCGTGGCGCTCATTCTGGCGCTGCTCGTGGATACGATCCGCGTCGGCGCGCAGGTGTTCCGCACGGTATACTTTTTCCCCATCGTCATTTCCGCCACGGCGCTCGGCCTCCTTTTCAATCTGATCTTCCTCTACAAAGGCGGCATGGTAAACCAGATCCTGCTCGCCGCGGGGCAGCTTCCCTATGAGATCAAAGCGAACGGAAAAATGATCGTTGAATGGCTGGACTGGAAGGATCAGGCGCACTATCTCTTCACGATGTTCCTCCCCGTCATGTGGCAGTACGTGGGCTTTTACTTCGTCATCATCGTCACAGGTCTGAACAACATCCCGCAGGAGCTTTACGAGGCCGCCGCGCTCGACGGCGCGGACGGCTGGAAGCGCACGCGGTATATCACGCTCCCCATGCTGCACAACGTGCTGTGCACGTGCGTAGTACTCGCCGTTACGGGTGCGCTCAAGGTGTTCGACCTGCCGTGGGTCATGTTCGGCGCAGGCATGCCGGAAAATCTCGGCTGGCTGACCGGTACATATATGTACGACCAGACGTTCAACAAATCGAACGTGGACTACGGCTCCACGATCGCGGTGCTCATCGTTGTGCTCGGCGTTGTGCTCTCGAACGTGGTGAACCGGGTGTTCCGCCAGTCCGAGGATATTTGAGGAGGAGAGAGACATGAAAATGAGGAAAAAGCCGTCGCTCTCCAAGATTCTCACCTATGTGGTGCTCTGTCTCTGGGGATTGACGACCGTTTATCCGTTCATCTGGGTCATTTTGAACTCGTTCCGCAAAAAGGGACTCATTCTCAGCGACTCGTTCTCCCTGCCGCTGGGCAACGCCTTTACCTGGGATAACTACCGCACCGCGTGGGAGCGCGCGGACTTTAAAAACGCCTATCTCAACAGCGTTATCATCTCCGGCACGGTAACGATTCTCGTTGTGTTCCTCGCGGGCATGGCGGCCTACGGTCTCGTGCGCTACCGCTTCCGGCTCCGCAAGCTGCTCTATGGTCTCATCACCGCGGGCATGATGTTTCCAGTGTTCTCCACGATCATTCCGGTGTTCCGGCTGGAGGTCATGATGGGCATTGCCGGAACGGGCAACCGCTGGCTGAGTCTGCTCGCTGTCATACTGCCGCAGATCGCTGGGAATCTCTGCTTTGCGATCATCGTTCTCATGGGCTTTATCCAATCGGTGCCGATCGATTTAGAGGAGAGCGCGTATCTCGACGGCTGCAACGTGTTTCAGATCTACTTTCACATCATCATCCCCGCGGCGAAATCGTCGTTCGCCACGGTCGCGATCTTTGCGTTCCTTTGGAGCTACAACGATCTCTTCACGCAGTCGTTCTTCCTGCGGTATCCGCAGGAGCGCGCCATCACGGGCCTGCTCAACGAGATCAGCTCGCAGGCCGGCGTCAACTACGGTCTCATGGCGTCCTCGGTCGTGCTGGTCGTGATCCCGGTGCTGATCGTTTATGTTCTGCTGCAGAAGAATATCGTAAAGGGTCTGACGGCGGGCGCGGTCAAGGGATAGTACCTTGCATTTTGGCGCGGTGCGCGCTATGCTGTACGGGCAGGAGGTGAGCCAATATGTACCGTGTCGTTCTGATCGACGATGAATACATCATTCTCGAAGGTCTGCGGAAGGTCGTCAAATGGGCGGACTATGGCTGCGAGGTTGTCGCCACGGCGTCCGACGGCCGCAGCGGCGCGGAGACGATCCGCGCGCTTCGCCCGGATATCGTGTTCACCGACATCCGCATGCCCGGCGGCGACGGGCTCACGATGCTCGCGGGGCTGCGCAGCGAGTTTCCCGATATGCAAATCACCGTTCTCACCGGCTACCGCGATTTTTCCTACGCGCAGGAGGCCATTCGCCTCGGCGTAACGCGCTTTCTTTTAAAGCCCTCCAAAATGGACGAGATCCATGAGGCGCTCGGCGCGATGAAGGCCAATCTCGACCGGCGCGCCGGGCAGGCAGAGCCCGCCGGGGAGAGCGAAACGCAGCAGCAGGCGGAAAACTTCCTCGTAAATCAGGCCATTGCCTACATACGCGCGCACTACCGCGAAAAGCTCTCCCTGCAGGAGGTCGCCGACCGCTGCTATATCTCGCAATGGCACCTCTCCAAGCAGCTCAACCGCTGCGCCGGAAAGAGCTTCTACGATATTCTCAACTCCGTACGCATCGAAGAAGCATGCAGGCTGCTGGCCGATCCGAGTCTCAAAATCGGCGAGATCAGCGAGCTTGTCGGCTACGCGGACGTGGCGCACTTTGCCCGGACATTCAAGAAGATTGAGGGCGTCAGCGCCAACGAATACCGGAATAAGTTATAATTATGTAAACTTAATAAATAAAAAAGTCCTGCGCGGAGAATGGTTTCCGCGCAGGACTTTTTATTATGTAAATTAAATTATGTTTACTTTATTATGTTAATTACAGGATAAATCCCCCGTCCACAGTGATTACCTGGCCGGTGACGAAGCTTGCATCGTCGCTCGCGAGGTAGGAAACGGCGGCGGCAATGTCCTCCGGCCGGCCGAGACGACGCAGCGGCGTCTCCTCGGCGAGCTGCGGCAGCACCTCGCTCGGCAGGGCATTGAGCATGTCGGTTTTTATGACGCCGGGCGCAACGCAGTTGACGCGGATGTGCGTGGGTGCAAGCTCGGCCGCCAGCGAGCGCGTGAGCGCAATGAGCGCGGCCTTTGTGGCGGAGTATGTCACCTCGCAGCTCGCGCCGCGAAGCCCCCACATGGACGAGACGTTCACAATGCAGCCCGCGTGCTCGTGGAGCATCGGCGGGAGAATGGCCTGAATGGTGTGGAATGCGCCGTCAATGTTCACGCCGAAATAGCGCCGCCACATCTCCTCGGTCACGTCCTGAAAGAGCGCCTGCCCCGCAACACCGGCATTGTTGACAAGAAGGCTCACATGGCCGAACGCATCCTCCACGCGGCGCACCATGTCCTCCACCTGCGCGCGGTCGGCCACGTCCGCCTGAAAGGCTGCGGCTCGCAGTCCCTCGGCGGCGAGCTCCGCCACGAGTGAGTCGGCGCAGTCCTTGCGGACATGGTAATTGACGGCGACGGTATAGCCCTCGTGGGCGAGACGGCGCGCCGTTGCACGGCCGATGCCGCGGCTCGCGCCGGTGATAAGTGCGATCTTTTGCATAGTATTTCCTCCCGGTGATATGCGTTTATTGTACTGCAGCTCCTGCCGGAATACAAGTCACCACTCGGTCTCCGTATCGTATTCCCCGGTCTCCTTCTCTCCAAACTCGCGCGCCGTTTCCGCCACGACGGCCTCGTACCCCGTGAGCGCGGCAAACGAGGAGAACTGGGCCGCCCTGTCGCGCCGCGGCATGGGCGGGTGCGTGTCGGAAACGCGGTGCGGCAGGGTGATGATATCGTCGTAATCGTGACATTCCTCGCGCTTCATGCCCGGTGGCCTCCGATCTGTTTATTGCGTGAGCGCGTCGTCGCGCCCTCTTCCAGGTTCATGCCTTTTAAAATGGCGTTATTGCCATACCGCCGCTGGATGGCGAGAATGGCCTCCTGCCGCCGCCGTTCGCGCTCGCGCGCCTTCGTATCCGTGCCGGGCGCCCCCGGCGTTTCCGGTTCCGCGGCGGAAAAGAGATCCAACTGCTCGCCGCTTTCCGCAGCGCGGGGGATCTTATCCTCCGGCAGAACGCGATTCGCCGCGACCGTCACGCGGCGGACGAGGAGGTTTTTGTCTGTAATGCGGTCGTAGAGTGCCATGACCGCGTCCGTGATCTCGCGCGTCGAGGACGAATACCCCGCGAGATTGGCCGTGCCGTGGCCGTGCTTCGGCACGCGGCGGCCGTAGCGGTCGGTATGTGTCTCCCCCGCATACTCCGCAGCGCGGGAGGGGTCGGCGAGATTTTCAATGTCATACCCGATCGTGAGTGTGAGCTGGTCGGTGCAGAGGCGTTTCTTCACGAGATCGAGCACGAGAAGATCGGTCATCTCGCGCACGATGAGCTTGGCCTTGTGCCAGTCGTACGGCTCCTGCAGCACCTGGCCGGAGCTGATGCTGTTGGAATCCGGCCGGTAGGCGTGGATGTCCGCGATCGTGCACGGCTCCCAGCCCCAGGCGTGGTCAATGAGGAGCTCCGCCTGCACGCCGAATGTTTTATAGAGCAGCTCCTCGTTATAGAAATCGCCGCTCTTCCCGAGCGAGCAGCGGGCAATATCGCCCATCGTATGCATCCCCAGCGCTTCGAGCCGCCGCACCGTTCCCGCGCCGACGCGCCAGAAGTCCGTGAGAGGCCGGTGTCCCCAGAGCTTGCGGCGATAGCTCATCTCATCGAGCTCCGCGATGCGAACGCCATCAGCGTCCGGCGGGATGTGCTTGGCTTCAATGTCCATCGCGATCTTGCAGAGATAGAGATTCGTGCCGATGCCCGCCGTGGCGGTGATGCCGGTCGTGTGCAGCACCTCGCGCAATATTTTCCGGCACAGGTCGTGCGCCGTCATGCGGTAGGTGTGCAGATAGTCCGTCACGTCCATGAACACTTCGTCGATGGAGTAGACGTGGATGTCCTCGGGTGCTACGTAGTGCAGGTATATGTTATAGATCCCGGCGCTGTAGCGCATGTAATGCGCCATGTGCGGCGGTGCAACGACATAGTCCAGCTCCAGCGCGGGATTTGCCGCAAGCTCCGGCGCGCTGCACGATTTTCCGGTGAACGCATGGCCCGGCGCGGCGGCGCGGCGCGCGGCGTTGATCTTCCGCACCGCCTCCACGACCTCAAAGAGCCGGGCGCGCCCCGGGATACCGTAGGCCTTGAGCGCCGGGGACACCGCAAGACAGATCGTCTTTTCCGTGCGGGTCGGGTCCGCCACGACGAGATTCGTCGTCATCGGGTCAAGACCGCGCTCCATGCACTCCACCGAGGCATAGAACGACTTGAGATCGATGGCAAGATATGTCCGCTCTCCCATGGCGCACCTCCTTCGCGGTTTGTTCGTTTCCATTATATTAGCTTATCAGGCGAATTTCAAGAGGAAGGTTTTACGCAGCCGGTGTACCTTTATATAAAAAACTCCCCGACGTCGCCAACGTCAGAGAGTTTTGCTGCAAAATTAATTTTTTGGCAGAAAGTCCAGCCGGACGATCCGCATTTTCATGCTGCTGTCGCCGACGCGGGCGAGGAAGCGGAAAAAGCCGCTCACCGAGGGGTCTTTGAGATCGTTGTACCCGAGCATATATCCACGCGAGGATACCCGAAGGCTGTCGCTCCAGGCAGAGAGCTCAGTCTTTGCATCCTCCACAGAGAAGTACGCGCCGACGTCCTGGATCTTCGCCTGCCGGATCCATGTTTTGAGCATGAGCTTCACGGCCTTTTTCCCGGCAGCATCGAATACGAGCCGCCCGTCCGGGAACGCCTCCGCCATGGCGAGCACAAGCGCTTTCACCTGCGGCGCAAGAAAGTAGTAGAATACGCCCGCGGCAAAGAATACCGCGCCGCCGGAGGCGTCGATCTTCGAAAACCACGCCGTATCGTTCAGATCGCAGGGGATGTTCTCCTCCCTCTCCCCCGCCGGGAGCAGCGTATCGCGCACGGCGATCACGTCCGGGAAATCCAAATTATAGATTTTGCACGTGCCGTTATCGCAGGAGCGGCCCGTATCGTCCAGCCCGCAGCCGAGATTCACGACCGCCGCGTTCGGATGCTCGCGGAGATAATCGCGCACCTCCCACGCAAGATCGTTCTGCCGCATGGCGGCCTCGAGAAAGCCGAAGCGCTGCATAAGGCTGCCGGATCTCTTTTCGAGCACGGAGAAATCGTAGTCCACCTGCTCGATGAGCCGGAACGCCGTCTCATCATAAAAGAGACGCGGATACAACTCCGAACACATTTTCCGGGCATACACCGGGATGACGAGCGTTTCCTGCACGGTGTTTTTCTCTATCGAATACTTCATGGGTTTCTCCCGTTCAGCGGTTAGTATAGACTAACTTATGGACATGGGAAATGCCGCCCAGCGGGCAGCATTTCTTTTGTGATTTCAGTATAGCGTACCGAGAAATAAAATGCAAGGCATTTTCCCGGAGATCAGAGAAGGCCGAGCAGGAGCTCCGCGACGAACGCCACGCCGCAGCACGAGGCCGCCACGGTGATGAGCCCGCCGCCGCGCCAGGCAATGATAACGCCGGCCAAGAGCGCTGCCGCCCCGGCGATGGGCTGCTCCGTCGCCTGCACGATGGCGGGAAACGTCATCACGGCGAGCGTCACATACGGCACATAGTAGAGAAATGAGCGGAGAAACCGGCTGCGGATGGGCTTTCGGATGAGCGTGAGCGGCAGGACACGGACGAGATAGGTAACAGCTGCCGCCGTCAGGATGGAGAGGAGCGTTTTCGTCATGCTGCCGCCTCCTCTTCCGCCGGGCGCGGGAACAGCACCGCCGCAAGCGCCGAGATGACGACCGTGAGGATGATCGTCCGGTTGCCGGAGGAGAGCTCCCGGAGCACCGGCAGAAACGCAAACGCCGCGCTCGCGGCAAAGGCCGAGAGCACGCAGCCGAGCACCACGCGGTTTTCCTTCGCCGGGGGAACGATGATGGCAAGGAACATGCCGTAGAGCGCCACGCTCAGCGCGCTCACAATGCGCGCAGGGAGCAGATTGCCCAGGAAGATGCCGAGCGCCGTACCCGCCGCCCACAGCGGGATGGAGGCGGTCATCGCGCCATAAAAATACCGCGGCTCCACGCAGCCCGGCCGGGCGATCGTGATGCCGAAGAGCTCGTCGGTCACGTCAAAGCCGATGAAAAACCGGTGGTAGAACGGCATATCGGGGCTCATGCGCTGGCTGAGCGCACAGCTCATGAGAAGATAGCGCGCGTTGATGATGAGCGTTGCGAGCGCGATCTCCACGCAGGCCGCGCCGCTGCCGATGAGCGTGAAGAGGGCATACTCGCCCGCCGAGGCGTTGCAGAGAAGGCTCGAGAGGAGCCCCTGCGCTACGGTGAGCCCGGCGTTGCGCGCCGCGATGCCGAGAGAGAACGACACGGCAAAATAGCCGAGACCGATGGGAAAGCCGTCGCGCAGGCCCTCGAAATAGGCGCTGCGGCGGCCGTTGGGATGCGTTTGATTCATGGCGGCTTCTTTCTTTTCTTAATAGGGTACGAAGAAAACTTGTACCACATTTGCCCCGCTCTGGCAAGGGCTTTTCCGAAAGAAGCAAAGAAAACTCCTTTTTCTTATTTGTCCCGGTCCCGGAGACGCCGGTAGCAGCAAAGGAACCGGGCAAAGAGATAGATATACAGCCCCACAATGATACCGAGCATCACGACAAGAACGCCCTCCCCATGCGCGATGGAGCGCAGAAGCCCCGGCAGCATCACGCAGAGAAAAATCACGAGCAGCGGTAGCATCCGCCCCCGCCCGACCCGCTCGAACATCTGAAGGCGCGAGGCGTCATCGCAGAAGATCTCCTCCGCGCCCTCGGTCTGCGAGGCGCTTTTGCGGAAATAGCTGTAGCCCATATAGTCCTGCAAGTACTCCCAGCCGCAGTCGGCGAAGAGCTGCACATATTCGTCCTTGTGCTCCACTCCGTCCGCGTTATAATCGAGCTGGTAGATCACGTCCTCCGGCTCGCACTTTACGAAATGATAGAAGCAGAGCGCCGTCAGCCGGACGAACTTCCAGCCCTGCCGGTGCATTTGGCGCAGATAGTCCTGTTCCTTTTCCCAGTCCACAACGCTGAAGAACTTTATGGTCGTTTTCGTCTCCATTTATTTCCCCTCCTGCGCGATGCGGTACAGCCGCTCGATGCGCGCGATCTCCGTTTGCAGCACTTCCCGCCCCAAGTCAGTGATCTCATAGATTTTTCGCTTTTCTTCCTCCCGGACAAAGCGGATCAGAGCGTCCTTTTCCATTTTGGATAAGCTCCCGTACATGGTGCCGGGCGCGAGCTTGATCGCCCCGTCCGTCAGCCGTTCGACCGTCTGCACGATACCGTACCCGTGGTTCGGCGTTTTGAGACACAGCAGAATATAAAACGCCGTTTCCGTCATCGGCACATACACCTTTCGGATGTGCGCGTCCATACGACCGCCCTCCTTTTTCATTTCGCGCTGCGATATATCGCACCGCGATATATTTGTCAAGTCCTTTTTACGCCTTGACAGGATGTGTATAATAATTTCGTAAAGAAAAAAAACAGGAGTGAGGCCGTTGAACAAGCCCCGGCAGAAGAGCGAGCGCACGCTCGGCATTTTATGTATTTTAGGCGCGGCATTTTGTTTTTCCCTGATGTCGCTTTTCGTCCGGCTCGCCGGAGACGTTCCGACGATGCAGAAGATCTTCTTCCGCAATCTGGTGGCGGCGCTCACCGCCTTTGTGATCCTCGCGCGCGAGGGGAACGGCTTTCGCATCCATAAGGGCTGTCTCGGCGGCCATCTGGCGCGCAGCATCACCGGCATGATCGGCATGATCGCAAACTTCTGGGCCATCGACCATATCGGCATGGCTGACGCCAATATGCTCAACAAGCTCTCGCCGTTTTTCGCCATTCTCCTTTCCATATTCATTCTGCGCGAGTACCCGAAGCGGGTGGATATCCTCAGTGTTCTGGCGGCGTTTATCGGCGCGGTGTTCGTTGTCCGCCCCACGGCGGGCATCGCAAGCCTCCCGGCGCTCGCCGGTGTGCTCGGCGGTCTCGGCGCGGGCGCAGCGTATACCTTTGTCCGGCAGATGAGCCAGAAGGGGGAACGCGGGCCGGAGATCGTGATGTTTTTCTCCACGTTCACCTGCATCGGTTCGATCCCGTTTTTCGCCTTCAATTTCCAGCCGATGAGCGTCCGGCAATGGGTCTTCCTTCTGCTGGCGGGCTGCGCCGCCGCCGGAGGACAGCTCACCATCACCGCCGCCTATCGCCACGCCCCCGCGAAGGAAATCTCGGTGTTCGACTATTCGCAGATCGTCTATGCGGCGCTCTGGGGCTTTCTCCTCTTCGGCGAGATCCCGGACACACTGAGCATCGTTGGATACATTATCATCATCGGCGCGGCGGTGTTTCGCTGCATTTTCAATCTGCGCGCCGACAAAATGGCCGCCGCAGAAACCAACTGACCCTTTCCGGAGAGCGCATCGTACCGATGTGCTCTCTTGTTTTTCGGAATATTTTTATCGTTTTTCGATAATTTTATATTGACTTTCAGATTTCGATATGATATTCTCCGCTCATGGAGGCGAATGTATGAAACAAAAACTTACCTCACCGGGCATTGCCCGGTTCACGAAAGCCCTTCTGGACATTCTCTTTTACGCCGGGATCGCCGTGACGGTCTCGCTGCCGTGGACGATGCAGTGGGCGGCACGCTTTTACCCCTCGTTTGCCGAGCGGCTCGCGCTGCACACGGCGCTCTTTCTGCTTGCCGGGGTGTGTGCGGTGCTGATTCTCTTTGAGCTGCGGCGGATGCTGCAAACGGTCGTCTCCGGCGACTGCTTCGTGCGGCGGAACGTTTCGAGCCTGTGCCGCATGGCGTACTACGCCTTTGCCATCGCCGCGCTCATGGCGGTGCGGCTCGTTGTGCTCTTTACGCCGGGAATGCTCGCCATTGTGTGCGTGTTTCTGCTGGCAGGACTTTTCTCGCTCGTGCTCGCGCAGGTGTTCGACCGCGCCGTGAGCTACAAGCAGGACAACGATCTCACGATCTGAGGTAGCGATATGATCGTAGTGAATCTCGATGTAATGATGGCCAAGCGGAAGATCGGACTGGGCGAGCTCGCCGAAAAGGTTGACATAACCATGGCCAATCTTTCCGTTTTGAAGAACAACAAGGCCCGCGCCGTGCGCTTTTCCACGCTGGATGCGCTCTGCCGGGCGCTCGAGTGTCAGCCGGGCGACATTCTCGCCTGGGAACCGGATAAGGAGGATGATCATGAGTTCTGAATCGGTATGGTACGGCGCGCCGCCCCCGGCGGAGGGAGCGCCTGCGCCGGAAGAGCCGCGCGAAGATACGCGCCATATCTGTCTGCGCGAAAACGCCCGCTATTTTCTGCTGCTCGCGCTCGCGCTGGGCGCGGTGTTCGCGCTTCTTTTCGTAAATGCCTATGCGCTCGGGCTCAACGCGGCGGTACTGGCCGCGGCGATGGCCGCCGCGATGCTGCTCGCGCTCGGAAAGCTCGGCCTGCGGGAGAAAAAGCGCGATATATTCTGGTCGGTCTCGCTGATCCTGCTCGGCATTTCCGTTGCATGGACCGCAAACTATATGACGCAGAACGTGAGCTTTCTCGGCCTGTTTCTCGCCGAGCTTCTCTGGCTGATGAACGCCTTTGCTGACATCCTCTCCTGGCGGTTCGGGCGTGTTGTTTCCGGCGCGTTCCGCCTTATCGGGCGGATCATCTCGCATCTCGGAGAGCCGTTCCGCCATATGGCCGCGCTGCGGCGCGGCGGCGGGAAAACCGCGCGGAGCGTCCTTCTCGGTATCGTTATCGCCGTGCCGCTTCTCTGGATCGTCGTATCGCTGCTTGCGAGCGCGGACGCCGCGTTCGGTGCGCTGGTGGAACGCGCGTTCGGCGGCTGGAGCGTTTCCAAAACTGTTTTAACGGCAATTCGCGCAATATTCTATACGATCATCCCCGCTCTGATCTTCTACAGCGCGCTCGCCGCCCAGACCGACCACAGCGAGTTTCCGGCGAAGGAAAAGCGCCGTGCAAGCGCCGTCGTCGCCGTGACGTTCACCGGCGCTCTCGCGATCGTTTATGCCGTGTTCTGCGGCATTCAGATCGCGGTGCTCTTCGCCGGAGACGTTTCGGCGCTGCCGGAGGGCGTAACGTATGCCGAATATGCCCGCGAGGGCTTCTTCCAGCTTCTGCTCGTAAGCGGCATCAACGTGGTGCTCATCATCACGGCACAACGCCGGTTCGTATCGAGCAGGGCGCTGCGGGCACTGCTCGTATTTCTCACGGCGTGCACGTATCTCATGGAGATCTCGAGCGCGATGCGCATGATGCTCTATGTGAACGCCTACGGGCTCACCTATCTCCGGCTGCTGGTGCTGTGGTTCCTTGCGCTGCTCGCGCTGATCCTCGGCGCGGCGGTATATACGGTGTTCCACGAGGATTTCCGGCTGTTCCGGTTTACGCTCATCGCGTGTCTGGCGCTCTGGCTCGTGTTCGCCTTTGCCCGGCCGGACGCGATCGCCGCGCGGTACAATCTCTCCCGGCACGGTATCGACGATACAACAGAAGCGCAGATCGTCTACGAGAGCTCGAGCGACGCCGTCGGCGCGCTGCGCCCCTACTTTGCGGACATCGAAGCGCACGGCGAGGATTCGTCAACGTACTTGAATCTCACGATCTCCGTGATTCGGGACTATTCCGAGCGCGGCGTGCGCAGCTTCAATTTCTCCGCATGGGAGGCCATGCGGACGGCGGAGGACTTTATCGATGCATACAACTGACGGCATTCTCATGCACCCTGTGGCGCACATCCGCTCCGACTTCCCGACGAAATTCGGCATTCCCAAGCAGAGCGGGCTTTCCCGCTCGCTTGAAGCGCGGGTGGTGTTCTGCCCGGAATACCGCAGCGCGGACGCCGTGCGCGGTCTGGAGGAGTTCTCTCACATCTGGCTGCTCTGGCAATTCTCTGCTGCGGTGCGCGAGGGGGAGACCTTCTCCCCCACCGTGCGCCCGCCGCGCCTCGGCGGCAATAAGCGCATCGGCGTGTTCGCGAGCCGCTCGCCCTTCCGCCCGAATCACATCGGTCTCTCGTGCGTGAAGCTCGAACGAATCGAAGCTACAGACGAAGGGCCGGTACTCGTCGTGCGCGGCGCCGATCTCATGGACGGCACACCCATTCTCGACGTGAAGCCCTATCTCCCCTATGCCGACAGCCGCCAGGAAGCGACCGGCGGATTTACCGACGCCGTTTCCGCGCGCGTGCTGCATGCAGAGATCCCGGAGGAACTTCTCCGGCGTGTTCCGGAGGATAAGCGCGAGCCGCTGCGCGAGGTTTTGGAGCAGGATCCGCGCCCGTCATATCAGGACGATCCGGAGCGCGTTTACGGCTTCGGCTTTGCCGGGATGGAGGTGCGCTTCCGTGCCTCCAAGGGCATTTTGACGGTGCTGGATATTCAAAAAGAAACTTGAGCTCTGCCGCGGACGGAAACCATTTCCGTCCGCGGCTTTTCTTTGCATTATTGGTTTACCATAATTTTTTATCGTTAACTCAAATGATGCTTGCACAGCCACAGTTTCTTGGGTATAATAAAAATTAGAATCGTATGCAAAAAAGGAGAAATCTATGGCCGCAGACGGAAAAAGAAAAACGACCGGCGCGCTCGGCATCGTTCTCGCGCTGGCGCTGACGATCGTTGCCGCGGGGGGCGTGATCTACGGCGCGTATGCCGTCGTATCCTCACAGCCCGGCCCCGCCGGGGAGACCGCCGCTGCCGCGGTGCGGGATACGACGCTCTCCGTTTTCGCCGAGAGCACGGTGCAGACCGGCGAGGCCCCCTCGCCCGCTCCCGTCCCGGCGGAGGATGCCGAGGAAAACGAATATGATTATAAGGAGATCCTCTCCGATGAGGATGGGCTGCTCGTTGCGCGTATCGTCGGCAAGCGCTGGAGCGGCTTTATCGCCGTGATCGACGATCCGATGCGTGTGAAGGTCTCCGTTTGTCCGGTATTCAGTACCGAGATCCGCGGGTACTCCGTGGCAGAGCACGCGGAAAACACCGGCGCGGTGCTCGCCATCAACGGCGGCGGCTTTGAGGATCCCGGCGGCGCCGGAAACGGCGCGATGCCCACCGGCAACGTGATGGCAAACGGTGAGCTGCGCTGGAACAGCTACGGCTCGACCGTCGGCATGGACGGCTCCGGCCTGCTTCACGTCGGCGAATTTTCCGGCAATCAGTGCGTGGAAATGGGACTGCAATGGGCGGTGGGCTACGGCCCGACGCTCGTGGAAAACGGCGTGATCCGCGAGGGGCTCGACCCGCTGTATCTTGAGCCGCGTACCGCCGTTGGACAGCGGGCGGACGGCTCAGTCATCTTCGTTGTTCTGCAGGGACGCCAGCCCGCGGCGCTCGGCGTTTCGCGGCAGGAGCTCGCCGAGATCATGGTAAAGTACGGCGCGGTGAACGCCGGAAATCTGGACGGCGGCGCTTCCAGCGATATGTATTTTCAGGGCGAGTATGTAAACGTGTGTAACACGTCCGGCGGGCCGCGGGGCCTCCCCACGGCGGTCGTCGTGATGCCGGTGGAGTAAGGAGGGACAGAATATGAAACGCTCTACGCTTCTCCTTATCTGCCTTCTCGTATTTGTGCTGCTCGTCGGCGGAGCCGCCGCGTGGATGTACTTCTCCCCTGCCGGTGCTCTCGCGCCCGTCTCGGCGGAGGATGCCGTGCAGGAGGTGCTGGACACCACCGGCGCCGCCGAATGGCGCGCGAAATACGTTTCCCTCTGCGCGCCGGAAACCAGCGCTTTCGAAAATGCCGAAACGGTCGCTGGAGATTTGTTTGACGCCGCCGTACAGGGAAAAGCTTTTTCGTTCCGGCCAGACAGCGAAAATACCTCGCGCAATGCCCCGGTCTACATTCTCTCCGCCGGGGAGAACGATCTTCTGACGCTTACGGCGAGCTACAACAAGGCTTCCCGCAGCTGGAAGGTGGACGAAGCGCCGCTCAAGGCGCTTCAGGCTGAGGCGCGCACTCTCACCATCACGGTGCCGGAGGGCACGACCGTTTCCGTGAATGGTATCGCTCTCGGCGAGGAATATATCACGGATAGCCATATTCCCTACAACGGCGTTTCCGAACTGGAAACGCAGTTCGACACCTGCCCCTACCGCGTGACATACACCGTCCCGAACATTTACGAGGCGGTGCAGGTGGACGTCTCGCGCGAAGCGGGCATACTGCTCCTCTACTCGGATGGCACGCGCTTTGACTATACCGTTCCGGACGCCGGAACGCATTCCTTCCGCGTGACCGCGCCGCAGGAGGCGAGCGTCACGGCGGGCGGCGCGCTGCTCACCGATGCGCAGGTTGTCTCCTTTGCCCCGCTCTCCACGCATGTGGATGTCCCGGAGGAGCTTGCCGGGGCGCTGCCGGTCTATGCGGTGTATGCCGCCGGAGGGCTTTACAGCGATCCGTCGTTCACGGCCTCGCTGCCGGACGGCACAGCGCTCACGCCCACGACCGACGCCGCCGGTTTTCCGACCTTTGAGCTGCCTGGAAACGAGGCGCTCTGGAACGAGTGTCACGAGCGCGTAGAGAATTACATGCGCGAGATCGCCGGGTACGGCGCGGGAAACACCGTTTCAAACTATCCCGCCGGGTACGTTGTGCCGGGCGCGCCGCTGCAGCTCTATTTCCAATATGCGCTCGACACGCTCCATTGGACGCGGGGCTTTACGGTCACATTCAACGAGGTGAAAACCTGGGGCTATGTCCCGCTCGGCGAGGACGCCTTCCTCTGCCGGGGCGAGGCGAACTTCACCACGGCGACCCGCCACGAGACAAGAGAGAACATTGTCGATTACGAAATGCTCTGGATCCGGCAAAACGACACATGGTTTATCCAGGACATGAGCTTTTTATGATTTGAATTTGCCAAACGCCGCCGGTCGGATCGCTCCGACCGGCGGCGCTTTATGATTCTTTATTCGGAACAAAGGTATTTCTGCGTATAGGTACACACGCCGATGCAGCGCCCGCACATGGGGTGGGTCAGGTTTTGGGCGAGCATGATCTCGCCGCGCTTTTTTGCGCAGGCTTCCACGTCGGCGATCTCTCCGCGCGGCATACCGGCGCTCCACAGCGTGCCGCGCAGCGCGTGCGCCGGGCAGGCATCCACGCAGTGCGAACAGCCGCCGCAGCGTGATGTCTCAACCGGCTTCGCGCAGCGGAGCGGCGCATCCGTCAGCAGCGAGGAGAGCATGAGCGCCGAGCCGTACTCCGGATTTACGAGCAGGCAGTTTTTCCCGATCCAGCCCAGCCCGGCGCGCGCCGCCACGGTCTTGTGCGGCACGGCAGTGCGCCGTTCGGCGCCCACTTTGGTATGAGATAGCGTCTGTGCGAACGCCGTATAGCCGCGGCTTTGAAGAAATGTCTTCCCGGCGCTGACGGCAGCATCCAAAACGGCGTTTATCTCCGGGTAGGCGGCAAGATATTCCCTGCTCGGTGCGTCCGGCAGCGAGCGGACGATGTCCCTTGGCATCGGTATCGCCGCGGCGACGCCGGCCGGGTACGCGCAGTTTTCCACGCCGCGCATATCGCCCGCGGCGGCGAGCACCGCGCCGTTTTCGCGCAGCAGCGCCAGAAGCTCTTCGGTGAGTTCCATTTTCTATCCTCCGATCCGTTGATTGACCAGAAAGCGTTCAAGATCGTCCGGCAGCGGAGCGGTGAGCTCCAGCCCTTCCCCGGTGACCGGGTGGTGCAGTGAGAGAAACGCCGAATGGAGCGCCGGACGGGAGAGTGCGTCGTCCGGCACGCCGTAGAGCGCGTCGCCGAAGAGCGGGTGGCCGATGGCCGCCATGTGCACACGGATCTGGTGCGTGCGCCCCGTGAGCGGGCGGACACACAGCAGCGCCCCCGCAGAGAAGCGCTCCAAAACCTCGTACTCCGTGCGGGACAGCTGCCCGTCCGGCGTGACGGCGCGCTTTGTCGGCGCGCTCCCGTCGTGTCCGATGGGCAGGTCGATCGTACCATGATCGTCCGGGAACTCGCCGTGCACGATCGCAAGATACTCCCGCCGGAAGGCATCCGTATGGAGCATCCGGCGCAGGAGGTCGTGGACATACGCGCTTTTCGCAATGACCATGAGCCCCGAGGTACCGCGGTCGAGGCGGCTCACGGGATGGAACGCCGTCTCCCGCCCCCAGAGCGCGGCAAGCGCGTTTGCGACCGTGCAGCCCTGTCCGCCGGTCGAGCCGTGTACCGCCATGTCCGGGCTCTTATTCAATACGGCAAGATCCTCATCCTCGTATACGAAGGCAAGCGGCGCAGCGATGGGGATTGCTTCGTTCACGGTGCCCTCGTCGCCGGTCTCCACGCGCAGCACGTCGCCGGTGCGGAGGATCGCATTGGTGAATACGCGCTCGCCATTTCGCATAAGCCCCGTTTCGCGAAGCTTGAGCCGCGCGATGAGCCCTTCGGCCATGTGCAGTTTGGAGCGCAGCAGGTGCTTCACCGTACTGCCGTCCCATGTCTCGTCCACCGTGAGCGTCAATGCGCGCATACGCCGATTTTCCTCCGTTCCGCCGTCAAGTTTCCGTTCCCTTTTTGTCCGGGATATGATATGATGAAATTGATCCACCGCTTCTCCGCCGAAGACTCTGACGGGAAGGATGTTTTTCATGATTTATCTCCGATGCGTATTTATCATAGCATATCTGGCAGTACTTTGTCTCTACTTCTTTTCAGAGACGAGCGGCAATTTCAAGCGCCGCGCCATAAACAAGATCGCGCTCGCCGTGCTCTTTGAGGTTTACGCCGTAAGCGCGTATCTGCTGCACTCGCCGCTGTTCAGCATGCGGATGATCCTGCCGATCGGCCTTTTTTTCGCGTTCCTCGGCGATATTTTCCTCCTTTGGAACTTCGTCCGCGGCGGCATCTGCTTCAGCATCGGCAATTTTTGCCTGCTGCTCTATGAGATCCTGCTCATGCGGTATACAAACGTTACGCCGCGCATCCTCTTTCCGGCGGCCGCGGTCTTTCTCCTCTTCTGGGGAACGACGATGCTTTTGTATCAAAAGGAGTTCATCGATTTCAGCAGCGTGCGCATTTTCCCGGCGTATCTCTTCAGCGTTTCGCTGCACGGCTCGCTCGGCGCGGTACTCGCCGCCGTGTGCCCGAGTCCCGGCATCAAGCTCTTCGGCGCAGGCGTATTTCTGATGATGATCTCCGACTATATTCTTTCCGTACACAAATTCAAGCAAGGCGCGAACTGGATACTGCGCTGCAACAGCGCGAGCTACTTTGTCGGCACGCTGCTCGCGGCGCTGAGTCTGTCGCTGCCGATCTGAGGAGGCGTTTTCATGGCCGAGCGCGGCCGCTTCGCCCCGACGCCGAGCGGGCGGATGCATCTCGGCAACGTGTTCTCCGCGCTGCTCGCGTGGCTTTCTGTCCGCGCCGCGGGCGGGGAGCTTGTGCTGCGCATCGAGGATCTGGACACGCTCCGGTGCAGCGAGGAAAATGCTGAGCTTCTCAAGGACGATCTGCGCTGGCTCGGTCTTACGTGGGATACGGAGCAGCCGGATCAGAGCACGCGCAGCGAATATTACGAAAGCATTCTCAATCATCTTCGCGCCGAGGGCTTTGTCTATCCCTGCTGGTGTACGCGCGGCGATCTCAAAAACGCCGCAAACGCCCCGCACGCGAGTGATGGCCACCCGATCTACCCCGGCACATGCCGTGGCCTCACCGAAGAAGAGCGCGCGGCGAAAGCCCAGGAGCGCGCCCCACTCTGGCGGCTTCATGTGCCGGATGATGACATTTCCTTCACCGACGGGCATTACGGTGCCTACACCGAAAACCTCGCGCGCGAGTGCGGGGATTTTATCCTCCGGCGCGCGGATGGCGTTTTCGCCTACCAGCTCGCCGTTGTAGCGGACGACATCGACGCTGGCGTAACGCAGATCGTGCGCGGACGCGATCTCCTCTCCTCCACACCGCGGCAGCTTTATCTTTGCCGGCTGCTCGGCGCCGCGCCGCCGAAATACTATCATGTTCCTCTGCTCACCGCGCCGGATGGGCGGCGGCTCTCCAAGCGCGACCGCGATCTCGATCTCGGCATTCTGCGCGAAAAATATTCCGCGCCGGAGCTTCTCGGTGCGCTCGCCCACGCTGCGGGGCTGCTGGAAAAGCGGGAGCCCATCTCTGCCAAGGAACTCCTCCCGCTCTTCGATTGGGCAAAGATACCGAAAGACGATATTGCCATAGAACTCTAAAAACCTCGCGCCGGAAATCCGGCGCGAGGTTCTTTTATATCATCGGTTTTCCGCCGCGGTCTTCATGCGGCGGAGGGCCTCTTCCAGCATGGCGGACTGCGTCGCCACGTTAAGGCGGAGGAAGCCGTCGCCGGGCGCGCCATAATTTGCGCCGCTGTTGAGCTTGACGCCTGCGCTCTCAAAGAGCCGGACGAGTTCCGGCGAGGACATCCCCCACGCGCGGAAGTCGATCCAGAGAAGATACGTTGCCTCCGGCTCGATCACTTTCACCTCCGGCATGGCTTCGGCAAGAAAGCGCTTTACGAGCTCAATATTTTTGTGCAGATACTCGTTTTGCTGGTCGGCATAGTAATCGCAGTCGTTATAGGCCGTGATGAGCGCCTCGATGCCGAGATAGTTATAATCAAAATGATAATCCTCGTAGACAACGCCGTACTGCTCGCGCAGTGCCTCATTGTGAATGATCACATAGGCGGAGTAAAAGCACGCGAGATTGAATGTCTTGCTCGGCGAGCCCATGACGATCACATTGTCCGCGATCTCCTCCGAAAGAGAAAAGTACGGAATATGCCTGTGCGGAGCATAGACTATGTCCCCGTGGATCTCGTCGCTCACGATCAGCGTGTGGTTTTTCTTGCAGATCTCGTACATTCTCGTGAGCTCTTCGCGCGTCCACACGCGCCCGACGGGGTTCGCAGGGTTGCAGACGAGAAGGATACGGACTCTCGGGTCGGCGGTCTTTTTCTCCAGATCGTCAAAGTCGATCTCGTAGCGGCCGTCTTTCAAGATAAGGTCGTTGTTCTCCACAAAGCGTCCCGCGCCGCGGATGACGATGCCGAACGTATTATATACCGGCGGCTGCACAAGGATCTTGTCGCCCGGGCGGGTGTAGGCGTTGAGAATCATCCACAGCGCGCCCGTCATGAGCCCCTGCGAATGGCGAACCGTCTTCGGATCCACCGTCAGGCCGTAGCGCTTTTTATACCAGGCGCACACGGCGTCTGCAAAGCGCTTCTGCGGCAGATCGCCGTAAGCGAAAACACCGAAATCCACCCTTTTTCGGACGGCGGCGATCACTTCCTCCGGCGCGCGGAAGTCTGTGTCGGCCACGCCCAGCGGGATATACTTCCCGCCCGCGCCCTCGCAGTCCCACTTATAGGAATCCGTGCCGATCCGGTTGACCGGCTCATCAAAATTGTGCACTTTCTTCATGGAACAAGCTCCTTTTCATTGAATAAAAAATCTCTCCTGCCGTGCAGGGCGGCAGGAGAGAAAAGAGAGGGTAAAAGCGATCGTGCCGCCCGTATCAGAAGGGGCCAAGCTGGATGGTCTGGGCGATGATGAGCATTACGATGCTCAATCCCGTCCACATGAGCTGGAGCGGGAACTGGAATTTCAGCCAGTCTGTCCAGTTGACCTTGGCCACGGCGAGCGTGGCCATATACGACGCATTTGTCGGGTACATGGTGTTCGACCAGCCGTCGCCGAACTGCGTGGCCAGCACCGCGCCCTGCTTTGTGACATGCAGGATATCCGCGAGCGGGGACATGATCGGCATCGTGGCGCTCATCTGGCCGGAACCGCTGTTGATCGGGAAGTTGATGAGCACACCGGCGAGGAACAGACCCACGATGGCGATCGTCGGCGGGAAGGCCGCCGCCAGCTTGGAAATGGCGTGGACGAATACGTCCAGGTTGTTGCTGTTCGTCATGATCACGGCGATCGTGCGGGCAAAGCACATGACCAGCGCGCCCTGAAGGATATCCTTGGCGCCGTTCAGGAACATTTTGCAGGTCTCCGTGAGCGTGTGGCCGGACAATACACCCGCGCCGACGCTCATCACAAGGAAGAGACCGGTCATCTCCGCAATATCCCAGCTGAGCTTGATCACGCCGTAAATATTGAAGAAGAAGCAGACAACGATGAACGCGCAGGCGATCTTGTTCTTTGTGGAAAGCTTGGTGTTTTTGTCCACATCAGTCTTCGCGTTCCGGCGGAGCTGGTCGTCCTCATAGGTCGCGCTGAGCTCCGGGTTCTTCCGGATCTTCTTCGCGTACCGCAGGATGTACCACGTCGTCACAATGTAGAACACTACAAAGCAGATGGCGCGGTACCACATGCCGGAGTAGAGCGGAAGCTGGCAGATCTTCTGGCCGATGATCGTGGTGAACGGGTTGCCCATGCCGGTGCTGTAGCCGATGCAGTTGCCGCAGATCACGATCGCCACCGCCGTCATCGTGTCAAAGCCGAGACTCAGAATGAGCGGAAGGATCATGGGCAGGAAGATCATGCACAGCTCCGGCGCGCCCATGAAGGAATCGAACAGGGCAAAAATGAGGATCAGAAACGGCACCGCCAACTCCTGCCGGGTGTGGAACTTTTTCAGAACGGCCGCCAGCGCCGCCGGGATGATGCCCAGCTCGTTGATGATGCCGAACGTGCCGCCCACCACCAGCGTCATGAAGATCATGCTGGCAGCGTTCATGAAGCCCGCGGAGTATGACGAGATGAACTGGATAAAGGTGATCGGTGTCTTTTCGAGATAGTGGAAGCTGTTCGGATCGATGACCGTTCTTCCGGAGTTCGGATCCGTCACGCGGTCGTAAGCGCCGGCAGGAATGATCCACGAGAGAACGGCAAAGAGGATAGCTATGCAGACTAAAATAACGAATATGTGGGGGATCTTTATTTTCTTCTTCATAGTCTCTCCCTCCCCTCAGGAATTACATGATATCGGTATTCGAAACCTTGAAGTCGACCTTCGTCTGCTTCTCCTGATCCTTCTTGTTGACGCGGTAGAGGATGATGCAGAAGATCATGCCGAGCAGGCAGAGGACAGCCATCGTAGCGAACACCATCTGGTAGCCGGTACGGCCGGGGTTCGCATCGATGAAGTGGCCGCACATGGTCTGCAGGAAGAAGTCCGGCGCGTTGCCGAGCTGCGACATGAGACCCAGAGCCGCCCCCGCAAGAACGACGGGAATGTTGATCTCGGCGGTGGTGGAGTAGTAGATGCCGCGCAGAATCATAACGGTGGCGGCGACGCAGAGCATGACGATGATCATGAGGATCATGGTGCCGCTCTCGACCGGGATGAAGATGGGCAGCAGGGCGAGCACGATGCCGATGAAGTAGATGTACTGCAGGAACTTGATCTTGGAGCCCTTCCGATCGGCAATGGCGCCGCCGATGGGGGCGATGATGATGGCAAGGATGTAGGTGCGGATGATACTGATGACGGAGCCCATGCTGGAGCTCATGCCGTAAACGTTCACGAGGTACGGCGTAAAGAAGCTCAGGCACTGGTAAGCCGCGTAGCCACAGAACACGATGAGACCGGCAAGCCAGACCTTGGGGAGCTTGAGGACCTGAAGCATGCCGACGAGGCATTCCTTCGCGTTGATCTTGCCTTCAACCGGGTTTTTATCCATCAGGAAGAAGCAGAGGACGCCGAGAACCATGAGGACGACCGCGTAGAAGGTGATGGTGCCCTGCATGCCGAGCTTGCCTTCGCCCAGCTTCGCGCAGACGGCGAGAGCGGCGAAGGAGATGAGCGTTGAGGCAATGCCGCGTCCGCCCTCCAGAAGGCCGAACAGACGGCCCTGCTCCTCCGGCGAGCCGAGGATACGCACGCCCTTAAACATCGCTTCCCAGAAGAGGAGCGTCGTGGTAACGCCGAAGATGGCCTGTGCCACGAGAACAACTCCCATCGAGGGGATAGAGACGAGCAGAAGGCCCGTCGCGCCGGTTGTGAAGAGGCCGAGAGAAACAAGATACTTTGCCGGGAGTAGGTCGGTCAGCCAGCCGCCAGGAAGGAAGCTCACGGCGCAGGTAATGGCGTATACCGTCATCATCAGGCCCATCTGCGTGTTGGTCGCGCCGAAGGTCTCCTGAAACTGCACATAGAAAACGTCGCGGATGTAAGGCAGCTTGTAGATCGTGCCGCCGCCGATGCAGAGACAGAGAAGGCTCAGCCACTGCTTCCAGTTTTTCTTGAGTCCTAAGAATTTCATTGGTCTTTCCCTCCTTATATATTTTACGGCTCGTCGACCGTAACGTGGACCAGCGCTTCGGCGATCGCGGCTTCGGAAAGTTCCTGGCCGAGACCCGGGCGATCGCTCACATAGAACTTGCCGTTGACCGGCTGGTAGTCATACTTGCCGAGACGCGCGATCGACGGCTGCGTGGAACGGAAGTGGTGCTCGTAAATGGCAAAGTTGGTGGTCGCCGCGGTGAGCTGCAGCGCCGCCGCCGTGGAGATGGGGCCGCCGGCACAGTGGATCTGCGCTTTCACATCAAAGGCCTCCGCCATGGTGCAGATCTTCTTGCACTCGGAAATGCCGCCGCAGTTGCAGGCGTCCGGCTGCACGAGCTGGATGGAGTTGTCCTTGAAATAGTTCAGGAACTGCCAGCGGGTATAGAGACGCTCGCCGGCCGCGAGAGGCGTGCGCACCTTTTCGCGGATGAGCTTCTGGAACTCGGGACGCAGCGGCGTGGCCGGCTCCTCGAGCGCGTAGAAGTTATACTTGTCGCAGAGCTCGCCGAGCTTGATCGCGGAGGTGACGTCGGTACGGCCGTGGTTTTCCATGATGATGTCCACATCGCCGCACTCCTCACGGATGGCCGCGATGCGCTCCTCGACCATCTTGTAGAAGTCGTTGGAGATGAAGCCTTCGCAGTCGCGGTTCGGGATGTCCTTCTTGTCGCGGTCGTACATGGTGAAGTCCAGCTTCACGGCGTCGTAGCCCTCGGACATGGCGTACTTGCAGATATCGGCGTATTCCTTGGCGGTGCCGCGGGGGCCGACGTCCTCGTTCCAGCCGAACTGGAGCTGGGAAGCGTAGCAGCGGATGCTGTCGTTGACCTTGCCGCCGAGCAGCTCGTAGATGGGAACATTGAGCACCTTGCCCTTGATGTCCATGAGAGCAATGTCAATGGCGCTGATCGCCGCAAAGACGACCGGCCCACCGCCCTGGCCCCAGAAGCTGATCTTGAACATGCGCTCCCAGAGCTCGTCCGTGCGCATCGGATCCTTGCCGATGATCAGACGGGAAATATCCTGCAGCATGCCGATGCCGGCCGGAGCCGCATAGTCAAAGGCGATGCCCGCTTCGCCGTCCCCGTAGAAGCCCTCGTCCGTCCAGACGCGGCAGCAAATGGGGCGCCGGCTTGCCCGCTGCGCGGTGGCATCGAGCATGTAGATGTCTACCTTGGTGATTTTCATGATCGTCCTCCCTGCTCGTTATCTGTAGAGTTGAATGGTTGTCCAACAACCTTTCAACCAGAATGTACTCCGTCCGACAACCAAAGTCAACACCCAACTGCAAATTGGTTTAGAACCGCCAATTTTCGGCAAACCGGATTATGCAGTTTCACAATCGCCGCAGGAAAACTTTTTCGTCTTGTATGCAGAAATTTAAATTTTGTATTGCTTTTCAGTTTTTTATTTGCTATGGTTAGGGGTAGCGTACTACTTTTGGGAAACAGGGAAGAACAAAACGAAAATGGACACAAACATCGAAAAAGTCAACCGCCGTACCGTAGCCGATCAGGTATTCCACATCATTCTGAAAAAAATCTCCAGCGGAGAATGGAAGATCGGCGAGAAGATCCCTTCCGAGATCGAGCTGGCGCAGGATCTCGGCGTGAGCCGCACCACGCTGAAGATGGCGCTGCAGAAGCTCAACACGCTCGGGATACTGGAAACGCGGGTCGGCGAGGGCTCCTTTGTCTGTGAATTCAGCTTCAACTCCCTCTTCTCCGAGCTGCTGCGCTGCAATCTGCTCACGGGCAACAACAGCGAGCTCAACCAGTTCCGCGTGCTGGTGGAGTACTGCGTGCTGCGTCTCGCGGTGCTCAACCCGATCACCGAAGACGAGATCGACGCGCTTGAGGTACATCTCAACGAGATGAAGCGCGCCATTGAGACCGGCGATGAGGACGGCTTCCACTATACGCACTTTGCCTTTCACTATTCCATCTGCCAGATGTCAAAAAACAAGCTCTTCATCCAGCTTTACGAATCCTTCAAGGATACGTTTTTCGATATCTACAAGGCCAATTCCAGAACGACGTGGCAGGTCTACGGAACGCAGGAGACCCTGAACCACCACCAGAAGCTCTTTGACAGCATCAAGACCAAGGACGTGCAGCAAATGTCGGAGCTGCAGGAAGAACTGCTGACGGACGAGTATCTGAACGCCAAGCAAAATACCGATACACTATAACGATCAAAATCGCGTTGGAGACTTCTCCAACGCGATTTTTCCATCTTTCAAAAGCGATCTGTGGATTCGCTTACCCTTGCACCAGATCGTCAGCGAATCTCTTTGATGATCTCCATTGTCAGATTTGCCGCGATCTCCGACGCTCTGGCACAGTTTGCATGGAAGGTTTCGTTTCCGCTGTGTTCGGCTGTGTCGGTGATGCAGCGGATTGAAAGGAACGGGATGCCGTTCACGTAGCAGACATGGGCAATGCCCGCCGTTTCCATATCGACCGACAGCGGTGCATAATTCTCGATGATCTTCCCGCGCCCCTCATCGGTAATAAACGCCTCGCCCGTTACCATACGTCCATAATAGACGTTCCGAAGACCCAGATTTTCTACAGCCTTTTGGGAAAGGCGCAATAGATGCGGTGAGCTTTCAAAAAACACGGTTTCCATGTGAGGATGATATTCGGTGAGGATGTTCTCGGCCACATCGTGATAACAGCACTCCGTCGCAATGACGGTGTCATATATCCCGAGCTTCGCATCCATTCCCCCGGCGGTACCGGAATTGATGACGGCAGTTACGCCGAAGCTGTCGATCAAAATCTGCGCCGCGACCGCCGCATTGACTTTGCATACGCCGGAAAACACAGCCGCTATTTTCGTGCCGCCAATGTTTCCTTCGTAAAATTTCAGCATCGTCTTTTCCGATACTTTGATATCCTCGATCTGCGGCAGGAACGGAGAGAGCTCCTCGTCTGCGGCACATATAATCCCAATTTTCATGAATACCTCTCCGTAAACAATGGATCGTTTAAAAATTGCGCCGGAGGTCTCCGGCGCAATTTTTCATATTTCAGGCTTTCCACTTTTTGCAGCGGTTGGCGCGGCGCCGGCGGTCTCTCACGCCGCGGGCGGTAAGATATACCGCGGCGAGCAGCACCGTTGCGCTGATGCCGATGATGGGCGTATAGTCCGTCTCGCCCTCGGTCTTTACCTCGAGCCAGAGCGAATCCATGAGATGGGTCGTCTCCTGGTCAAGATAGAGGAACGCCTCGCCGCGGCTGAGCGTTTCCTCGCTCGGGTAGGCGATGTCGGACGCCGCCGTCTCCGGGTCCATGTACTCCTTGGCCGCCGACTCCGGCGTGGAGTAGCCGAGATAGTCCAGGTTTTCGCCGTTCACCTCCGGCGAGCAGAGGAAATTGATGTACGCCTCCGCGCCTTCCTTGTTCGTTGCGCACGTTGGGATGCACAGCGCGTCGATGAAGAAGTTGAAGCTCTCCTCCGGGAAGCAGAAGCGAAGATCCTCATTTTCCTCGGCCATCATGAGATAGTCGCCGGCATAGTACGGCGCGATCCACGCCTCGCCGCGCTCCATTTTGTCATAGATCTGGTCCATGACGTATGCCTGCACGAGCGGCTTCTGCTCGATGAGCTTATAGGCCGCGGCGCGCAGCTCGTCCTCGTCACGCGTGTTGAGCGAGTATCCCAGCATCGACTCGGCGATGGCAAAGGCGTCGCGCGGGTTATCGAACATCAGAATTTTCCCGGCATACTTGCTGTTCCAGAGGAGATCCCAGCTGCCGACATCCTCTTCGTCCACGTAGGCGCCGTTATAAATAATGCCGACGGTGCCCCACGTATAGGGAACGGAGTAGAGGTTATCGGGGTCGTAGGCGGTATTTTTATACGCCTCGTCCATGTACTGGTAGTTCGGGATGTTGTCAAAGTTCAGCGGCAGGAGAAGTCCTTCGTCGATCAGCCGCCCGACCATATAGTCGGAGGGGATGATGACATCGTACGAAGAGCCGCCGGTCTTGAGCTTGGTGTACATCGTTTCGTTCGAGTCGAACGTCATGTAATTCACATGAATGCCCGTCGCCTCCTCGAAGGCGGCGTTGATGTCGATGTAGCCGTCCGAGCCGTCGGAAATGTACTGGCCCCAGTTGTAGACGTTGATCGTGTTGGACGCAGCGTGCGCCTCCGGCGCGGGGATCAGCGCCGCACACACGAGCAGCGCGAGCACGAGAGAGAACACACGTTTTTTCATGCGCTCGCCCCCTTCTTCCCGAACACACCGCGCGCCTGACGGCGGCGGCGCTCGTCACCGGCCTGCAGCAGATTCATCACGACCATCACAAGAAGGATCGCAAGGAAGAGCAGCGTGAACAGCGCATAGATCTTCGGCTGGAGCGGCTTTTTCGTATAGTTGTAGATCTCGACCGGCAGCGTGACGAAGCTGGGGCCGTAGACAAAATACGAAATGACAAAGTCGTCCAGACTCATCGTGAACGCCATGAGCGCGCCGGAGAGGATGCCCGGCATGATCTCATGGATGATGACCTTGAAGAATGCCTGCACAGGCGTGCAGCCGAGATCGAGCGCAGCGTCGAGCAGGTTCGGATCGAGCTGGCCGAGCTTCGGCATCACGGAGAGAATGACGTACGGCAGGTTGAACGTGATGTGCGCAATGAGGAGCGTTGTAAAGCCCAGAACATTGTTGAGCTTCATCATCTGCCCGGCGAACGCGAAGAGCAGCGCGAGCGAAACGCCCGTGACGATCTCCGGGTTCGTGAGCGGGATGTTCGTCACGGCCATGGTGACGCGGCGCATCCGGCCGGACATGGCGCGGATGCCGATGGCGGCCATCGTGCCGAGCACCGTGGCCACGAGCGAGGCGATCACCGCAACGATGACGGAATTGGCGAGCAGCGGCAGCAGCACGCCGTCACGGAACAGCTCGCCGTACTGCGCGAACGTGAAGCCCTTCCACACGGCGATGTCCGTACCGGCGTTAAAAGACGCCACGGCCAGAACGATCATCGGGATGTACAGGAACAGAAACACGATCACGGTGAAAACGCGGTTGAAGGTCTTCATATCGTCGCGACCTCCTCCCCGTCCGAGAAGCGGTTCATGACCGCAATACACACAAGCACCATCACCATCAGCACGAGCGAGAGCGCCGCGCCGAGATTCGGGTTGTAGGCGGCCTTGAACTGGCTTTCGATCACGTCGCCGATGAGCGTTGTGCCGGCGGAGCCCATTTTCTGCGAAATGTAGAACGTGGACACGGCGGGGACGAACACCATCGTGAAGCCGGAGATGATGCCGGGGATGCTCAGCGGAAGCGTCACCTGCGAGAACACCTGCGCCGGGGTGCAGCCAAGATCCTCGGCGGCCTCGGTGAGGCGCGGGTCGAGCTTTACGAGCACCGTATAGAGCGGCATGATCATGTACGGCAGATAGTTATACACCATGCCGAGCACGACCGCGCCGTCCGTGCGGATGAGCGGCAGCGGCTGAAGACCGAGGCTCGTAATAACGCCATTGATGATGCCGGTATCGTCGAGCAGCGCCACCCACGCGAGCGTGCGCAGCAGGAAGCTCATGCACATCGGCAGCATGACGAGCATGTAGAGAAACCGCTGGCGCTCCGGCGCGGCAGACGCCAGACAGTACGCCACCGGATAGCCGATCACAAGGCAGATGAGCGACGAGAGGATCGCCAGCCAAATGCTCTTGAGGAAGATGGGGAGATACGTCCCCATGCGGGAGATGTTGGCAAAGGTAAATGCGCCGGTAATGGAATCGGTGAACGAAAACCAGACTACGATGCCGAGCGGGACGATCGTGAAGAGCGCCATCCACACGAGATAGGGCGCTGCAAGCGCTTTATTCTTCATTGGCGGATTCCTCCCGGCTCTCCAAGGATTCCTCCTCCGCCTCCGGATCGTATTCCGCGTCGGACAGCTCGTCATACTCCTCCGAGAAGGAGCTGTAGTCGCCGTAGAGGCCGGAATACTTGCTCTTGTGCATGATATGGAAGCCGTCCGGCACGATGCGGATGCCGATGCGCTCGCCGACCTTGGGGCTGTCCGTCGTCTGGATGAGCCACTTGAAGCCCTTGAAGTCTACGATAACGTCGTACTGCATACCCTTGAAGGTGATGCTCGTTACGGTGCCGGTCAGCATGCCGTCCTTGACGGGGACGATGTCGATATCCTCCGGGCGAACGACGACGTCCACCGGCTCGTCCTTTTCAAAACCCTTGTCCATGCACGGGAAGCGGCGGCCGAAGGTTTCGACTACATAGTCCTCGCGCATGATGCCGTCGAGAATGTTGCTCTCGCCAATGAAGTCCGCCACGAAGGCATTCTTCGGTTCATTATATATATCCTCCGGCGTGCCAATCTGCTGGATGATGCCCTCGTTCATGACGACAACGGTGTCCGACATAGCGAGCGCCTCTTCCTGATCGTGGGTCACGTAGATAAACGTGATCTCCATTTGCTGCTGGATGCGTTTAAGCTCCTGCTGCATGTCCTTGCGCAGGCGCAGATCGAGCGCGCCGAGCGGCTCGTCGAGCAGAAGCACCTTCGGCCGGTTCACCAGAGCACGGGCGATCGCCACGCGCTGCTGCTGGCCGCCGGAGAGCGATGTCACCTTGCGGTTTTCAAAGCCCTTGAGCGAAACGACCTCAAGCATTTCCGTTACACGCTCGTCGATCTCGTCCTCCGGTACCTTGTGGTTCCGCAGGCCGAAAGCGATGTTGTCGTACACGTCCAGATGCGGGAACAGCGCGTATTTCTGGAATACGGTGTTCACCTGCCGTTTGTACGGAGGAATGTCGTTGATCCTTACGCCGTCAAACAAAACGTCCCCCGAGGTAGGCTTAAGAAACCCGCCGATAATTCTCAGCGTGGTCGTCTTGCCGCATCCCGAGGGTCCTAACAGCGTAAGAAACTCTTTGTTGTTGATGTACAGGTTGATGGAATCCAGAACGGTCTCACCGTCGAAGGCCATGGTGCAATCGACCAGGCGGATGAGTTCTTTGGCCATTATCCTCCCCCTCTTTTCCCGATTTTTCGCGCTTTGCGCGTTAGGCCAATCATATAGATTTCAAGGGGGTTTGTCAATGCAATTTTTATTTTCAAATCAAATATTTTTCTGTGCCGGAAACGGTGCAAAAAATTGCCGAAAACGAGGGTCGTTTCCGGCAGTTTTTTCACATTTTTATGCGTTCGGCGAACGATGGGAAGTACTTTTCCACGAACTCCGGCGTTTTGGTTCGGAAGCTCTTTCCGTTGAGATATTCGAGCGCCCCCGCGGGGGTGTCGAAGGCAAACCGCAGCCGCCACGAACAGAGCGCCTGCCCCTTTTCGCCGTAAGCGCGGTTGTCCTTCTCGCGGCCATACTTTCCGTCGCCGAGGAGCGGGCATCCGGCATGGCGGAACTGCGCGCGGATCTGGTGGGTGCGTCCGGTGATGAGGCAGCACTCCACGAGCGTGAGGCGCCCGTCGGATGCGAGCGTTTTATACTCCGTCACAGCGGTTTTCGCGCCCGTGCGAGGTGTATCGTAGACATAGACCTGGTTGTTCTTCGCGTCCTTGAAGAGATACCCCTCGAGCCTCCCGGCGGCGGGGTGCGGCACGCCGACAACGGCGGCGAGATAGATCTTCTCAATCTCGCGGTTTTTGACCTTCTCGTCCATAATGCGCAGCGCCTCGGCGTTTTTCGCGGCAATCACGATGCCGCCGGTGTTGCGGTCAATACGGTTGCAGAGCGCTGGCGCGAAGCTGTTCTCCCGCGCCGGGTCCCACTCGCCCTTGGCGCGGAGATACGCCTGGATATTGGCGATGAGCGTATTCCAGCTCCACTCCCCCGCGCTATGGCAGAGAACGCCCGGCTTTTTGTCCACGAGCAGGATGTTTTCGTCCTCGTAGACGATATTGAGCCGGGGGGCCGTGATCTTGCGCCAGGCATTTTCCTCCCGCGGCGCTTCAAAAAACTCGTCCGGGAGATAGACGCGCACCGTGTCGCCCTCGGCGAGGCGTGTCTCGCCCTTTGCCGGGCGGCCGTTGATCTTTATATCCTTTTTCCGCAGCGTCTTTTGCAGCAGCGATTCCGGGATAAGCGGCGCCGCCTTGCTCACGAACCGGTCGAGCCGCTGCCCGGCGTCGTTCCGGCCAATGGTAAATTCCTTCATTGCCCCTCCGCGAGCGTCAGCTCCCGGTCCATATTTCGCAGCGCGCGGCGCAGGAAGAACGCTGTGGCAAGCGCCGACATAACCTCTGCGATCGGGAAGCACCACCATACATTGCCGACATTTCCGGTCAGCGACAGAAGATACGCCGCAGGGATGAGCGCCACGACCTGACGCAAAACAGACGTGAAGAACGAATAAAGGCTCTTGCCGAGTGCCTGGCAGATCGAGCCGCCCACGATGCAGAACCCGGCGATTGGGAAATGGAGGGCGATCTTGCGCAGCGCAGGAACGCCGATGGCGAGCATGTTCTCCGACGGGGAGAACGCCAGCAGCAGCACGCCGGGGCTCGTTTCAAAGAGCAGCAGTCCGACGATGAGGATACATACGGCAAACAGCACGCCGTAGCGGATCGTCCGGTAAATGCGCTCCTTTTTGCGCGCGCCGTAGTTGTAGCCGACGATGGGAACGATGCCGTTATTGAGGCCGAACACCGGCATGAAGAAGAAGCTCTGCAGCTTGAAGTATGCACCGTAGACCGCGACCGCCGTGGACGTGAACGCCATAAGGATGCGGTTCATGAGATAGTTCGTAATCGAACCGATGCCGACCATGAGGATGGACGGGAAGCCGATGCGGTAAATATCGAGAATAATATGTCCGTTCGGGCGGCAGTCGGCAAGACGGATGCTGACCTCTTTGTTGTTCCGGTGGTGGAAATACGCTCCGGCGAGCGCACCGAGTGCCTGGCCGATGACCGTGGCGATGGCCGCGCCGGCGGTGCCCATCGCGGGCAGACCGCACCAGCCGTAGATAAAGAACGGGTCAAGGATGATATTTGCCACCGCACCGATCATCTGCGTCCACATGGCAAGCTTCGTCTGCCCCGTGGATTGCAGCAGGCGCTCAAAGTTGATCTCAAAATACACAAAGAGCGAACCGATGGTGACGATGCGCAGATACGAGTCTCCGTAGGCGCGGATGGACTCGATGTCCGTCTGCGAGTGGATAAAGGCGTCGGCAAAGAAGATGCCGAAGATCGCCATGACCGCCCAGCAGCACACGCAGAGGAACAGGCTGTTTCCCGCCACGCGGTTGGCAAGCTTATTGTCCCGGCTGCCGAGAGCGCGGGAGAGCAGCGTTGAAACGCCGACGCCTGTGCCGGTAGCAAGGCCGATGAGAATGTTCTGCGCCGGGAACGCGAGTGAGAGCGCTGAAAGGCAGTCCTCCGACACCTTCGCCACATATACGCTGTCCACAATATTATAGAGAGCCTGCACCAGCATCGAGAGCATCATGGGCACTGCCATTGACAGCAGCAGCTTTCCCTCCGGCAGTTCCCCCATGCGGCTGGACTGGGCGGGGCTGGACATTTCCTCCATGGGTCAAATTCCTCGCTTTTTTCTTGATTTCGTCATGAAGATTTTATTATACCAGAGGGGATTGTAATGAGCAAGGCTTTTTTCTTTTTTCGCCATTTTCCTCTGGTTTTTTCCGTGCGGATGTGATACAATATGTTGTGGTCGTGTTTCGGCCTGTCAACAACGGAAAAACCGGCGATCCGGTGATTTTTCTGTTGACAATACAGAAATGCTCATATATAATAGCTAGGCTTGTGAGATGCTGACAGAGGATTGGAATCAACATGAATCTCCACGAACTTCTCCTGAATCCCGGCTCGCAGCTGCCCTTCCGGTGTGAGCTTTCCACTGACCGGCTGGATTTTCCCGCCGTTCTCTCGTACACCGCCGCCCCCGTGGGCGAGGGCTTCATCGTGAACAACGCCGGCGCTCTGACGCTGCGGGGCACGCTCTCCGCCGCGATGCGCTGTGTGTGCGACCGGTGCGCCGCCGAGTTTAACCGGGAAGTGAGTTATCCGCTCGATATCCCGCTCGCGTCCGAATTGCAGGACGAGGAAAACCCCGATTATTTCCTGCTGGAGGGCGACGAACTCGATCTGGAGGAGCTGCTGGAGACCGTGTTCATCCTGAACATGGACACCCGGTTTCTTTGCCGGGACGACTGCAAGGGGCTCTGCTCCCGCTGCGGCAAGAATCTCAACGAAGGCCCCTGCGATTGCAGGACGGAATCGGATCCAAGACTGGCTGTTTTGGAACAGCTGTTGGACGATAAACCATGATTATGCGCTGTTCAAAGCAGCCAAAGTACGAGGAGGTGTCACCATGGCAGTCCCCAAGAGTAAAGTAAGCCGTACCAGACGCGACAAGAGACGCGGCAGCAACTGGAAGCTCACCGCTCCCGCTCTGGTCAAGTGCCCCCAGTGCGGCGCTTTCAAGCTCCCCCACCGGGCCTGCAAGGCCTGCGGCTCTTACGATGGCCGTCAGGTTCTCAAGGTAGACGAGGAGAAAAAGTAACCGAGCTTAAGAAGAGGAGGCTTTGCCCCCCTCTTCTTTTGCTATGAAGAACTTTGCGTCGATTGACAAGGGCACACGCGGTTCTGCCGGGCGGAAATGCGCTCATACGGCGTCAAAGCCCTTGAGAATACACAAAGTATTCTCTGCGGACTTTTCCTTGTCTGCGAGCATTTCTGCTCCGGCAGAACTGCTTCGCATCGGACAGCCTTGGATTTTCGATGGATTTTTGTTCTTTTGGACGCAGGCGGGCTGTCGCCCGCCAAGGAGAAAAGGGCAAAAAGCTCCGAAAAGACTGGCTGTCCGACGTGCGTGCCCTTGTTAATCGACGCTTCTCAGAGGAGTTATCCCCTATGTACAACACGATCTCGTCGGTAGATCCCGGCTCTCGGCTGGAGGGCAGGGTCCTCCCCGGAGACGAATTGCGTTATATAAACCGGCACGAGATCCATGACGTGCTCGATTATAAATACTGGGCGTATGACCGCTCGCTCACGCTGGAATTCCGGGACGCGGGCAAGATCCACATCCGCAAAAAAGAGGGCGAGGATCTCGGTCTGAACTTTGAAACGTACCTGATGGACAAGCCGACGGGCTGCTCCAACCGGTGCATCTTCTGTTTCATCGACCAGCTGCCGCGCGGACTGCGCAAAACGCTCTATTTTAAGGATGACGACGCGCGTCTTTCGTTCCTGACGGGGAATTATATCACCTGTACGAATCTCTCCGAGCGTGAATTGCAGCGCATCTGCGATTTGAAGGTAAGTCCGCTGAACATCTCCGTGCACGCGACCGATCCGGAGCTGCGCGCGAAGCTCATCGGCAATCCGCGCGGGAAAGAGATCATGGATATCCTGAACCGGTTCGCCGCGGCGGGCATTTTTATGGAGTGCCAGATCGTCGCCGTGCCGGGCTGGAACGACGGCGCGGCGCTGCAGCGCTCGCTGAAAGATCTTGCCGGACTTTATCCGCACGTGAGCAGCGTTTCCATCGTGCCGGTGGGGCTCACCTGCCACCGCGAAAAGCTCACGCCGCTCTCCCCTTATACACGTGATCAGGCGCGCGAGACGGTCGCGCAGGTGGAAGCCTTTGCCGCAGAGTGCTTTGAAAAATACGGCAGCCATATTTTCTATTGCAGCGACGAGATGTATCTCCGCGCCCAGCTTCCCCTGCCGGAGGACGAATACTACGAGGGCTATGACCAGCTCGAAAACGGCGTAGGCATGCTGCGTCTGCTCGAAACGGAATTCGATCTCGCGCTCTCACTCGAAGATGCGTCCGACCGGAAAGATACGCCGCGTTTTACCATCGCCACCGGCAAGGCCGCTGAGCCGTATCTGCGCGCGCTTGTGGAAAAAGCCGGGGCAAACGGCACGGTCTATGGTATCCCGAACGACTTTTTCGGCCACACCATCGAGGTCGCCGGACTGCTCACCGGGCGGGACATTCTCCGCCATCTCCAAGAAAAAGAACTCGGCGAGCGGATATATATCCCAAAAACCATGCTGCGCCACAACGAGGGCGTATTTCTTGACGATCTCACGCCCGAGGACGTATCGCGTGAGCTCGGCGTGCCGGTCATCCCGCTCGAGGTGGACGGCGCGGAGCTGCTCGCCGCGATGCGCTTTGAAGAACTTTAACACCCCCGAAAGGAGGATTTTCCTATGGCTAAACGACCCCTTGTCGCGATCGTCGGCCGCCCAAACGTGGGCAAATCCCTGCTTTTCAACCGTCTGTGCGGGAAGCGTCTCTCCATCGTGGAGGATACCCCCGGCGTGACGCGCGACCGCCTGTACGCCGAGTGCGAATGGGCAGGCCGTGCCTTTGATATCGTCGATACCGGCGGCATCGAGCCGACGGCCGACAGCGAAATTCTGCTCTTTATGCGCGAGCAGGCGGAGATTGCCATCAACTCCGCGGACGTGATCGTGTTCGTGACCGAGATCGGCACCGGCGTCACCGCCGCCGATCAGGAGGTCGCCGCGATGCTCAAGCGCTCGCACAAGCCGGTCGTGCTGTGCGTGAACAAGATGGACTCCGTCGGTCAGGTCGACCCCGGCATTTACGAGTTCTACTCGCTCGGTCTCGGCGACCCGATCGCGCTCTCGGCCATCCACGGCCACGGCACGGATGAAATGCTCGACGCCTGCATCGAGAATTTTCCGCCCGAGGAAGAGGGCGAGGAAGAGGACGATCTCATCCGCGTCGCCGTCATTGGCAAGCCGAACGTCGGTAAATCCTCGCTCGTCAATCTCGTGCTCGGCGAAAACCGCGTCATCGTCGCAGACATGGCCGGCACGACGCGCGACGCCGTGGACACGCGCCTCGAGAACAAATATGGCAAGTATATCTTCATCGACACCGCTGGCATCCGCCGCAAGTCCAAGGTGGACGACCGGATCGAGAAGTTCTCCGTTATGCGTGCGCAGCTCGCCATTGAGCGTGCGGACGTGTGCCTCATCATGATCGACGCGCGCGAGGGTGTCACGGAGCAGGATACCAAGATCGCCGGTCTTGCCCACGAGGCGGGCAAGGCGAGCATCATCGTTGTGAACAAATGGGATCTCGTCGAGAAGGACACCCACACGATGGACAAGATGCGCAAGGACGTTTACCGCGATCTCTCGTTCATGACGTATGCGCCCGTCCTCTTCATCTCTGCGCTCACCGGTCAGCGCACCGAGCGCATTTTTGAGCTTGTGAACTTCGTAAATGACCAAAGCTCCATGCGCATCACGACCGGCCTTCTCAACGACGTGCTCGCCGACGCACAGGCGCGCGTGCAGCCGCCGTCCGACAAGGGACGCCGCCTGAAGATCTATTATATGACCCAGACCGGCACTCGCCCGCCGCACTTCGTCATCTTCTGCAACAGCCGTGAGCTCTTCCACTTCTCCTATCAGCGGTATATCGAAAACCAGATCCGCTCGACCTTCGGCTTGGAGGGCACGCCCATCCGCATCACCATCCGCCAGAAGGGCGACCGCGAGGATAACTGAAAAATTTGAAAAAATCTCCGTGCGCGGCAAAGTCGCTCATGACCTTGCCGCGCGAAAGTGC
>ENA-UOIY01000371-UOIY01000371.1-human-gut-metagenome-genome-assembly--contig:-P114-NODE-371-length-74662-cov-120.070275_pt1 | contig 74662 bp, 58 predicted proteins | sample MGYA00242335_ERZ723882 | MGnify/ENA metagenome assembly ERZ723882 | reverse complement strand
TGCGGGAAAATTTCTTAAAACCACCTTGACAAAATGTATCAGAGGATACGCTGCTTTCTGCGATGGAGGTCGCCGGTGCAAAGGAAATGCCCGAAGATGCTGAACGCAAGGGACTTGGGACACCTGCCACCCGCGCCGCCATTCTGGAAAAGCTGGTGGCTACCGGCTTTGTGGAGCGCAAGAAAAGCAAAAAAGCCGTCAATCTGATTCCCACCCACGCGGGCGTCTCCCTGATTACCGTGCTGCCGGAACAGCTTCAATCGCCTTTGATGACGGCTGAGTGGGAGCATCGCTTGAAAGAAATCGAGCGCGGCGAGGAATCCCCGGAAACCTTTATGCAGGGCATCCGCGATATGGTCTGCGAGCTGGTCAAGACCTATAAAACGGTGCTGGGAGCCGACGTGCTGTTTCCGTCCGGAAGAACGGTCGTCGGAAAATGCCCACGCTGCGGCAGCGATGTGACCGAGAGCAAAAAGGGCTATTTCTGTGAGCGGAACGACTGCCATTTCGGCCTTTGGCGGGACAACCGTTTTCTTGCGGCCAAGAAGATCAACCTGACAAAGAAGATGGCGGAGGCGCTGCTGAAAGACGGAAAAACCTATGCCAGCGGCATCTTCTCCGAGAAAACCGGCAAGACCTACGACGCTTATATCGTTCTGGAGGACGACGGCACGAAGACAGCCTACCGGCTGGAATTTGAAAGAGGGAAAGCAAATGGAAAACAGTATTCATAAAATGCGTGCGGCGCACCTGATCCTGTCAGCAATTCTCACCATGCAGGGAGAGGACGCTCCCGCTTTCAGCACCCATTGCGACACCATCGACAACCTGTGCGAAACCGTCATGTCTGTTTTTGAGAAGCTGGGATATCGGGATCGGACGGTTTTGGGGATGCGTCTGGGCTTCGATCCCCATAAAGGATTTGTACCCACGAAAGTGTGCAAATATCTGGAGATTGCGACTGCCTTTGAAATGACCCTTGCCTCGTCGGCCAGCCGCCTTTTTCACAGAATCTGCCGTCGGTTTGCCGCTTCCATGCTGGAGGCAGAGCGATGAGACTGGAACCTTCGGAGCGTGAGACTATCATCCTGTTCTCGGATGCGGATGATACCGCCAGCGTCTATACCTTTGATAAAAAGCTCAAGGCACGTCTCAAGGAGCTGCATCGGCGGCAGCCGGATAAAATCTATCCGGACAGCAAGGGACGCTCCGGCTCTGCCTGCTTCATCGTGCCGAAAAACTGCATCTCCATCCGGGAGCCGTACAGTGAAGAGCGCCGCCGTGCCGCTAGTGAGCGTGCCAAGCAGGCCGGGTACAAGCCTCCGGTCAGGGGCATCGCCCCAAAATCCGAATAAGCTTCATGCCCCTGCGAGGATTCCCATGTTCTCGCAGGGGCTAAACACATGTAGGGATTTGAATCCCGGAAAGGAGCGTATATGGCAGAAAAGCAGTCCAACAGGGACAGGCTCAAGGAGATCACCGATAGTATCGAAAAAGGGATTCAGGAGCTGTTCCAGAGTGAGAAATACCGGCAGTATCTCCGCACCATGAGCCGCTTCCACAAGTACAGCGTCAACAACACGATGCTCATTTATATGCAGAAGCCGGACGCCACCGTTGTTGCCGGTTTCAACAAGTGGCGCGATCAGTTTGGCCGCAATGTGCTGAAAGGCGAAAAAGGCATCAAGATCATTGCCCCGACGCCGTACAAAAAGAAAATCGAGGAAGCAAAACTCGACCCGGACACCAAGCTCCCCATGCTGGATACTAACGGCAAGGCCATCATGGAAGAAAAGGAAATTAAGATTCCGATGTACAAACCGGTCACGGTTTTTGATGTGAGCCAGACAGAGGGCAAGCCCCTGCCGCAGCTTGCCGCCGATCTTACCGGCAATGTGCAGAATTATGAGGTCTTCATGGAGGCTGTGAAGCGCAGTGCGCCGGTGCCGGTCTTCATGGAGGATTTGACCGGTATGGACGGCTATTACAATGATGAGAATCGGCGCATTGCCGTCCGCACCGGCATGAGCGAGGTGCAGACGGTATGCGCGGCGATCCACGAGATTGCACATTCCCTTCTGCACAGTCATTCCAAAGAGACTAATGAGGTGACACCCAGTTGGAAAGTAGTTATGGTCAGTGAAGGTGGCACGAAGCACGATTTCAGCTCTGGTTTCAAGACCGAGGCAGAAGCGAACCATTTTGCCGAAGCGGAAAACTGGCGTTATCTGGACGAAAACCGGTTTGAATGGCGTTTGGAAGTTGAAGAAGATTTGAGCGCTGTAAAGGCCGCAGCACTCTCCCGCAATACCGAGGAAGTGCAGGCCGAGAGCATTTCCTACGCCGTCTGCGCCTATTTCGGCATTGAGACCGGCGAGAACAGCTTCGGCTATATCGCCACCTGGTCGAAGGGCAAGGAGCTGCCGGAGCTGAAAGCCTCGCTGGAAACCATCAACCGCACGGCATCCGGCCTGATTACGGACATCGACCGGAACTATAAGGCGCTGATGAAGGAGCGTGGGCTGGATAAGGAGCCGGAAAGCCTTGCTGCCGAACCTGTGCAGGAGATCACGGTGCAGGAGCCGGAGCCGGTCAGCGCGCCGGACAATGGGGCTGTACCCGACCCTGCGATTTCTGTTGAGAGTATGAACGCCTATGGCTACACAGATTCCAATATGCTGCCGCTGACAAAGGAGCGTGCGCTGGAACTCATGGAGCGTGATGTGACCGTGTATATGCTTCACACGGACAACACTGAGGCCATGGCGTTTGATGCCGATGAAATCCGCAGCTTTGACGGCATCTTCGGCGTGGAGGTTTCCGAATGGGAGACGGTCAAAGACCGCTTCGCGCCGCAGGACTATGAGAAAGCGTTCCTCGATAACCCAGCCGACAGTTTTGCCATTTATCAGCTTCGGGATAATGATGACACGGCGCGTCTCCACTATATGAACTCTGAGTATCTGGAAAAGAAGGGGCTTTCCGTCCAAAAGGAGAATTACGCCGCTGTCTATGCGGGCAACCTTGACCGCAGGGGTGATACGCAGGATAAATTGAACGGGCTGTATGAGACCTTCAATATCCGCCGCCCGGAGGATTTTCGCGGTCACAGTCTGTCCGTCAGCGACATCGTAGCGCTGAAGCAGAACGGCGTGGTATCCTGTCATTACGTCGATTCCTGGGGCTTCAAGGAGCTGCCGGGTTTCCTCAAGCCGGAGAACTATCTGAAAAATGCGGAGATGGCCATGGAGGATGATTTCGGCATGATCGACGGTATCATCAACAATGGCCCGCGCAAAACAGTTGCGGAGCTGGAGGAGCAGTCCAAGACCGGGAAGCCCATTTCTCTGCTGGAACTGGCACAGGCCGTACACCGCGAAGACGAGGAAAAGCACCGAGCCCAGCAGCCGGTGCGCAGAGAAAAGCCCGGCGAAAAGCCTTCCATCCTTGCAAAGCTGAAAGCACCGTCCGTGGCCGATACCAAATCTGTGAAGAGCGCCCCGAAACGGAGCGCGGAAAGGGAGCTGTGACATGAGTGACTTTACCTTTGACGAGATCAACCTGATGTGCATTTATAATACCGGAACCCGCGCCGGTCTGATGCAGGTGCTGACCGACATGCGCAAGCATCTGGAGCCGGACGAGACGGAGCTGCTGGCACTCACGGATTCCGTGCTTGCCAAGCTTGCCGCCCTGACGGATGAAGCCTACACTGGGATGGAACTGATACCGGATTTTGACTGAACAACAAAGGCAGCGAGGCGGTTCCATTCGGAGCCGTCTCGCTGTTGACATTATCGTTATTGCAGCAAACACGAAGGAAGATATAAGGCTTCAGGCAGCAAAATATCTGACGTTTTTTCCGCATCTTTCAAAACCCTCTTGCGTTCAAGCGTGACTGTTGTTATAATATACTTGCATAACTCCCGCGGAGTTTCATTGGTATGAAGATACAACTCTGCGGAAATGCTACCTGTACGGAGGTGTTTGTATGGCAATCGTAAGCGATGAGCAGGTCATCAAGGTGCTGCGGCAGTACAATCCCTGGTGGCGCAATCCGCTGGTAATCAAGGAGGAAAACAAGCCGCAGAAAAGGCTTGCCTACTACGAAGCATTGAGAATGATTTCGCACAAAACGATTCGGCGGTTTGCCGTTTTATCCGGCGCAAGGCGTGTCGGCAAGACGACGATCATGTATCAGATGATGAACAGCCTGATCGACGAGGGCGTAAACCCCAAAAATATCCTGTATGTATCCTTCGACAATCCGATTGTAAAGCTCGTCAATGTGGAGACAGTCCTTTCCATCTATGAGTCCCTTTATCCCATTGAGGGAACAAGATATATTTTTCTCGATGAAATTCAATATACCGAGCATTGGGAGCTTTGGATGAAGGTCATCTACGACAGCAGGAAGGACATTCGCCTTACAGCGACTGGCTCGGCCAGCCCGATATTGGAAAAAGGCTCGACCGACAGCGGGACAGGGCGATGGAGCATCCTGAAGATACCCACCATGTCATTTTATGAATATTGTCGTCTGCTGCAAATTGAAGAGCCGATTCTTCCAGACAATTTGCGGCTCACAAGGCTCGTAAAAATGAGTAAAGCAGAGTTGGGCGATCTGATGGATCGGTTTGCGCCGCTGGAAGTGCATTTCAACCGTTACCTTATGATCGGTGGCTTTCCTGAGCTTGTATTATCCGACGATGATATGTATGCACAGCGGATGCTGCGGGAAGATGTGGTGGATAAGGTTATCAAGCGTGATGTTCTGACACTTTTTAATATCCGAAGCCCGCTTCTGATGGAAAAACTGTTTTTGTATCTCTGCATGAACTCAACAGAGATTTTCAGCGTGACCACGGCGGCAAAGGAGTTGGAAAACACCTCTGCCGCTACAATAGACAGCTATATTGAGGCGCTTGAAATGTCTAACCTGATTTATCTGTCGAAGCCGATGGATGTGGGCAGCAAGGGTGCTTTGAAGGGCAAACCGAAGATATACATTGCCGACGCAGCTATACGCAACGCCGTTCTGATGATAGACGATGTTCTCTCGGATGAACGGGAGCTTGGGGCGATGGTGGAAACGACGGTATATAAGCATATCGTATCCTTCTATCAGGGCAGCACGGCGCAGCTCGGCTACTTCAGAAAGGCAAAGGATAATCAGAAAGAGGTCGATGTGGTCATTGAGCTGCCCCGTGAAAAGATTCTCTGTGAGGTAAAATACCGCAACAATTCCCATATACCTGCCACGGACGCCATCGTCGAACTCTGCAAGGATGAAAGTGCAAAGGTCACAAGCGCTTTCCTCATTACAAAACAGTTGGATGATTTCGGCATCGCAAAGCACGAAACCCATGTGCCGATTTTGCGAGTACCTGCCATCGCATTTCTGTATTTGCTTGGAAAGGCGGAGGCCGACGGACAGAACGGAAAAATGTAACACCTATGGCACAATGCCCGCTTGTCACAACAGGCGGGTATTTTTCTGTCAGCTTGATTGACGAGTGGCAGTCGCTGCACTTGAAATTTTGTGCTTATAGCGGCAAGCTTCGCGCGGAAACATATTAAGAGCCTGTCATCTCTCATACATAGAGTGCCCAATTCCGGGTGCTCTAATTTTTTACCCGAAGGAGGTAGCCCTATGCCGAGTAAATATCAGGAATACAGGCAGATGGCAGACACAGCGGAGCGGCAGCTTACCAGCAGCTATAAAAGCTGGACGCAGTTCCTGCGCACAGCCGCGCGGCTCTACAAGTATCCTTATAACGAACAGGTCATGATCCACGCCCAGAGGCCGGATGCAACCGCCTGCGCCGAGTACGATTTCTGGAACAAAAAGATGGGGCGCTTTGTCCGGCGCGGCTCCACCGGCATTGCCCTTATAGACACAAGCGGCCAGAAGCCGCAGCTGCGATACGTCTTTGACGTGGCCGACACCGGCGAACGGGAACACTCGCGCCCCGTGCATCTCTGGCAGTTCCGCGCAGAGCATGAGGATGCCATCGCTGCCACGCTGGAGCGAAGCTACGATGTGTCCGGCAGCAATGGCATTGTCGAGCAGATGGAGTCAGCGGCTGCCCAGCTTGTAAAGGAATACTGGGTGGATAACAAGCGGGACATCCTCTACAACATTGACGATTCCTATCTTGATGGGTATGATGAGTTCAACACCGAGGTACAGTTCCGAAACGCTGCAAAAGCCAGCATCACCTATATGCTCATGAGCCGATGCGGATTGGAGCCGGAAGCCTACATGGAACCGGAAGATTTTATGCCCGTGTTCGACTTCAACACACCGGCTGCGGTTGCGGCGCTGGGCACGGCGGTCAGCGAGATCAGCCAGCAGGTACTCAGACAGATAGAAGTTGCCATCCGAAATTATGAGCGCGAAAGGAGCCAGAAAAATGACCGAATTGACTTACACGAAGAACGGAGATTACCGGATTCCCGACCTGAAGCTGAGCGAGGAGCCGGGGAGCAAGCCCCTGGGCAAGTACGGGATGCTGCGGAAGACGTACCTTCAGGAGCATCGTCCCATCCTCTGGAACCAGATGATCCTGTCCGAGACGCTGTTCCCGCACCTGCGGGAGATCGACGAGACGGCGCACCGGAGGCTGGAACAGATGATGCCGGTGCTGATGCAGTCGGCGGGCGTGACGGAAGCGCTGAAAGCCAGCGACCCATTGACGTGGGTGGGGCTGATGAACAGCTGCAAGGCACAGGCGGAAGAGATCATTCTGAACGAGTTGGTGTACAACTGACCAATGACGCGCTGGAAGCAGAACCGGCGCAGCCCACAGCGGCATATCAGATGAGCCTGTTTCCTACGGAAGAGGAACAAATTGCATATATCGACACAGCGGAGAGCGCCAATGATGCGCCCTCCGCTATTTCTGCGTTCATTTCGCAGGACGATATTGACCGCATTCTGCGCACAGGCGGCAATGCGGATGAAGCACGCATGAAAATTGCCGCTGAGTTCTCCAAGCAAAAGCCCATAGCGGATCGCGCGGCTTTTCTCAAAAATCTCTACTATGGCGGCAATGGTCTGATTACGGAAAACGGCAGGTTTTCCGCATGGTATGGCGACGACGGTATCCACATCGCAAAGGGAGATGCCGCACAGCATCTCCGCTCTGCCCAGCTCATCCGTTGGACGGATGCAGCAGAGCGCATTGATGAGCTTCTGGATAGCGGCACATTTGCCACCAATCTTGAAGTCACGGAAGCCCCTCGCTATGAGCGGCTGAGTATCGCCGTGGCGGTCTGGAACCTTTACCACGATTTTTCGGATGATGCGAAGTCGCTGGGGTATCTGTCCTGCCTGGGCAATATCCATAGCACTAATTTCCCGGAGGAAACGGAACGCCTGACGGACGATCTGCTGAATCCGGAGTTTCGGGAAAGGCTTCTGGTGGAATACAAGGTATTCGTGGATGCCTACCGTGAGAATCGGGAGCTTCTGCGTTTCCATTTCCACCGTCCGCAGGCGCTTCTTACACGCATGGAAGATCTGTCATTGCCGCGCAAAGAATATCACTCCGATATGGCGGCTGTTCCGGAGGCCGGCAGGTTTATCACCGAAGATGAAATTGCGGCTTCTCTTGCAAACGGAAGCGGCTTTGAGGGTGGAAAGACCCGCATCTATGAGTTTTTCCAGACTCCGCACACGCCCAAAGAGAGCGCCGATTTTCTAAAAAAGGAGTACGGCGTCGGAGGACGAACCCACGCCGTATCCAGAGAAAGCGGCAGCTATGAAGATCACGGCAGCAAGGGCATTATACTGAAAAAGAACGGCTGTGCAGACATTCAGATGAATTGGAACAAGGTCGCTTCGCGCATCTCGGAGCTGGTTCGGTTGAACCGCTACCTTACGCCGGATGAGCAGGCAGCCTATGACAAGGAAATGGCGCAGGACGCCATGCGGAACGCGGTTTATAACGACTATAACGACGTAAAGGCGGCGCACCCCGATGAAATTGTGCTGTATCAGGTTGGGGACTTCTTCGAGCTGTATGGCGAGGATGCGCGGGCAGTTGCAGATGATCTCAGCCTTGAGCTGACGCGCCGCAATTTGGAGGGAGTAGGCCGTGTTACCATGTGCGGCTTCCCTGCAAAGGATTTGGAGAAATACGTTGAAAAGCTGCGGGAAAAGCATGATGTAACAATTTCGCGCATTGGCGATTCCAGCCATGAACACACGGCATATACGCTTCCGTCCATCGACCACGAGGCAGAACAGGCCATCAATGCCTATGAAGCGGAGTTCGGCGCGGATGGGACGCGGGTGTTCCGCGACCCCGCCGCAGAGCAAGCGCAGCCCACAGTGCAGGAACGTTTGGAGCATTACAGGCCGATGGTGATGGCAGCGGTTTCAGAGGATACGGCCTATCGCAACGCCTGCGGACACTCCGACCGGGAAAATGCGGAGATCGAGTGCAATGCCGCTGTGCGCCGTGCTATCCTCAGTTCAAAAGATATGGAGCTGATCCGGCTGTTTTCGGATGTGCCGGAATTCCGCAGCCACTTGCATCAGGAGGTTTTTGAGGGAACCTATGAGCGGCTCCATGATCTGCTGCGTCCGCTCTCGCAGGACGATATAGACGATGCGCTCCGTATATGGAACGGAAATATCGGGAGTAAACATGCTGTAGTGCGATATATGCAGCAACACGAACGCGAAAGGGAGACCGCTGCATGGCTTGCTCATGAGTACGGCGGCAAGGAAGGCAACAATCTCTTTATCGTCCGCGCCGGAAGTCCGGAAACTGTTGAGCTGACATGGCCGAAAGTGCAGCGGCGGATTGCGCAGCTCATCCGAGAAGATAAATTCTTCACAGAACAGGAAAAGTCTCTGCTGGAAAACAACCCGGACTATCGCCTTTTGGGTCGTTTGCGGGCAGACTGCGAATACTTCCTTGGAGCAGGCAACCGCGCAGAAAAGCACCTGTGGGCGGGCAGCGTCTATGCGCAGATCGTCAAAATGCGGGATCTTTATGACGCGCTTCCTCAAAAACCGGAATGGCTGACCAAAGAAATGATTGATGATTATGCCGAGCGGATGGCCCCACGGTATCAGGTAGTGGCGTATCATCACTTTGAAAACGGCTTTGATGAGAAACGGGACTATCAAACGCTGGAAGAAGCGGAAAAAGCCGCACAGGGTTATGTGGACGGCACAATGGAAAGCGACGGCTTTGCATATGATGGTGCAGCCATCTACGACCAGCAGGCACGGAAGTATCTGCGCATCTATGGCAATTACCCGGATGAACGGGCGCACGCGGAAGTAGCGGGCCGTGAGCTGGTCGAGGAACCGGCAGTATCTATGGAAAGCACCATTGCCCCTGCAGACCGCTTCCATGTGGTGAGCCTTGACCGGGGCTTCCGTACCCTGTACGCCGTGTGGGACGACGAGACCCACGGCTACTATGTGGACGCGGACGGCGTAACCGAGGAATTTACAAGCGAATGGCAGGCGGAGGCGTACCGGCTGGAGCTGCAAGGACAGGTGGAGCAGGCGCTCACGGAGCGTGCAAGGGGGCTGATCTCCGACTTCTGCCAGAGCGAATACGGCTCCGAGGCAGATTTCAGCGACCCGGCGAAGATCGGTATCGCTTACACCACCGTCACCGACGATGAGATTCCCATCCAGGCAAATATCGACCTTGTGAATTTCCGGCTGGAGCGCTATCTGAATGATGAGCATTTGGAGACACGACAGTACAGCTCTTTGCAGGAGCTTGTTTCCAATGAGCTGGAAAGCCTTGATTTCAGCGACCTCATTCATGTTTCGAATGAAGATATCGCACAGTATGGCCGGTATGAGCCGGAAGAACCAGCTCCTGCCCCTCAGAGAGACCCGTTCCCGTATTCCGTAGGCGATACGGTATATTTGGAGGACGGCAAGCCGTTCATTATTGAGAACATCGGCCTTTTTGATATTTCTCTCCGTGACCCGACGCTTCTCTACCCTATCTCCCGTGCGGAGAGCAGGGAGAGTTTTGCACGGCTCATGGAGCGGTATCCGCAGCCGGAACAGGCACCCACCTACACCGAGGAAACCGTGGCGGTGTATCCCGGTGACAAAAATAACCTCCCCTATGATGTGGAGATTCGCACTCTGCGCTTTGACGAACCGGAGCATGACCCGCCCTCTGCGGAACCCGCCGAGCCTGAACCACCCGCCATGAGCGAGGAAGAAAGGCTGACTCTGGAGCAGGAAGGGCGCGCGGCACTCTCGGAAATGGGAGAGTTCGTGCCTGATTTTGATGATGCCATTTCTCAGGCTGAGATCGACGAGCCTCCCGCACACCGTCCTGCGGTATCTATCCCCATTGACGGCGAGTGGCAGGACTTTCCCAGCGTCGCCGCTGCGGAGCAGGCCGCTTACGCTGACTTCAAGGCGGCAAGCCACCGCGACGCGCAGAATTTCCACATCACCGATGATGCCCTCGGCGTCGGCGGCGCAAAAGCAAAGTTTCGGGCAAATATGGCGGCGATCCAACTCCTGCAAGAGCTGGAGTTTGAGGGCTTACAGGCCAGCCCGGAGCAGCAGGAAATCCTCTCCCGCTATGTGGGCTGGGGCGGTCTTGCGGATGCCTTCGACGAGAATAAGCCAAACTGGTCGGACGAGTTTGCAGAGCTGTACGCCACACTTTCCCCGGAGGAATACGCTGCCGCCCGTGCCTCCACGCTGAACGCCCACTACACCAGCCCCACCGTCATCAAGGCAATCTATGAAGCGGTCGGCAATATGGGCTTCCAGACCGGCAACATTCTGGAGCCGTCTATGGGCGTCGGCAACTTTTTTGGCCTGCTGCCGGAGCAGATGCAGGGCAGCAAGCTCTACGGCGTGGAGCTGGACAGCATCACCGGACGTATTGCCAAGCAGCTTTATCCCAAGGCGGACATTACCATCGCGGGCTTTGAAACAACGGACAGGAAAGACTTTTACGACCTTGCCGTGGGCAATGTCCCGTTCGGACAATATCAGGTAGATGACCGGGCTTATAACAAGCTCGGTTTTTCCATTCACGACTACTTCTTTGCCAAAACCCTCGACCAAGTGCGTCCGGGCGGCGTGATTGCGTTTGTGACCTCCCGCTACACGATGGACAAGCAATCGCCCGAAGTCCGCAGGTACATCGCGCAGCGGGCGGAGCTGCTGGGTGCCATTCGTCTGCCCAACAATGCGTTCCGCGCCAATGCCGGTACGGATGTGGTTTCGGATATCATCTTCCTGCAACGCAGAGACCGCCCCATTGAGATCGACGAGGACTGGATTCACCTAGGCCAGTCCGAAAACGGTTTTGCCATCAACAGTTACTTCGCAGAGCATCCGGAAATGGTGCTTGGAACCCCATCTTCGGAGAGCACGCAGTACGGCAAGCAGGATTATACCGTCAACCCCATCGAAGGTGCAGATTTGGGAACGCTGCTCCATGAAGCGATGCAGAACATCGGCGGTGAATACCAGGAGGCAGAGCTGCCAGACCTCGGCGAAAACGAGAAGATCGGCACATCTATTCCCGCTGACCCCAATGTGAAGAATTTCTCCTACACCATCGTGGACGGTGACGTGTATTACCGGGAAAACAGCGTCATGGTCAAGCCTGACCTGAACGCAACAGCAAAAGCGCGCGTTAAGGGCATGGTGCAGCTCCGGGACTGTGTACAGAAGCTCATCGGGCAGCAGATGGACGGCTTCGTCTCCGATGAAGCCATCCAGCGGACGCAGCGGGAGCTGGATGCCCTCTATGACTCCTTCACGGAAAAATATGGGCTTATCAATACTCGCGCCAACAACCTGGCGTTTTCGGATGACAGCTCGTACTTCCTGCTCTGCTCTCTGGAAGTGCTGGATGAAGAAAACAATCTCAAGCGCAAGGCAGACATTTTTACAAAGCGCACGATCCGTCCCCATGAGGCCATCACATCTGTGGATACGGCATCGGAAGCGCTGGCACTGTCCATTTCGGAAAAAGCCTGCGTGGATATGGAGTATATGGCGCAGCTCTCCGGCAAAAGTCAGGAAGAGCTGGTCAATGAGCTGACCAGTGTTATCTTCTTTGACCCCGTAGAACGGCAATGGCAGACAGCAGATGAATATCTCTCCGGCGATGTCCGGGAGAAGCTGCGCATTGCCCGCAGCTACGCCGCACCCGGATTCCCAAGAGACGGCCTTGCAAACTACGCCGCCAATGTTGCGGCTTTGGAACAGGCACAGCCCAGGGATCTGGACGCTTCGGAAATCGAGGTGCGCCTCGGCGCGACATGGATCGACAAAGAGTATATCAGGCAGTTCATGTTTGAGCTGTTGGAGCCTGCTTTCTATGTACGCCGGAATATTGACGTCAACTACTCGGATTTCAGCGCGGAATGGAATATCACCGGCAAGAGCGTCGTAGGGCGCAGCGACATCAACGCCAATATGACCTACGGCACGGAACGCGCCAATGCCTACAAGATTCTGGAGGACACGCTGAATCTGCGCGACGTGCGCATTTACGACACCATCGAGGATGCGGACGGCAGAGAAAAGCGCGTGCTCAACTCCAAGGAGACCACACTTGCTCAGCAGAAGCAGCAGGCCATCAAGGACGCTTTTCAGGAATGGATATGGAAAGACCCAACGCGGCGGCACGATCTGGTTCAGAAGTACAACGAGCTTTTCAATTCCACCCGTCCGCGCGAATACAACGGACAGCATATTACGTTCTCCGGTATGAATCCGGAGATTCAGCTTCGTGAGCATCAGTTGAACGCTGTTGCTCACATTTTGTATGGCGGCAACACGCTCCTTGCACACGAAGTTGGCGCGGGCAAGACTTTCGAGATGGTTGCGGCGGCGATGGAGAGCAAACGCCTCGGCCTTTGCCACAAGCCCATGTTTGTGGTGCCCAATCACTTGATTGAACAGTGGGCGTCGGAATTTCTGCGTCTATATCCCTCTGCCAATATCCTCGCCGTTACCAAAAAGGACTTCGAGCCGAGAAACCGCAAGAAGTTCTGTGCCCGCATCGCCACCGGCGACTACGATGCTGTTATCATCGGCCACAGCCAATTTGAGCGCATCCCGGTCTCCAGAGAACGGCAGGAGCGGATGCTGCAAGAGCAGATTTATGAGATTGAAGACGGTCTGATGGAGCTAAAGGCAAACAACGCCGAGCGCTTCACCATCAAGAGTCTGGAGAAAACAAAAAAGAGCCTCGAAGTGAAGCTCAAGAAATTGCAGGACACCAGCCGCAAGGATGATGTCATCACCTTCGAGCAGCTTGGCGTAGACCGGCTCTATGTGGACGAAGCCCATGCGTTCAAGAACCTGTTCCTCTACACAAAAATGCGCAATGTCGCGGGACTTTCCACCACCGACGCACAGAAATCCTCCGACATGCTCCTGAAATGCCGGTACATTGATGAGATCACCGGCAACAAGGGTATTGTGTTTGCAACCGGCACGCCGGTGTCAAACTCCATGACAGAGCTGTACACCATGATGCGCTATCTCCAGCATGATATGCTTCAGAGAAAACATCTGACACATTTCGATTGCTGGGCTTCCACCTTTGGAGAGACTGCGACGGCCATTGAGCTTGCCCCAGAGGGCACCGGCTACCGGGCGCGTACCCGATTTTCAAAGTTCTTTAACCTTCCGGAGCTGATGCAGCTATTCAAGGAAGCTGCCGACATCAAGACGGCGGATCAACTGCATCTGCCCACGCCGACGCCCATCTACCACAACGTCGTGGCACAGCCGACCGAGATTCAGAAAGGCATGGTGCAGGAGCTTTCCGAGCGTGCCGCAAAAGTCCACGCGGGAATCGTGGATGCAAGCACCGACAATATGCTCAAAATTACCTCGGATGGGCGCAAGCTGGGGCTTGACCAGCGCGTTATCAATCCCGACCTGCCCGATGAGGCAGGCAGTAAGGTTAATCTGTGCGTGGATAATATCTATTCCGTCTGGAAGGACGGACAGGCAGATAAGCTCACCCAGCTCGTCTTCTGCGACCTCTCCACACCGAAAGCAGCAGTGCCTGTATCCAAAGCAGCAAAGGCCGCAGGCGGGAATCTCGACAGTCCAGAGCTTCACGCGTTGGAAACTGCCATTGGGCAGGATGCAGCCGAAGAACCTGCGTTCACGATTTACGACGACATCCGGGAAAAGCTCGTTGCCCGCGGCATCCCCCGTGAGCAGATCGCGTTCATCCATGAAGCGAATACCGAAGCGCGAAAGAAAGAGTTGTTCGCAAAAGTGCGCGCCGGTCAGGTGCGTGTGCTCATGGGCAGCACCTTCAAGATGGGCGCTGGTATGAACGTCCAAGACCGGCTCGTGGCGCTCCACGATCTCGACTGCCCGTGGCGTCCGGGAGATCTGGAGCAGCGCAGCGGCCGTATCATCCGTCAGGGCAACCGCAACAAGGAAGTCCACATTTACCGTTACGTCACGGAATCCACATTCGACGCCTACCTCTGGCAGACGGTGGAGAATAAGCAGAAATTCATCTCACAGATTATGACCTCAAAATCTCCGGTTCGCTCCTGCGAGGATGTGGACGAAACCGCGCTTTCCTATGCAGAGATCAAGGCGCTGTGCGCCGGTGACGAGAGGATCAAAGAGAAGATGGATTTGGATGTGGACGTTGCCCGCTTGAAGCTGATGAAAGCCAACCACCAGAGCCAGCAGTACAAGCTGGAGGACAGCCTTCTGAAGAAATTCCCGGAGGAAATTGAAAAGTCCAAGGGCTTCATTTCCGGCCTTGAGGCAGATATGAAAACGCTGGCCGCGCATCCGCATCCGGAGGACGGCTTTGCCGGTATGACGGTCAAGAACGACAATCTTACGGATAAGGACAACGCCGGTGCGGCGCTGCTGGAAGCGTTCAAGGATGTGCGGGGTATGGAGCCGGTGCCCATCGGCACCTACCGTGGATTTCAGATGTCCCTTACGCTGGAGGATTTCGGCAGGGATTATGTTCTGACGCTCAAAGGGCAGATGACCCATCGCGTGACGCTGGGCAAGGATGCACGCGGAAACCTCACTCGTATTGACAACGCTTTGAACGCCATGCCGGACAGATTGCAGAATGTCAGAAACACGCTGGATGCGACCACCGCACAGATGGAGGCTGCAAAGGCAGAGCTGGGTAAGCCATTCCCGCAGGAGGAAGAGCTGCGCGTAAAATCTGCACGGCTTGCAGAACTCAACGCCGAGCTGAACATCGACGAGCGCACGCCCATGGAGCAGTTGGCGGATGATGCCGCGATCTCTGCAAAAGCAGAACGCCCCTCCGTGCTGGCACGGCTGAAAAACACGCCGGTGCATCAGGCGCAGGACGCACGCGCAAAGCAGCGGGAGCAGGAAAGTAGATAACAAAACAGCGCCGACGAGGAATTATTCTTCCTTGTCGGCGCTATCCTGCGCCTTGGCATCTTTCTCGCGGCGGCGCTGCTTCTGCGCGGCCTTTTTACTGCGTTTTGCCTCTATTTCGTGGAGCCAGTCTTTGACGGGAGCCTTCCACGGCTCGCTTTTGCTGGGAATGTTCTTGATAAGGCTGCGCGGATTCAGCCCCAGCCGTTTGGCGAGGGCGATATCTTTGTCATCCAGTCGGCAGCGCTTCTTGGCTTCCTGCCAGAGCTGATCATTGTTTGCCATTTTACCACCACCGTTTTTCTTATTATACGGAAAGAACGAGTACAAATCGAGATTACAAGGAGGACGATTATGGAACGTAATGATATCCAAAAAATTTCTTCTGAAACCGCAAATATCCCTGTCTATAAGCAGAGCGCAGAGCATGCCATCGAGCATGATGAGCTGCCCGCCTACCGGGAATCCTTTCGCGTAAACATGGCTTGCCGGGACGCGCTGGAAACCGCGATCCATGAAAGCTACCACGACTATTGCCTCGACACAGGCAAAGCATCCGCACAGGTCGCAGCGCAGTTTGGAATGGAGCGCATGGCGTATGTACTTGCCAATACCGTGCGTGCGTTTGACCACGACGGGCGAATCAGCCGTGATAACAAGGCGTGGGCGCAGACGGTTCCGGTCTGTACCGATGCCGACGAATGGGGGCATGAACGTAGCCGGTATTTTCTCGTATCGCAGGTCAATCCCGGCCTTGTCAATCTGCTTGTCTCTCGTGTGCGCGAGGAGCTGGCAAAAGAAAAAGCTGCGCCGGAAAAGCGCCCATCTGTGCTTGAGAAAATTCAGAAAAATAAGACGGCGATTCAGGCAAAGGCCGCAGAGAAAAAGCTGCCGGGACAGGAGCGATGACCATGGCCAGAAACAGAAATGTGCAGATTATCTTCTGGGTATCCGAAGCGGAAAAGCGCATGATCGAAGAAAAAATGACGCAGGCGGGCATGACCAATCTCAGCGCCTATCTGCGCCGCATCGCCATTGACGGCATGATCGTCCGGTTGGAGCTGCCGGAGCTGAAAGAAATGGTATCACTTCTTCGCTATGCCAGCAACAACATCAATCAGATCGCGCGGCGGATGAATGAATCCGGGCGCGTCTATGGTACAGATTTGGAGCAGGTCATCCAAAATCAGGAGCAGCTTTGGGATATGGCGAATGGGATACTGGTAAAGCTTGCAGGCATCAAATAATGGAGCTGCGGCTCCAATGCCATCCCTCTCCGCGGCATCCTTGCCTCTGCTCCTATTAAATTGTAATATGTAGGCGAAGGAGTTGATGAAAATATGAAGTTCATTCTGAAAATCTTGCTGGCTCCGGTCATGCTTATTCTCGCGTTCCTGATCTGGCTCTGCACGTTGACCCTGCATATTTCCTCCGTGCTGCTGAATATCCTGTCTGTGCTTCTCGTCCTTGTGAGCGTTTTCAGTTTCATCGACCACAATGTAAAAAACGGTGTGATCGAGCTTGTAGCGGCGTTTCTGCTTTCGCCCTACGGTCTGCCGATGCTCGGTGCGTGGCTTGTTGCACAGCTTCATCTGCTGCGGGACTGGATGAAAGAAAAAGTATATTGGTAACGCATAGCGCGGGAGGGTGAAAACTCTCGCGCTATTTTTGCAAAGGGGGCTTGCTCGTGGCGACCACGCGAATCATTCCCATGCACGTCAACAAGGGCAAGACCATTGCCCAATGTCTGACGGAGCGGACAGACTACGCTAAGAATCCGGATAAGACGGAAGACGGCGAATATATCTCTGCCTATGCCTGTGATGCAAAGACGGCAGACAGCGAATTTCTCTTATCCAAGCGCCAGTACCGGCAGCTCACTGGCCGGGAGCAGGCCAGCGATGTGATCGCGTATCAGATCCGGCAATCCTTCAAACCGGGCGAGGTCACACCGGAGGAAGCCAACCAACTCGGCTATGAATTTGCCAGGCGCTTCACGAAGGGCGACCATGCCTTTATCGTCTGTACCCACACCGACAAGCAGCACATCCACAACCATATCATTTGGAACTCCACTACGCTGGACTGCACGCGGAAATTTCGCAACTTCTGGGGCAGCACCGAAGCTGTCCGGAAGCTCAGCGATCTTGTCTGTATGGAGCACCGGCTGTCTGTGATTGAGAATCCGAAGCCGTACAGCAAAAGCTACAACAAGTGGCTGGGCGGCAAAGCAAAGCCCTGTCAACGCGATCTGCTGCGTGCGGCCATTGACGCAGCGCTTGCGAAGAAACCGAAAGATTTTGAGGAATTTCTGAAGCTGGTGGAAGCCGCCGGTTACACCGTAAAACGCGGCATGCATGTCACCTTCATGCGGGACGGTCAGCCGCAGAATATTCGGCTCCGGTCGCTGGGCGAAGGCTACTCGGAAGAAGAACTGCGTGCTGTGATTCTCGGTACACGGGTGCATACGCCGCGCAGGAAAAAGAGGTATCCTTCCAAGGTGTCGAGACCGACGCTGATTTCACAGATTGAGGCCAAAATCGGCAACGGCAAAGGCGCTGCCTACGACCAGAAGCTGAAAGTCGTGAAGCTGAAAACCATGGCTGAAACGCTGCTGTTCATCCAGAAGCATGATTTCGCGGATTTCGATGCGCTGGCCGATTACGCGGATGCCGCAAGCGCTAAAACGAAGGAGCTGACGGCGAAAATAAAGGCGGCAGAGAGCCGCATGGCAGAGATCGCCGTTTTGAAAACGCACATCATCAACTATGCCAAAACCAGAGATATCTACACCGCTTATCGCAAGGCCGGGTATTCCAGAAAATATTACGATGCGCACGAGAGCGACATCACCATCCACAAGGCAGCGAAGAAGGCGTTTGACGATCTGGCGCTGAAAAAGCTGCCCACCGTCAAGAGTCTGCAAGCGGAATATTCCGATCTGCTCGTGCAGAAGAAGCTCGATTATGCAGAGCTTTCCAAGGCTCGTGACGAAGCGAAGCGGCTCCAGATTTATAAGGCTAACGCCGAGATGCTCCTGCGCACGGATGCCGACGACCAGCGGCAGACAAGAGAGCATCAACAGGAAAAATAGCACTGCAACGCAGGGCGCAGCCGAACGGGAACCGTTCGATCAATCAGGGGGTTGGGGAGAGTTTCCCCAACAAGCAGCAGGGAGATTTCCGTCACCGGAAATCTCCCTGTTCGTCAAGTTTGTATAAACGCAGGCATTGCTTGCCAAGTGTAACGTCTCAGATGCGGCTTCTTATTTCGTGGAGTTCATCACTCCATGACCCTTACGCCCTATAATATTCATAACAGATTATAGCACTTAGCTCGGTAAAAATCAATAGGAAGAGGTGAATTTGCGGCAGTTTTTGAAAAAAGAAATTAGGGTGCAGGCGTGAACTTGAAATTATGTGCCCGATTTCTGCTGCTGACACGTTTGGCTGACGGTTTATCGCAGTCAAATGCGCAGTCTGGAACAGCTTGGTGCTGTTGGTAGAATGTGAGTTGCCACAACGTTTTCAAAAAATTAGGAGGTTCTCAAGATGGCAAAAGGCGAAAATATTTTCAAACGCAAGGACGGCAGATGGGAAGCACGCTATATCAAAGGCTATGAGCTTTCCGGCAAAATCAAGTACGGCTTCTGCTACGGCAAGACTTATCGGGAGGCCAAGGAAAAAGTGACCAAGTGCAAAGCGGCACTGGTCAACGGGAAGCCGATTCCAAGCACAAACTCCCGGCACCGTTTTGCGTTCTACTGCGACGAATGGCTGCGTATGCGAAAGCCCAAAGTGAAGGAGTCTACCTATATTAAATATGATACCGCTTTGCGGAAGCACATCAAGCCGAAGCTCGGTGGCTGCTTCCCCATGGGCATGACGACCGGCCTGATCGACGACTTCACCGAGGAGCTGCTTTTTGAGGATGAGCTGGCTCCGAAGACTGTGCATGATGTGCTTGTCGTTCTGCACGGTATCCTGAAATACACAGCGACATTTTTCACCGGAGGATTCCCGGCAATCGAGATCAATTATCCAAAGCCCGGAAAAAAGGAAATGCGGGTGCTGTCCCGCGAAGAGCAGACGCGCTTCGTTTCCTACCTGTTGGATGATATGGATACCTGCAAGTTTGGCGTGCTGCTGACGCTGTTCACGGGTGTTCGTATTGGAGAGCTCTGTGCGCTGCAATGGGGCAATATATCCTTAAAAGAACAGACGATCCGCATCGACGCCACGCTTCAACGGCTGCGCGATACCAGTACCGCTGACAATCCCGGTTCACGGACGAGAATTGTGATCGGTACACCCAAAAGCGATACTTCCATCAGGACGATTCCCATAACAGACTACACGGCTGAGCTTTGCGGGAAGATGAATCCTCACAGTTCAGCCGCTTATGTTTTGACCGGCACAGAAAATTATATGGAGCCGCGTGCGCTGCAATACAGGATGGAGAAATATACCCGCGAATGTGGCCTGGAGGGCGTTCATTTTCACACACTTCGTCACACGTTTGCGACGCGAGCCGTCGAGGTTGGGTTTGAGATCAAGTCGCTTTCAGAGGTGCTAGGACACGCGACAACGACCATCACGCTTGACCGGTACGTCCACTCTTCTCTGATTTTGAAGCGGGACAATATGAAAAAATTGAACGCCGTAGGGTTCTGAAATACGCAGTCAAACTTTTGTGTCATGCGCACGAAAAAACATAGGTATTCCAGTGTTTTGCCGCCTTGGATGGGGTGATTGGATGGAGTGATGAACTCCACGAAGCACCGAATCCCAAGGCTTTTTTGATATGAAGGAGGTTTGACGTGAAGTTTCTAATCGTGGATTGAATTCCCGTCTGTCCGTCGAGTGATGAACTCCACGATGATTTTTCGCCAGAACCAGCAGATCAATCGGCGCGTGCTGATGTTCTGCTTTCTTTTCCCGGACAGGATAAGTACCCGCTTATTTTCCAGAAAGAGGTGTGCAGTTGGAAGTACAAGAGATGCGGCAGGTCTTCATAGACAGCGCAGTTCGCGTCGTAGCGCGGGATGGCCTGGAGAAAACCACTACCAAAGCCATTGCATCCGAAGCGAAGCTGAACGAGGCATATATTTATAAGTGTTTCTCCGGCAAAGATGACCTGCTCAGCGCGGCACTTCACATGGAAGATGTGAACTTTGCCAACCTTCTGCAAAAGACGCTTCCTGTTATGCACATGCCGGGACTCTCGTGGAAAGAGCGGGCCTATATCCTCTGGAAGAGAAGCTGGGACTTCATCCTGAATGAGCCAGCCGATTGTATCTTCTACATTCGGTACTATTATTCCGCAAGCTGCCGTTCCCATGCATACGAAACGCATCTTGCATGTTTTAAGCCGCTGATCGAGAAGGCGAGCAAGTCCTTCAAGCCCGGCACATACATGGACATGCTCATTCATCAGGTCTTCTCCACGATGTTGTTCTTTGCCTCCAGAGTTATGAACGGCGAGATGGAAAACAGTGAGGAAACGATCACATGGGCTTTTGAACAGATTTATAGCTTTGTCGTGCCGAACGTCAGAGCTGAAGTTTTAGAAGAAGAGGATAAGAAAGAAGCTTTATGAATAACTCGCTCAAGAAAATCTGGAATGTGATCAGCAGCATCCTGGTCGCGCTGGTGGTGCTTCTGGCGCTCCTGCTGGTTGGCGCGAGAGTCGTTGGATTGCAGGTATTCACCGTGCTGTCCGGCTCTATGGAGCCGACCTATCACACCGGTTCGCTGATCTATGTAAAGAAGGTAGACCCCTACACCATAAAAGAAGGACAACCCATCACGTTCATGCTGGACGAGAACACGGTGGCCACGCACCGCGTCGTGGGCATCGTCCCGGACGAGGAAGACCCCACCGTGATCCGCTTCCGCACCAAGGGCGACGCCAACGAAGCCGAGGATGGTTCTCTCGTACATTATAAAAATGTAATCGGCACGCCGATCTTCTCCATCCCGTATCTCGGCTATATTGCGGATTATATCCAGCACCCGCCCGGAATGTACATTGCCATCTCTGCCGGTGCTGTCCTGCTTTTGCTTGTGTTCATCCCCGACATTTTTACGGACGACAAAGACGAGGACGAGAGCAAAAAGAAAAAGTCTTCCCGGCGCAAAAAAGACGCTCATGCTGCGGCACACAAAGCTGCTGCGGTCGATGTCACCCCGGAAGAACCCGCCGATGAAAGCCTGACCGACGAGATCCGCCGGAAAACTGACAATCTGCTCACAGACGACGAGGTGGAAGCCATTCGTCAGACCGTCGAGGCAGGCCGCTTTGACAAAGCTGCCGCCGATGCGCTCCGGCAGGAGCTGATAAAGCGGGAAGCAGAACGGGACGCGCAGTAAGCGCTTCACATTTATTCAAGGGCAATGCCGCAAGGCTCCCTATATAACAAATTTTTAGGAGGTTTTCGTGATGAAAACGAAAAGCAAGGCTCTGCTCCTGACCCTCTGTGCGGTATTGCTTGTTACCGCCTCTGTGCTGGGAACCATGGCGTTTCTGACTTCCAGCGATGAAGTCGTCAACACATTCAGCGTCGGCTCCGTAGCAATCAAACTGGACGAAGCCAAGGCGAATACTGACGGCTCTCTGGTTGAGGGCGCTGCGCGTGTCAAGGCCAACAGCTACAAGCTGCTGCCGGGTCACACCTACAACAAAGACCCCATGGTCACTGTGCTGAACGGCAGTGAAGCCAGCTACATCAAGATGACTGTCACCTTCTCCAAGGCCAGTGCTCTGGATGCTATCTTTGCTCCCACCGGCGCAGATCTGACCAGCATCTTCAACGGTTATGATTCTGCCAACTGGATTTACAAGGACAACACCAAAGATGCGACCGCAGACACCCGTACCTATGAGTTCTGGTACAAAGAGACTGTTGGTGCTCCCACTGCTGATGTCGCTCTGGACGCTCTGTTTGATTCCATCACCGTTCCCGGCACTATCACGAATGAGCAGCTTGCAACCATCGAGGGCATGACCATCACCGTCAATGCTTACGCCATTCAGGCTGACGGCTTTGCCAACGCAGAAGCTGCTTGGGATGCCTTTGATTAAAAACATCACGCACGATTCCAACAGATGAGGGGGAGCGTATGGATTCTGCTGTCTGTTGAAATAAAAACCCAATCGCAAATACCCGAAGAAAGGAGGAAAACAACATGAAGAAGAAAGGTTTGGCACTGGTTCTGGCGCTGACTCTGCTGGTCGTGGGCGTTGTAGCAGGTACGTTGGCATGGCTGACCGCGAAGTCCGACACGGTGACGAATACGTTTACCACCAGCGACATCAAGGTCGAGCTGAAAGAGACCACCGGCACGGAGTACAAAATGATTCCGGGCTACACCATCAGCAAGAACCCCAAGGCGACTGTCCTGGCTGGCTCCGAAGAGTGCTTCCTGTTTGTGAAGCTTGAGAAGTCCCAGAACTTCGATACCTTCCTGACTTATGAGATGGCTGAAGGCTGGACGTTGGTTCCCGGTGAAACCAATGTCTACTACCGTAAGGTTCAGACCGCCGATATCGGCACAGCCTACAGCGTACTGAAGGGCGATCAGGTCACTGTCAAGGGCGAAGTCACCAAGGCGATGATGGATGGCCTTACAACGGAAACGCTGCCGAAGCTGACCGTTACCGCTTACGCTTCTCAGCTTCACAAGAACGCCACAACGGAATTTACCGCTGCTGAAGCATGGGCAAACGTGAACCCCACCAACCCCTAAGCAACCCTCTGCGCATGGGCGCAGAAACGATACCAAATACTTACTAAGGAGTAAAAGTACATGAAAAAGAAACTTACCGCCATCTTCCTGTGTGTTGCTCTCGTAGCGATTGCCATCGTGGGCGCATCTCTGGCTTACTTCACCGACACCGATCAAGCCACCAACACGTTTGCAGTCGGAAATGTAAAAATCGAGTTGATCGAGCAGCAGCGCGGCGAGAACGGCCTTGTGCCTTTTGAGCAGAACAAGAAGCTGTACCCAATCGTCGGCTCTGCCCAAGGCGATAAGGACGAGTATGGTATGCCTATTGCCAAGAACTATGTGGACAAGATGGTCACCATCAAGAACACCGGTTCTGAGAAGGCTTATATCCGTGCCTACTTTGCCATCCCCTCCGCGCTTGACGATGGCTATGAAACCTTCAATGCCGGCATGAACGTTCTGCACTTCAATTTTGGCAACAAGGTCGTTGACGGCAATGTTATCTCTACTTATGACGTTGAATGGAACTGGAAGCATGGTAACAAGTGGAATTACTTCGAGACTACCATCGACGACATCAAGTACAATGTCTACTTCGCGGATTACTATCAGCCTGTTGACGCCAATGCCACTACCGAGCAGTTCGTGCAGGGCGTTTACCTTGATAAGACCTTCGACATCAAGGACGGCAAGTGCTACGCCTTTGGCAAGGAAGTTACTCTGGACGATGGTTGGGATTGGAACAGCGTTTCCTGCCCCGTGTTCGCCATTGCCTGCCAGGCCGAGGGCTTTGACAGTGCTGCCGCCGCTATGGAGGCCGCTTTCGGTGCCAACTACAATCCCTGGGGTACTCCCGCTTCCAACTGGCAGTAATCTAATTTAGCACAGCTTTGCAATTGGCTGTGCTATTCCCCTCCACCTATGTGGTCTGTACCCTTCGGGGTACAGGCCATATGAGAGCACCCGGCAAGACCGGATGTTCTCATATGGTCTGACAAGACCATGCAACTTCGTTATCAAATCCCGGAGCGGAGGTTTGCAAATACAGCTTGAGAGGAGTAAGGACTATGAAGCGAAAAATTTTGATTCTGTCGGTGCTGGCCATCTGCATTGCCACGCTCGCCGCCGGAACCATTGCGTTCTTTACCGCAGAAGGTAAGGCGCACAATGTCATCACCACCGGCGGCGTAGAGATCGCAGTGCAGGAATGGGCGGATGACGAAAAAACCAAGCCCTTTGAAAACCTGAGCGGAGTGATGCCCAACACCACCGTCACCAAGATCGCGGAGGTGAAAAACACCGGAGCGTCCGACGCATGGGTACGGGTAAAAGTGGAGAAGAACATCAAGCTTCAGGGCGAGGGTACGCCGGATACCGGGCTGGTGGAGCTGACGCTCAACACCACCGACTGGACGGAAAAAGACGGCTACTATTACTATAAGGAAGCCTTAAAGCCCGGAGAAGTCACCGCGCCCATCTTCACCGCTGTAACATTCAAGCCCGAAATGGGCAACGAGTACCAGAACGCCACGGCAACGGTGGATGTTTCCGCCCAGGCCGTGCAGACCGCCAACAACGGCGATACCGTTATGGACGCCAAGGGTTGGCCAAATTCGTAAGGAGGCAGCGCTATGAAGAACAAAAAAGGATTCGCACTGATTATCAGCCTTGCGCTGGTGATCGCTGTCGTGCTTCCCGGCACGCTGGCGCTTTCTACCGATCAGGCCGCTACAAACGGCGAGCTTACGGTCGCGGAAGAAACCCCGACTCCCACGCCGGAGGTAACGGAAACGCCAACACCCACGGAGGAGCCCAAGCCGACGGAGAGCCCCGTGCCCTCCGAAACCGAGAAGCCTTCCGAGACGGAAAAGCCTGCGGAAACGGAGAAGCCTGCCGAGACTGAGGCTCCCAAGGAATGCACCTGCGGCGCAGCCGAGGGCGAGGCGCATAAGGAGGGCTGCCCGCTGTATGTGAAGCCCGTATCCGATGCTTCCAAGCATATCGATACCTGCACAGAGGGCTGCACCGGCGAGGATTGCAAATGTCCCTGCCACCTGTTTGACCGGCTTATGGCCTGCCAAACGCTGGAGGAGATCGAGGCTATTATCAAGGCAACCCCGGAGGATGTACTGAGGTCTTTGTCGGAGGAGCAGGTCGCACAGGTGGAGGCGTACATGGATAAGCTGATGCCCGCGCCCTTGCCCGCCATCATTATTGAAGAATCCGAACCTCCCGTGGAGAGTGAGATTTACCGTCCTACGGTGAACTATACCAATGTTGCGCCCTTTGGCGAACCCGTCACCAGCGGCAATTAAGGAGGCAGAGAATGAAAAAGACGAAGATTCTATCGCTGCTTTTGTGCCTGTCCCTTTTCTGTGCGCTGATCGTGCCCGGCACGAGAGCCTATGCGGACAATGAGCCCGACAGTGGCATGAAGATCAGCAAGACGGCTACTGCCAACAATGACGGTTCCTACACCATCACGCTGGAAGCCTTCGCCACCGGCTCTAAGGTCATTACGGAGCAGAAAACGGATATCCCCACTGATATTGTTCTTGTTATCGACCAGTCCGGCTCGATGAAAGACCCGATAGGTGGCTATACATATACGGCATACCGGAAAGGTAGTGGATGGAACAGTCGCAACTATCATAATGAGGAGTATTATCCGCTTAGGCACAATGGCGGCAGCGAGAACCTGTGGCACAAGCTGAATAATAACGAGTATATTGCCGTTTCCGTAGAACAGAAGATGGTATATACCGCTATTTCCGGCTGGAGCAACAGGAAATACCATGATAATCAAAACAGCCTGTACTGTCTGGTTTTAGGAGAGTATAAGTCCGTCACAGTGAAGAGAGAAGGACATCTTTTTTCCGCTGATGAATACTGGTACACGGTGGATGGTCAGCAAATCCTCTATACGACCGGAGACGATAGCATTCCAAACTTTGGGCAATATGCTCCTCTCTATCAGTCCGTAAAGAAGTACATCTATTCATATACTCTGAATGGAGCCACAACGGTTATAGAAGAGTCGTTTGGGGATGGGAGCAGTCCTGACACGCAGTTTTATCGCAGGGATTATAGTAGTAGTGCTGGCGATACGAGGCTGAATGCTCTAAAGAATGCAGCAACTACATTCGCCAATGCCGTTGCTGCGAAGGCAGCAGGTGAGGATGGCGACATCAATGCCCCTGCCGATAATGTCAATCACCGCATTGCGGTGGTAGGCTTTGCGAGTGGACAACGCTATAACGGCACCAATTATAATTACAACAACACAGAAGTTTTTGTAGGTAGCAATCAATATAGATACGGAACTGCTGCACAAGGGCAATATGGGAACGCCTTTCAGAATATGAACACCTCCACGGGAGTTGGCAATGTTAGTGCTTCCATCGAAGCTCTTTCTGCGGATGGCGGAACGCTTACAAATCTTGGACTGGAGATGGGTAACGGGATTTTCGGTGCAAACCCCATAGCGGAGGGAGAAAAACGGAATCGTGTCGTAATCGTATTTTCAGATGGTGTTCCTGGTTGGAGCGGTTATGATTCCGATACGGCGAATAGTGCGATTGCTCAGGCTGGGACTGCAAAAAACACCTATGGAGCAACAGTATACACCATTGGCATATTCCCCGGCGCGGACGCGACCAGCGCAGGCAATCAGAACGGAAACGAAACAGAGAAGGCCAACTGGTTCATGCAACGTGTGTCTTCCAACACGCAGTATCCGCAGTCTCCCAGTTATTATCTTTCCGCTGCGGATGCTGGAACACTGAACAGCATCTTCCAGCAAATTTCCAACCAGATCGAGACGGGCGGTGCTGAGACCACGCTGGGCAGTGAGACAGTTGTGAAGGACATTATTTCTCCGTACTTCACGCTGCCTGCCGGAACGACGGCAAGCGGCATTCGGATCGACACCTATGCCTGCACCGGGAAGGACGGAAATACCTACACATGGAGCGGCACCAGCGGCGGCCCCAGCGGCGCGACTGCCACGGTCGACGGCGACCAGGTCAGCGTAACCGGCTTTGACTTCTCCGAAAACTGGTGCGGCACCGAAACGGATGCGCAGGGCAATTCCACCGTTCGCGGCAATAAACTGGTTATTTCTTTTGAGGTATCACCCAAGAGCGGTTTCTTGGGCGGCAACGAGGTTATCACCAATGCAAGCGCGGGTATCTACGAGAACGGCTCCGCGCAGACCCCTGTTATGACCTTCGAGCAGCCCAAAGTCAATGTTCCCATTCAGGATGTGACCGTCACGGCCACTGACAAGAACGTCTATCTCAAGGGCGAAGTCACCGCCGAACAGCTCAAAGACGGCGCTGAAATCAGCGTTGGCGACGTAAAACTTGATCTTACCAAGGATAACTACGGCCTTGAATACTGGCAGACTGAGTATGTCGATATCACCATTACGGTCAAGAACAAGGACGGCAACGTCATTTCCGACAAGCTTGATAATCTGACCGACGACACGACCTATACCGTCGAAGTTACCGTAGCGCCCAAGACCGTGGGTACTTCTACCCCCGCAAAGGGTGACGCAGCAACTGCGAAGACTGGCGTCAACGATCCTGCCGCTAACATCTACGTCTTCAAACCGGAGCTGACGTTCAAAGATTCCACCGCTTACTACGGCGAGAGCGTCCCAGCAAATAACAATTACAGCGGCAACAAGGTCGGTTCGGAAACGTGGAAGCACGGTGATACTGTATCGACGGACGTAACTATGCTCGGCACAAAGCCGACGCTGGATATCAGCTACACGCCGGATGAAAGCAAGCTCGAAAGCGGCAAGTACACCAAGCAGGATGTTCCGGTTGCGGCTACGGTCAAAATCGGCACAGAAAATGTGAATGAGCATACCACGTTCGTGCATCAGGATTGCACCGGCAAGACCTGTGCACTGCCGGAAGGCTATCACTTCTGGATTCACATCCAGACCTGCACGCTGAACATTACCAAGCAGGGCGGCGCAGACGATGAGTCCTATGTGTTCGATGTTTTCAAGGACGACGTGAAGTATTCCGAAGTGACCGTCTGGGGCAACGGCACCGAAACCCTCGTTGAGCTGCCCATCGGTACTTACACCATCAGCGAAAACACCGGCTGGAGCTGGCGCTACTCTGCCAATAACGGCGGTAGCGCTGCGCTGACAACGCAGAATCCAACCGGCAGCATTACCTGCGTCAACACGAAGAACAACAATCAGTGGCTGAATGGTTTTAGTGAGGTTGTTCGGAACATCTTCGGCACGAGTCACTAAGGAAGGAGGGAATGAAGATGTATAAAGGCAGATATGAAGGCAAGCACCGCAAGGCAGCGGCTCCGGTACATGGAAAAGCGATCCGGACTGGCCGCCTAACGACCATGGTAATTGCGACCGTACTCCTTCTTGCGCTGGCCATCGGCGGCACGCTTGCATGGCTGAGCACAAAAGACGCGCCAATTCAGAACAAATTCCTTCCCACCAAGGTGACTTGCGAAGTGACGGAGAAGTTTGACGGCAGCACAGGCGTGAAATCCAATGTCAACGTGAAGAATACCGGCACAATCGATGCTTTTATCCGCGTCAAGCTGGTGACTTACCGCACAAACGACCATGGGCAGCACATTGGCGGCACCGCATCCCTCCCCGCATTTACGCTGGGGGCGAACTGGGTTAAGTATGGCGATTATTACTACTACACAAAACCCGTCGCACCGAATCAGAAGCCGGAAACCAATCTGACAGACAGCATGACGCTGATCGGCTCCTACCTGGATACGGACGGCGGCAAGCAGGCTGTTGACGTGATGGCCGAGGCCATCCAGAGCGTTCCGGAAGATGCCGTGAAAGCAGCCTGGGGCGCAGGATTCTCGATCAACGCAGACGGCAGTCTGAATGTACCGAATGTCTAAGGGGGTGGAAATCATGAAAAAATCATTCAAAGCAATCACATCCCTTGTGCTGATGCTGCTCGTAGTGATGAGTATGTCGGTAACGGCTTTTGCAGCGTCTCCCTCCATTACGTTTGAAGGGTTCTCGAAAGGTTTTGATTTCCAGCCCGGCAGCGAGTACACGGAGACCGACCTGTTCGGCAGCTTCAAAAACGTCATGCCCGGCGATACCGTGACGGAGACAATCACCTTCACCAATTCTGCGACCGACTGTGACTTCGTGAATCTCTACATGAGAGCCGAGGCGCATGATGAGACGGCCAATCCGCTCAGCCCCAAGGTCGCGGAGAAGGAGACCGTCGCCACCATGACGGAGTTCCTTTCCAAGCTCTCCATGAAGGTCTGGAACGGTACAGAGCTGATCTATGACGCATCTCCCGACCAACTGGACGGCCTGAAAAGCAATAAGCTCCTCGGCACCTTCCGCACCGGCGAGACGGCCACGCTGAAAGTGGAGTTGAGCGTCCCCATCGAGCTGGACAACAAGTACGCCAACCGCGTGGGCGAAGTAGACTGGATTTTCCATGTGGAAGCTTACAACGAAAGCCAGCTTTCCGTCCGTAAGGTCTGGTCTGACGGCAATGCGAACCACGCTAATGACAGCATCAAGGTCAATCTGCTGAAAGACGGTAAGGTCGAAAGCTCTCAGGAGCTGAACGCAGCAAACGGCTGGGCATACACCTTTGACCGGCTTCTGGAAGGCCATGCCTGGACTGTCGAGGAAGCGGAGGTTCCCGCTGGGTACACCGTCAGCTATAACACAGTGGGCACGCTGACGACCATCACCAACACAAAGAAAACGCCGCCTAAGCCTGACCCCGATCCTGATCCCTCCTATCCTCTGGATGTCGTTGTCCGCAAGGTGTGGAGCAGCGATGATGGGAAGGATCGCCCGGATTCCGTGACCGTCACGCTTTATAACGGTGATGTTCCCTATGAGACGGTACGTCTCGGTGCATGGAACAACTGGACTTACACATGGAAAGACCTGAGTGCCTACGGAAACTGGCAGGTTATCGAGTCCAACATTCCCAAGGGCTATGTTCCGTCTTACAGTGTCTCCGGTAATGTCGTTACCATCACCAATACCCGCAGTCTGATTCAGACCGGTCAGCTCAACTGGCCTATCTGGGTGCTCGGCGGCGCGGGACTTGTCCTTGTTTCTCTCGGCGGGGCAATTCTGGTGAAGAAAAAGAGAGAAAATAATGCCTAAAAAAACGGGCATTGCCATCGTAACAGTAGGAGCAGTGCTGATCCTCTCGGCACTGCTCCTTTTCTTCCATAACCGTCAGGAAGACGTACAAGCCGGTCAGGAAGCCGAGAGCCTGCTGGAAAACGTTGAGGCGGTTATTGAAACGAAAAAAATAAAAGTACCGGTTATCAGTACGCAGCCGGACGCAGCTCCGTCTGCGATGCCGCTTGACCCACAAATGCCGGTCGTGATGTTGGATGGCTATGAATATGTCGGCTATGTCGAAATTCCCGTGCTGGGGCTGAAGCTGCCTGTTATGTCTGAATGGGATTATAACCGACTGAAGCTTGCACCATGCCGTCAATTTGGGTCTTCACGCACGGACGATCTCGTGATCGCCGCGCACAATTACGAAAGCCATTTTGGGCATCTGAAAGACTTGTCAGTGGGAGATACCGTCACGTTTACGGATATGGAGGGTATCGTCAACACCTACTGCGTTGAGAAGATTGAAACGCTGAATCCGAACGAGGTGGATGCGGTGCAGAACAGTGGGTATGATCTCGTCCTCTATACCTGCACCAAAGGCGGCAAGACGCGCGTGACGGTGTTCTGCAACCGCGAGGAGATAGCTGCGCCCTCTCCAGCTCCGATGCCAATGGAAAAATGAGGTTGAACATGGCAAGTAATATTATCAATTTGGACAGAAAAAGAAACCGCCGCTCTCGTGCCAACAGCGCCAAATGGGAGAAGATGGATCGCTGCGTTCTGTGCTGGCATCTGACCAATGTTCCCCAAAACACGCCGATCTCCCAGCGAAAATACTATGTCCAAGGGCAGGGACAGCTTTGCGCGAAATGCTACTACGAGCTGTGCAAGCAGGGTGCGTTCTTTGGCGAGGACAATGTGAACTCATAGCAATGAAAGAACAGAAAACAGATCAGAGGCTTACCTGCGGTCAGCGTTTTGGCCGCTGGACTGTGCTGGGCGGGTGCATGATGACCCCACGGGGCGAGCGGAAGTATCTGTGCCGCTGCGATTGCGGCACGGAGCGGTATGTGCTGGAACGGTCATTGCTATCTGGCGGATCTCAGAGCTGCGGCTGTTTGCGGAAAGAAATGGCGTATCAGGCCAATGCCTACAACCTGCTGGGGCAGACCTTTGGCGACCTCTGCGTCGTCGGAAAGAGCCGGAAGCGCACGAAAATGGGATCATATTGGACTTGCCTGTGTAGCTGCGGTTATACCTGCGAAGCAACGGCCTCCGAGCTTGTGTCCGGCCACAAGACGCACTGTGGCTGCAAGAGTGTAAAAAACTATGCCACGTCAGACATTACCGGTCAGCGTTTTGGACGCCTGATTGCCCAAACACCCACGGATAGGCGTGATGATAAGGGGTCTGTCATTTGGCATTGCTTGTGCGACTGCGGAAATGAGGTTGATGTATCTTACAACAGCCTTGTTTACTGCAATCAAATAAGCTGCGGCTGCAAGAAAAAGGAGCATGATAAAGCCCTTGGCGGATTCCTGACACATGTGGATGGCACCAGCATCGACGCACTCAAAAGCAGGAAGATTCCCTCAAATAATACGACCGGCGTAAAGGGCGTGTATCTGGTCAAAGGCCGTTACCTTGCGAAAATCGTATTCCAGCATCGGCAGTATTTTCTTGGAACATATGCTTCGGTTGAAGAAGCGGCTGAAGCCCGTAAAAAAGCGGAAGAAGCCATACATGGTGAAGTTATCGGCTTTTATGAAAAGTGGTCAGAAAAAGCGGCGGCTGATCCTGTTTGGGCGAAGGACAACCCCATAAAGATCAGCGTCAGCAAGAGCGCCGGTGCGGAACTGCGCGTGCAGTTACAGCCGGACTTGTAACCGTGATTCAAAAACGCGGTCGTGAATCTGCTTCCGCAATATGGAGTGCCTGAATGAAAAAAGAAAACTCTCTACAATCCTTCTGTGAGCGTCAGGACAGAATGCATCTTCTACAGGAGTGGGATCAGGAGAAAAATGCTCCGCTGACCCCCGATAGCGTACATAAAGGAAGCCATCAAAAAGTCTGGTGGCATTGTGAAAACGGTCATACATGGTATTCAGAAATCCGGGTTCGTGCAAATGGTTCGATGTGTCCTTATTGTACCAGGCGGATGCTCTGGGTTGAAAGCAATGATCTGCTCACATTGAATCCCGCGCTGGCTTCTGAATGGGACAACGAGAAAAATGGTGAACTAAAACCCTCGGATGTGCTGGAAGGAAGTCATAAATATGTTTGGTGGAAATGCCAGAACGGACACTCATGGCGAGCTCGCATACTCAGCCGAAGCAGAGGTGCGGGATGCCCGGTTTGCACTGGGAAGGCCGTGATGCCCGGCGAGAATGATCTGACGACGGCCTTTCCAGACATCGCCGCACAGTGGGACACGGAGCGCAACGGAAGTCTGAGACCAGACCAGGTTACTTCCTTCAGCAACAGGAGGGTTTGGTGGCGATGCACACTTGGGCACGAATGGCAGGCCGTCATTGCTGCAAGAGTTGTAGAGAACTCTGGCTGCCCATACTGCGCGGGACGGCGCGTTCTGGCTGGCTTCAACGATCTTACAACGCTTTATCCAACTATCGCTGCTCAATGGGACGATACGTTGAATGTCGGTCTGACACCTGAAATGGTAACACCGGGGAGCCATAAGCGAGTATGGTGGCGATGCGACGAAGGTCATATTTGGAAAACAGCCATCTATTCCCGAACCGGCAAGAAAAAATGCGGCTGTCCCGTGTGTGCGGGCAAAACTAAGCACCCCTCCCAATATGCGGGTCTTAGTGTGCCGATTTGCTTGCCGCATATTCTCCGGCTACAATAACTGATATCGTCGATATTTTCAAAAAAGGACTCTCGATTGCGGTCAGCATGACCCAATCGAGAGTTCTTTTTTCATATTGCATCATAAACCCAATATTTTCACATATGATAACATCCATAAGCCCACACATTTGTGCAAACAAGGGCTGTGTTCAAATGAGAATGGCGGCTGTATGGGCTAAAATATAACGTGTGGAGGTGAAGTGATGACAGACAAGGAGTTCTCCCTGAGACTGGCCAAGTTGAGAACGCAAAAAGGCGTTTCGGCTCGTGACATGAGCCTTTCAATGGGTCAGAATCCGGGTTATATCAACAATATTGAGACCGGGAAGTCTATGCCTTCGTTAAGCGGCTTCTTCTACATCTGCGATTACCTTGATATAACCGCAAGGGACTTCTTTGACGATGGGAATGAATATCCCGAACAGCTCCGTGCTGTCTTTCAGGATATGCAGAAATTAAGTCCTGAACAGATGCAGAATATTCATGCCATCGTAAAGGGGTTGCTCCGATAGGCACTCGCCATTCTGTCACCGATACAGCCAAAGAATCACGAAATCCGCACAGCCATGTCAGCCTTATTATTTGCTTGGACGGCGCGCCTCTGCGCTTCCGGCGATTCGCTGTGCAAGATCAGGCCAGTGCATGAAATTGGACAAGTGTTATCGCAGAGCGGAACAGAACCCTCGCATGGAGGCGTACACCTACGGGCAAATAATAGCGCAGCACTACCGGCGGTAGATGCTGTGGAAAAGGCTGCTTGATTGGACAATCAGGCAGTTTTTTGATTTGTAGAAAGGAGCGCAGCCATGAACAACAGTATAGAGAACAGCAATCGCGCAGCATCCCACGATTTTCAGACGGCACTTCGGCTCCTGGAAGAACGGCTGCGCAATTTGGAGGAATCGGAGGATATCATCAACGGCTTGCTGCAAGGTGCGGCAGAGTTTTACGGTGCGGCCAGAGCTTCTGTTGTGGAAGCAGACTGGGATTTGAAGATTGGCCTGCTTACATACGAATGGTGCGCGGAGGGCGTGGAGCACCAAAAGGACATACTCCAGTATCTTGCTGTAGAGAGCTTTCCTCGTTGGTGCAAATTTCTGTCGCTGAACCGGCCTGTTGTCATACCGGATATGGAGGCAATCAGGGATACATATCCGGATGAATATCAATTCTTCCAGCGCTACGGTGTGAAATCCATATTGGCAGCGCCGTTTTCCAAGCGCATCAATCAAGGCTATATCGCGGTTGACGACCCGACGCGCTTTCAGGACGATCCGACGTTCCTGTTCATCATCTCCTACGCGGTCGTTGTAGAGCTGAATGAGATCAAGCTGAGCCAGTCCATTGCAGCAGCACAGCGGGCGTCGAAATACAGCGACCACGATGTCTATGTGAACTGCCTTGGGGATTTGGAGATCAGGAACGCGAAGGGCACGCTTACGGAAGAAGATATCTCGTCCGACCTCTGTCTGAACCTCTTTGCCCTTATCATCACGAATATGAAACGGGCATTAAAGATCGAGCGGTTGGCGGACGCGCTCTGGCCAGGTGATGTGATGGACAATCCGTATCGCTCCGTCAGCAATATTGCTTACCGGCTCCGACGTATTCTGAGCATTATTGATTTAGAAGATTTGATCGTCGGCCGTCATGGAACGTTTGTCATCAATCCGGAGTATAACGTCTATACAGATTTTGACCGTTTTGAGGATAACTGCCGTCGTATGGAAACGGAGATAAATCCAAAGGCACAGTCCGAGCTTTATCAGGGAGCGGTCGAATTATACCGCGGTGATTTGTTTTCTAAAATCTCCTATCAGCATTGGCTAATGCCTAAAACGGCATATTATCACAACATCTTTCTTCGCATTATCAAGTGCTACATTGAGCGTAAGATGGAGCAGGGCGATTATTGTGCGGCGCACCGTGCGGTAGTTGATGCGATGAGCCTTGATCCTTATGACAGCGAGTTGAACACCGACATGATTCTTATCATGCACCATAGAGGCGGCGCTGAGCTGGCAAAAAGCTTCCTGCAAACTGCGAAAGCCTACATGAGCGAAGAACAGATCGAATCTGTGCAGCAATTCTGGGAGAGAACATAAAGCGTCCGTGTGGCTTCCGTGTGGCGCTGGTGAGGGTGTTCGTGCGGCAAAAATGAGGGTGTCCGTGCGGCTTTTTTGCGGCAAAACTGCTGCAAAAATAAGGCTGAAATGAGGCTCCGGCTGAGATTACCTGTCTGATATGATTCTGTTACCGGCTGAACAAGCCGGAATGGAACCGGACGGGTGATCTTTATGGGCGGCTGTATGCCGGCAGGGGCGCGGCTCCTGCCGGGACTCTTATTTTCATTTTTACGGAGCGCGGTTGTAAGCGCCCCGTATGCCCTGCGGCCTCTTCCGGATGCGCCGCCCCACCACAACTTCATATCGCCCCATTCTGCCCGCAGCAATCATGCTGCGGGCTTTTCTGCGTTTTTAGGGCTTCATTGCCGTTCTCCGCCTCCGTGCGTTTGAAATTCCCACATTTCAAATTCACGGAGGTTTTTTATGTATTACAACACGAAGGCCAGCGGAGCGCGGATTCGTGAGCTTCGCATCGCAAAGAACTTCACGCAGGATGAACTGGCAGAACATATGAATGTTTCCCACGGCTTTATCAGCCTCATCGAGTCCGGAAAGAAAGGCTGCTCGGTCGATGTGCTGATCGCGCTCTCAAACCTGTTCGGCGTATCCATCGACTACATTGTCCTTGGCGCGGCCACATTCACCGCGCCGGATTCTGCTGCGCTGAAAGCAGATATTCAGGAATTGATCGGACATCTGGAGAAATTCAGGGGGCGGCTATAACCGATGTTACTAATGGTAAAGCGAATGTTACTAACGTTATATTCCAAACCGGTGCGCGGTCTTCTAAAATAAAATCACAGCGAAAGCTGACTGTTCCTTGAAAATTCCATAGTCATTCATCAGGTACATTCCTGCATATGTGCGAGAGCACAAGCCAGCACAGCGGTGCGCCACGACCTTCACGAGCGCGGACAACATTCAATCAGCGCAGTTTCCGTGAACGAGCGATAAAGCCGACTGGAAAAATCGGGCGGTTCCCGATCCGGCCATGACCGTATGCAGGGCTAACGATACTTCTGTCCAGCCACAGCTTCTTCACGCAATGGGGGCAGCTCGGAGCGATCCTCGGAGGGGTTCAAGTCCCATGGAGCGGCACAACCGGCCGCCGCCTGATGATTTCCCACGGCTCTGGGGTGTCGAGGACAAATTAGGGCTGTACATACCAAAACAGAAAGGAGTCCTTGCCCTTGAAGGAGAACTGGACATATCGCCGCGGCGATATCTATCTGGCAAACTTAAATCCCTATATCGGCTCGGAACAGGGCGGCACACGCCCTGTTCTTTTGCTGCAAAACAACACCGGCAACTTTTATTGCCCGACTCTCATTGTGGCCCCTCTGACAGCCCGCAGAGGCAAGAAACCGCATCAGCCCACACACTATCTGCTTTCCTCCGTGAAGGGCATGGACGGCGCTTCCGTCATTCTGCTGGAGCAGATCAAGACCATCGATAAGCGCAGGGTGGTGCGTTATATCGGGCGCGTCAGCCACGAACAGATGGATGGCGTCAACGAAGCCCTCCAAATCAGCCTCGGCCTCTATATCCCCGAAGAAATGGAGGCTCCGTAATGAAGTCCACGCTGCCGGTTATCCCGGATTCATACATTCCGTTATCCAGTCATAACCATGAAATAACCCGAACAAGGAGGTATGGCATGGACGCATATACGGCACCCGACATGGATATTCGCGCCGTTGACCCTGCGGCGCTGGTGGATATCCGCGATGTGAAGGTCAACACGGCGCTCCCCAAGCGGGAGCGTATTCTGGATTTCATCCGCCAAATTGAGAATCCCTACTGCTACCGGCACGGAAAATATGTGGTCAGGGTCAGCTTTGCCGATACGGATATTTCGCTGGAGGACAGACTGGAAGCGTATATCCGTACAAAAGGATAAACCTCCGCGACATCCTCGACAGTCATCCGCATTGCAGGTACAATTTTGGAGGAAAGGGGCTGGCAATATGCAAAACAGCAAGGAAACAAAAATCTGGAACGCCACGCTTTACCTCCGACTGTCGAGGGACGACGGGGATAAAGAGGAATCCAACAGCATCACCGGGCAGCGGGAACTGCTGCGGAATTTCCTCCGAACCCGCCCGGAGCTTCGGGAATACGCCGTCAGGATCGACGACGGCTTCACAGGCTCCAATTTTGAGCGTCCGAGCTTCAAAAAGATGCTGGAGGATGTAAAGGCGGGGCGCACCAACTGCATCATCGTAAAAGATCTTTCCCGCTTTGGCCGAAATTATCTGGACGCCGGCGAATACATCGAGAAGATATTTCCCTTTTTGGGCGTGCGGTTCATCGCCGTCAATGACAACTACGACAGCTTTGGCGGGAAAAACGCCTCGGACGAGCTTGTCATTCCGTTCAAGAATCTCATAAATGAAGCCTACTGCCGGGATATTTCCGTGAAAGTCCGCACCCAGCTTGAGGTCAAGCGCAAGAGCGGCCAGTACATCGGCGCATTTGCCGTATACGGCTATCTGAAAGATGAAGCGAACAAAAATCACCTGATCGTAGATGAATATGCCGCAGATATCGTGCGGGACATCTTTTCGTGGAAGCTGGAGGGCGTGAGTCCGCAGGACATTGCCACCCGTCTGAACCACAACGGGGTACTCTCGCCTATGGAGTACAAGAAATCTCTCGGTATGAAGTTCGCCACTTCCTTCAAGGCGAACCCGCAGGCGGCATGGTCGGCCAACGCCGTGCTCCGTGTCCTGAAGAATCCGGTCTATACCGGTGTGCTCATTCAGGGCAAGGAGACCACCCCCAGCTACAAGGTGCGAAAGCGCATCACGAAGCCGGAAAGCGAATGGGCGGTCGTTTCGGATGCCCACGAAGCCATCATTGAGCGCCGGGACTTTGACAGCGTACAGAAGGCGCTCTCATTGGATACCCGCCGCAGCCCCGGCGACAGCGCCGTGCAGCTTTTCAGCGGCATGGTGTTCTGCGGAGAGTGCGGCGCAAGCATGGTACGCAAAACCGTCCCATCCGGCAATAAAAAGTATGTCTACTACGTCTGCGCCGCCCACAAGCAGGATAGATCCTGCTCTCCCCACCGGATGCGTGACGAGGCGCTTGCAGATATCGTGCTGGAAACGCTCCGGCAGTATATCCGGGACGTAGTAGACCTGGACGATATTCTTGCCATGACGGATACCGCCCCCCTGAGAACCGCAGAAGCCCAGAAGGTACAGCGGCAGCTTGACAAGAAGTGCTCCGAATATGAGCGGCTTCAGAAGCTGCTCGTGTCCCTGTACGAAAACCTTGCAGACGGCATCATCGACCGGGAGGAATACGCAAGGCTCAAGCAGAACTACGCAGGGCGCTGCGCCGAGTGCGAAAAGCAGATGGAATCCTTGCAGGAGACCATCACGCAGTTCAAAGAACACGGCGGAGAGCATCGGGAGTGGATGGCGCAGTTCCGTGAACATCTGAACATTACGGAATTGGAGCGCAGCATTGTCGTAGCGCTGATCGACCGCATCCTTATTTACAAAGATAATCGTGTGGAAGTCCGATTCCGCTTCGCGGATGAATTTGCATGGCAGACGGATATCCTGCGCCAGTCACAAATCAGAGAGGTGGTATAAGTGGCAAGAACCAAACGAAAGACAAACCCGGTCATTCCGGCAGCGGAAGCTCCCGTGCAGGCACAGAAGCAGTACCGTGCTGCCGCCTATGCCCGCCTTTCCGTGGAGGACAGCGGCAAACCCGGCGCGGATACCATCGAGGGGCAGAAAAGTCTCCTGCTCCGGTTTATTGAAAAGGACCCGACCCTCACTCTGTACGGGCTGTTCTGCGATAACGGGCAGACCGGCACAGACTTTCAACGGCCTGAATTTGAAAAACTCATGGAGGCGGTCAAGTGCGGAGAGGTTGACTGCATCGTGGTCAAAGACCTATCCCGTTTTGGCAGAAACTACAAGGAAACCGGCAACTATCTGGAGCGCATTTTCCCGTTTCTGGGTGTGCGCTTCATCGCCGTCAACGATGGCTTCGACACGCTCACTGCCCAGCGGGGCGCGGACGGCTATCTGGTGCCGCTGAAAAATCTCATCAATGAGGTTTACAGCAAGGATATTTCCAAGAAGTCCGGCTCCGCGCTAGCCGCGAAGCAAAAAAACGGCGATTTCATCGGCGCGTGGGCACCCTACGGCTACCACAAATGCCCGGACGACCCGCATAAGCTGGAGCCGGACGAGGCAACGGCTCCCATTGTCCGGCAGATATTCCGTTGGCGTGCCGAGGGCATTGGCATCACACAGATTGCAAGGCGGCTCAATGATGGCGGCGTGCCTTCGCCCTCTGCCTATCTGTACAATACCCGCGCGTGCAAAACAGAAAAGTACAATGGCGTGATCTGGTACGTTCAGACGGTCAAAAACATTCTGTCCCGGCAGGTCTACATTGGGCATATGGTGCAGGGCACAAAGCGGCAGTCCTTTTATGAGAATCGTGGCCAATACATGAAGCCCAAAGAGGAATGGATTATCGTGGAAAACACCCACAAGCCGCTGATTGACCGCGAGACCTTTGATAAGGTGCAGGCGCTTGCCCGGCGCAAAAATGCAGAATACTTTGAAAATCTCGGCAGGTTCCCGCATCTGGAAACCACCGAAAACATTCTCAAGGGACTGGTCTACTGCGCCGACTGCAAGCGTCCGCTGGTGCGCTACAAGAATGTGAGTCACGAGAAAAAGCTCTGGTACACGTTCATCTGCCAGACGCATACCAACGACATCACAAGCTGCCCCAAGAAGAATATCCGGGAAGATGTGCTGATCCCCATGCTCCTGCAAGCCATCCAGACGCAGATCGCCCTTGCCGCTGATATGGAAGCGCTCATCCGCAGGGTGAACAGCTCCCCCAAATACAGAAAGCAGACGGCAACGCTGCAAGGTAAGCTGGATGCGGCGAAAAAGGCACTTATGCGCTATAACGGCCTGTACGACAGCCTGTATCAGAACTATGTGGATAAGCTCATGACCGAGCAGGAATATATGACACTGAAACACCGCTATAAGGCCGAAGCAAAAGATGCGGAGCGGCTGATTGAAACCCTGACTCGACAGCAGACAGCGGAAGCGGCGCACACACCGGAGAACCCAATCTTTACGGCTTTCGGCAGCTTTCGGGATGCGGACACCTTGACCAGAGAAATGGCGCAGGCACTGATCCAGCGCATATATGTGGACGGTGACAGCAATATTGAGATCGTGTTCCGCTACCGGGACGAATACAAAGAACTCTGTACATATTTGGAAGGGAGGGACGCTGACGCATGAGAACGGCAATTTATCTTCGCATATCCAGCGAGGACGCGGATTTGAGAACCGGCGAAAAGGACGAATCCGAGAGCATATCCAACCAGCGCAGCCTCCTTCGGGAATATGTGTCCAGCCACGCAGACCTGTCCGGTTCCGAAATGCTGGAATTTTGCGACGACGGCTGGAGCGGTACGAACTTTGAGCGGCCAGCGGTAAAGGAGCTTCTGGAGCAGGTCAGGCGCGGGCAGATCAACTGCATCCTGGTCAAAGACCTTTCTCGGTTTGGCCGTGATTACCTCACCGTGGGAGACTATATTTCCCGCGTGTTCCCATTCCTCGGTGTACGCTTCATTTCCGTCAATGACGGTTTTGACAGCAGCAACCCGCTGGACATCGACAGCCTCGATACTTCGTTTCGGACACTGATCTACGACCTGTACAGCCGTGACCTCTCCCGCAGGGTCAAAAGCGCAAAGAAGGCCAGAGCCGAACGCGGGGCGTTTCTCAGTCCCTACGCGCCTTACGGATATGTCAAAGACCCGGAGGACAAGAATCATCTTCTGGTAGATACGGAAGCCGCCGAGGTGATACGGCGCATCTTTCAAATGGCAGCGGATGGTGCAAAAACATGGGAGATTGCGGCGGCGCTGAACGGTGAGGGCGTAAGCTCTCCAAAGAACTACAAAGTCGAGACAGGCTGCACAAGAACGCCGTGGCGCAGCATCCAAGAGGAAAACTTCTGGACGGCCAATCTGGTCGCAAAGTTCCTGCGGGACGAGCGGTATATTGGAAAGACGGTGTACGGCAAACGGAGCCGGGATATTGTAGGCAGCACCCACACGGTCAAAATCTCCCGCAATGACTGGATCGTTGTTCCCGACAGGCATGAAGCCATCGTGCCGGAGGCGCTGTTCGAGAAAGCGCAGACTTGTATGCGGGAATACCGGGAATACGAAGCGGCATCCGGCAGCGGCAATCCGCTGAAGCGCAAGGTGATCTGCGGCGTATGCGGCCACGCCATGCAGCGGGACAGCAGAAAGAACGGCTCCTACCGCTGCGTCATGAAAAGGCTGAATACCGGCTTTGACTGCTCGGAGGAAAAAGTCCCGGAGGCCGATATTCTGGAAGCTGTCATCGACACCATACAGGTCTACGCCCAATACGCCGTCAGTATAGACAGGCTCCTGCAAACAAGGCAGGAGCAGCGGCAGCTTGACCGCAAACAGGCGCAGCGACAGTTGCAGACCCTCCAGAGCCGGAAAGCCCGGCTTGACAAGCGGCTGCAAGACCTCTATGAAGGACTGGTAGAGGGCGAGATATCCCGCGAGAGCTTCGCGGCGCAGAAGAAAGCTCTGACGGCGCAGGCAGAGGAAATCTCCCGCACGGTCTTGGAGTTGGAGCGAAAAATAAGCGGCAGCGACGACGGCAGCAATGCTGTAATCGAGCATTTCAAAAGCTATGCCGGGATTACGGCGCTGACCAGGGAAATCTCAATCGAGCTGCTGCAATCCGTCACCATCTACCCGGACGGGCGCATGGACATTCGGCTGAACCTTGCCGATGAGATTGAAGCTTTGATGGAAACCTTGCGCCGGGAGTCCTGTACGGCGTGAATTTATTAGTCCTTTTTGTACAGCAGCCGACGAAGGCATTTCCGGCACAAGGGCGGACAAACGCCCGGAATTTCAGCGCATGATCCGCGACTGCCAGAACGGAAAGATCGACTATATCATCACAAAATCCGTCTCCCGCTTCGCCAGAAACACGGTGGAGTGTCTGGAATATGTGCGATCTTTAAAAGCACAGGGCATTGGCATCTTCTTTGAAGAACAGAACATTGACACGCTGAAAAACGAGAGCGAATTATACCTTGTCATTTACGCGGGCTTTGCGCAGTCCGAATCCGAGAGCATCAGCAAGCACATCACATGGACCTACCGCAAAAACTTCGAGGATGGGAAAGTGAGCTTTCAGTACAAGCGGCTGCTGGGCTACCGGAAAGGCGAGGATGGCAAACCGGAGATCGTGCCGGAGGAAGCGGCCATCGTAGAACGGATTTTTGAAATGCTTCTCGCTGGACAGCCAGTGGGACTTATCGCGCAGACACTCCAATCCGAGAACATTGAGATTCCCGGAAAGGACCTCAGCTTCAGCAAGAACATGATTATGAACATCCTGCGGAATGAAAAATACTGCGGTGACAGCATTCTTCAGAAAACCGTGACCGTAGACTGCATTTCCAAAACACGCAAAGCGAATCACGGAGAAGCGCCGATGTACCTTGTCGAGAACAGCCACCCGGCGATCATCAGCCGCGACATTTTCCACCGCACACAGGAAGAACTGGCGCGGCGAAAGGCCCTCCGACCAAAATCGGATAAGACATCTATTACCCAAAGCGGGAAATACTCCAAATACGCGCTGAGCGAGGTGCTGCACTGCGCCGAATGTGGCAGCCGCTACAAGCGTGTGACATGGAATATCCGCGGAAAGAAGAAAATCGTCTGGCGCTGCGTCAGCCGATTGGATTACGGAAAGAAATACTGCAAGGATTCCGTCACAGTGGAGGAAGCCGCCCTGCATGGGGCCGTTGTCCGGGCGCTGAACCGCTTTCACGCGGAGGACGAGTCCACCTACCTCACGCTTATGAAAGCCACCATCGGAGAAGCCATCGGCATAAATGGCGGTTCGGAGGAAATTGACCTACTCACGCGCCGCATCGATGCGCTGAACAAACGGATGCTGGAACTGGTCAACGAAACCGTTGCGGCTGGGAAAGACGTAGAAAGCAGCGAGGATGAATTCAAAAGCATCTCCGATCAAATCGAGCAGCTTAACCGCCGCATTGCCGCAATTCAGGAGAGTGTGCGCGGCGATGCCACGCGGCAGGCGCGGCTGGAGGAAATCCAGAATATCATTGCCAAGCGAACCGCCAACGAAACGCAGTACGATGACAGCATCGTGCGCCAGATGATCGAGTGCATCAAGGTACATAACGATGGAAAGCTGACGATCATTTTCGGCGGCGGGTATGAGATCGAGGAAACACTATAGAAAGCCAGATCGCAAGACACAGAAAAAACTGGAGGTATGCGCACACTTTTGCAAGAGTTTTCTCTGAGAGGTTGGTATCACATTTTGATACCATCCAGAAAAAACAGATAAATATTTTCTGCAGAGCGAGACTTTGCCGAATTCTCCTGTATAATAAGGAAAACTGACAAAGGAAATAGAGTTATGATTTATTACATTGCAGATATGCATTTTGGACATACGAATGTGCTCCGTTTTGATAATCGCCCATTTTCAGATACCGCGCAGATGGATGACACGCTGATTCAAAATTGGAATGAGCGTGTAACGGCTGACGATACCGTCTATGTTTTGGGTGATGCGTTCTGGAAAAACGAAGAAAACAGCATTCGAATCATCCAGCAGCTCAACGGTCATAAGCACCTGATTCAAGGAAACCACGACCGCGTGAAAGGAAAGCTCCGCCCTTATTGGGAGAGCATCGAGCAGTACGCAGAGGTCAACGATGAGAATCGGCTGGTGATTCTGAGTCATTACCCGATTCTGTTTTATAAGAACCAGCATTATGGCGCGGTCATGCTATACGGTCATGTACATAATACACGCGAGTGGAAACTCGTTGAGAAGTGGAAGAACGAGCAGTGGGCGATGGGCATCCCCAGCAGATTGATCAATGTCGGCTGCATGATGGATTACATGAGATACACACCGCGCACACTGACGGAGCTGCTGGACGCCAACCCGATGCCGGAGATCGCCAGAGATCGCAAGGACGGAAGCGCAGTTGAAAGCGCGGAGCAGCAGAACAAGCGGGAAAGGACGTGGGATCTGAATGAAGGTTACACCGCTGAAAAAACAGAGTAAGAAAAACCAGCGCAAATTTCATGCAGCCAAGCGCGGTTCATGGAACGGCGTCTCCCCAATCACCCGTGTTGTGCAGAGCAAGCGGATTTATGACCGGAACCGCACAAGGCAGGAAAGCCGTCAAAGTGGAGATCGTTGACAGAATCGTGCAGACCGCACAAAATTCCATAAATCCCACAATATCTTTTTTGGTTGCACAGCAGCAACCAGCAGTATGAAGCAGCAAGCTCCAAAAACCTTGCCCCAAAAAGCTGAAACCATTGAAAACACTAGAAAAACCGCTGATATCTTAATTGGTGCAGCTTGCCATAAAAAGCTCCGAAATCGCTTGATTTCGGAGCTTTTTCTTGTATTTTGCAGTCAAAAAGTTCGACCATATTTTTGAAGTCACGTTTTGACCCAAACCGTGACCCAAACCGCGATGTACGTCGGTGTACGAAACAGTACGAAATAGCACGAAAAGACCATTCCGCAGCGCATAAGACGTACATAAAATCAGTATTTTTTCACGAGAAAAGGGGCGCGCTGCCGTTTTGGCAGCGCGCCCTCTATGCTTTGCGTCACACCACTTCCCGGCCGATCATTTGACCGATGGTGTCAGCAGCCTGCACGCGCATGCTGGGCGTGGAGTGGACGTAGGTGCTGAGCGTGAACCCCGCGCTGTAATGTCCGAGCATTTCGGAGAGTGTCCGCACGTCAACGCCGTTTTTGAGTGCCAAGGTCGCGAATGTGTGTCTCATGTCATGAAATCTCACATGTTCTGCGCCGATGGCTTCCAGAATCCGGTCATGCATGGCGCGGAAGGCTGCCGGGTCGAGCATTTCTCCGGTTTTCGGGGACGGGAACATATAGGGATTATCTGGGTGCTTTTCGTGTTCTTCCACCAGAATCTGCACGGTGCTCTCCGGAAGTGTCAGCAGCCGCAGCGAGTTTTTCGTTTTTGGCTGGCTGACAACAAGCTGATGGTCGATGCGGCAGACGCTTTTGGTGACGGAAAGCGTTCGGTCCTTCACGTTCAGATCTTTCCAGAGCAGGGCCAGCAGTTCTCCCCGGCGCAGGCCGCTGGTCAGTTCCAGATAGAGCGGTGCAAACACGCCGCGCTGCTTCGCTTCGTGCAGATATGGCCCGATCAGTTCTTCCGGCAGCACTTTCATCTCTTTCCGTACCGTTTTCGGGGCTTTGCAGTTTGCTGCCGGATTGCGCAGAATGAGCTTTTCTGCGACGGCCTGATCGAGACTTTTCCGCAGGATTCCGAGGATACCCTGCACAATGCGTGGGCTGAGCGTCGTTTCTTTCAGCGGAATGTGGCTGTAGTAGTGATTTCTGCCGTGCTCGCTCATCTCGTTGATCGCCCGCTGAATTTGAATGGTGCTCAGCTTTTCCAAAGGGCAATTTCCCAGCGCGGGAAAGAGATGGTTTTCCATGCAGTTGCGGTAGAACTGCTTCGTATTCGGGCGGATCTGCGGCTTGATAAATACCTCGTACCACAACGTCACCCATGTCTGAACGGTGTACTGCCCCGTGCGGGTCGGGTCAAGCTTCTGGCTTTCTTCGATCGCTGTTTTCAGCTTCTCTTTGACTTCAGCCTGCGTTTTTCCGAGAACATTTTTTGTGATGACCTTTCCGTCCTTGTCATACCCGGCGGTATATCGGCCCTCCCAGCGTCCGTCCTTCCGTTTGCGGATGCTGCCTTCGCCGTTGGCTCGCTTTTTGCTCATGTAAATTCCTCCTTTTCCGGTAGCTCACACAACTACCACAAGCACAGTGAAATAGCGAGTACTTTTTGCGCTCAGGCGCATTTTTGTTCTGTGGACTGGCGGTTCAGCCAGCCGAGAAATTTTTCGCGCGAGACAACGATGCGTCTGCCGATTTGGAAAGCCGGGAAATCAACGCTGTGGGCGAGCTTGTACGCTCCGGCTCTGGAAATGCCAAGGACGGCAGCAACATCTGTCATGTTCATCATCAGGGGCAATTCTTCCAGCGAGTGATACTGTTTCTGGTTCATTTGGCTTCCTTTCTCCCATTCAGGGAATCAAAATTTGTTTTTGAATGGCTGAGAAGAATTGTCCGATCAGAAATCTATGTACTTGTAAAATTGCAGCAAGAGAGTTAACATCCGACAAACCGTTTGAGGAGGATCGCCGATGTTAACTGCCTGTTTTTCCGTGATGGTTCAACTGCTGCTCTTGCTGATTCGTATTGCAATGAAATTGAGATTATCCATTCCGCTGGTGTACCTGGTGCTGATGCTCACTGTATTTCAACCGTGGTATCGTGTGCACGCGACACTGGCGGATGGGATTTTTCTGGTGATGCTGGGCTGCGTGATGCTGTCATGGATCATCTCCCTCATTCGATTTGCAAGGCGAGCGCTGGCTTGATGCCAGCCCTCGTTTTTTTGCGCCGCACGGAGGGCGGACGCGGCGTTTGTGTGGCGCAGACCTGCACAGATGCGCGGTTGGCCCATAAAACCGCACACGTCGGCACGACGCGCCCCACGCCGCAGAGCAAATGGCTGCGCCGATGTGCGTTTTCTGACTTGTGCCGCAGTTCAGCCGTTAGTCCTCCGCCCACAGGTGGCATTGGGGTCAGGGTTTTCCCTGCAAGCTGCGTTTTGGTACCAAAACGCGATGCTTGCGCTTTTCTTGCGCAGCAAGAAAAGCCTGAAACGCAGCCTGCGTCTCCTGCCGCCGTTTCGTACACCGCATATAATCTAGCTTTTTTTGCACTTTGAATTCCGTAGTCGCTACATTAGTCGCTATGCCGGTTCGAAATTTGATTTTTTGCCTTTTGTAGTCGCTACAATAGTCGCTACGGCAGCGATTCATGCGGCATTGTCCGGCAGCAGGAGATTTCTCGCGGCGGTTTTTGTTTCATTCGCTTTTTCCACGCGCAGATTTTCGCCGCCAAACAGAATCGGGGCGCAGATCTCCAAGATCCTGTCATAGATGCGGGCGTGCGCAAGATCGTCTGGGTGTTTGAGTGCATCCAGCGTCAGATTTGTTGTGACGATCAATGGCTTGCGGCTTCGGTATCTGGCATCGATTACGGCGAAGACTTGTTCCAGCGTATACTCTGTTCCTCGCTCTGCACCAAGATCATCCAGAATCAGAAGATCATAGGCATTCAGACTGGCAAGAAAGTCAGTACGCTCAGAACCGAACAGTCCCGTCATGCGATTCAGAATTGTTGGGAAGTTTGTCATCAGAACCGGCACGTCCTGCTCCAGCAGCGCGTTTGCAATGCACCCGGCGAGAAAAGATTTTCCCGTTCCCACATCGCCAAACAGGAGCAGACCAATATTTTTCCGGGCCGCATCCTCCCAACGTTCCACATATCGTTTGGCTTTGGCAGTCAGCCCTGGCGTTTTTCCGTTATCGTTGGCAAACGTGCAATCGTAGAGGCGGCGATCCTGTAACCCATGTGCTTTCCGACGCTGAATGCGTTCCAGACGCTCCCGTTTTTCTTCTGCCGCTTTGCGCTGTTTTTCCGCAGCACTCTGACAAGGGCACAGGCAGCGTGGTCGGAGAAAACCTGTTCCGCCGGGAGCAGGAATGACCGTTTGCCGCAAGCCATGACAGGTCTTGCAGTGCAGCAATCCATCAGCGGGATCGAGATACTCATCATCTCGCTGTATCTGCGCAGCTGCATTTGCCGTCAAAAACACACGGACTTCTTCTGTAATTGGCATCATACGACATCTTCCTCCGTTACTTCGTAAGTTCGGATATTTGTCCGCGCGCACTTCTGTTCTCTAATCTCTTTATCTCTATTCTCTGGTGGACAAATGTCCGCTTTTGAACTGGGCAAGAGCTGCTGTGTTTGTAAACGCAGACGCTCCCGGCGTTTTCGCTCCGCTTCGGTGGAGGATCGCCCGACCAGCAGCTGGATATCCGGCATATAGTACGCACCATCGGTCAGCAGCTCGACAAAGCCGAGTTTTATGGCGCAGGCAGAGCTGGAACGATTGAAAGCGATCCGCGCGGACGGCTGGGACGGACTGCGGTTTCGTATTTTTAAGGGCATACACGAATTTCCAATAGATGACGCAGGAATCGAATATGTGGTACAGGCGCTGAAATGATCCTGCGCAGGAAACAATTTTTATGCAATATGAAATAAAATTTGTGCGCTTCCCAAGGCGGTTTTGTTCGAGTAAGATAAAACCGCAACAGGCGTTGAAATCAAACGCAAAATAAAGGGGAGGTACCACATGAAACAGTTGACCAGAAAAATTCTCGCACTTTTGCTGTGCGCCGTGCTGCTGCTCGGCATGACGGCATGCACACAGACTCCAAATGAACCGACAGAAAAGGAAAACGAGCAGACCCCGACGGTATCGGAGGATCAGAACAGTGAAAACACGCCGGCTGCTTCTGAGAATGAAAGCAAGCCCGCAGAGGGGAATGATACGATCTCTTTCCCGCTCGAGACTCCTGAAACATTCAGTATGTTTGCAATCGTGAACGGAGACGTTGCGCTTCCGGACTGCCTGGCATGGCAGGAGGTCGAAGCACAGACCAACGTCAAGTGGGATATCCAGTCGGCGCTTGGTGTTGAGATCGAGGAAAAGAAAAATCTTCTGCTCAACAGCGGCAAATACCCGGATGTTTTTTATAAGGCAAATCTGACGCCGGATCAGGTCAACAAGTACGGCTCGGAGGGCGTGTTCATTGCGCTCAACGATCTGATCGACCAGTACTGCCCCAATCTGAAGGCAGAAATGGCAAAGCGCCCCGGCGCAGAAGAACGCATTACGGCACCGGACGGCAACATTTATTCTCTTCCGTTCCTCGGCCGTTCCGGCAACGGCTGGATCAATTCGTTTATCAATCAGCCGTGGCTGGATAAGCTCGGGCTGGAGATGCCTACGACGCTGGACGAATTCTATGAGGTCCTGAAAGCGTTTAAGACGCAGGACCCGAACGGCAACGGAGAGGCGGACGAGATCCCGTTTGCCTGCACACAGGATTTCCTGTACTATTTCATTCCGAACTTTGATATCGTCATTGACAATAACTGCGGCGGCTGCAATATGGCGCTCATCGATGGGGAGTATCAGCATCTGTATTCCAGTGAACGCTACAAGGAATTCCTTGCGTATATGCGGAAGCTGTATGCTGAGGGCCTGCTTGACCCGAATACCTTTATCCAGAACGGAGAACAGATCCACGCGGTCGGACAGTCCGGCGATACCATCGGCTTCTTCTTTGATCTGGCGTCCTATCTGACGGTCGGACGTGAAAGAGATGCGGACTTTGTGCGCGTTCCTGTATTTGCAGATCATGTGCTCCCGTTCTCCCTTGCGGTCGTGCCGGGAACACTGGCAATTACGGACAAGTGTGAGCACCCGGAGCTCGTAATGGCCTGGGCAGACCGCTTCTACACGCAGGAGGGCGGTGCGCTGGTATTCATGGGCGTGGAAGGTGAGAGCTACGAGGTCTATGACGATGGTACCTGGGGCTGGATCACGGGCGACTATCCGGACATTACGACGCTTCGCGCGGCGACATGCATTACGGGCGGTGCATATGATTCCTCTGTACAGCCGGAGCTGTGGTTTGAAAATTCCGGCGATGCGGCAGAATACAAATTCAACCATGATATTCCGTCCGACCGCGAATACAATCCGAACAGCTTCTCTGCACTGAACTTTACAGATGAGCAGCAGAGCGAGCTAGCGACAATTCTGGCCGATCTGGATCCGTATATCAAACAGTATCAGGCACAGGTCATCACGGGCGACGTTGATCTGGAAACCAGTTGGGATTCTTATCTGGAAACGATGAATCAGATGGGCTTGCCGAAGCTGATCGAGATCGTGACCACTGTTCGAAACGCCGCAGACTGATACATAGACCGGCGCAGAGAAACAGAGCTGTTTCTCTGCGCCCTTTTAATAATCCGGCTGTGAGCCGATGCAGAAAGCGGACACAGGCAAAGAAAGATGGTGCAACGAAATGACACGCAATCAAAACACAATGCCGCAGGAGCGGTTAAGACAGAAGCAGGATGCTGGAGGGCTGCGCAAGGACTTCCGAAAAAACTGGATTCTGTATCTGATGATCCTGCCGGTCGTAATATATTATATCATTTTTCATTATGTTCCAATGTACGGCGTTCAGATCGCATTCAAGGACTATGTGGGAAGGCTGGGGATATGGGGCAGTCAATGGAACCATTTTGCCCATTTCAAGCGCTTCTTCAGCAGCTATAAATTCTCTGCACTCTTAAAAAATACGCTGACGCTGAGTATCTACTCGCTTCTGGTAAGCGTCCCGATCCCGATTATTTTTGCGCTGCTGCTGAACTATCTGCCGGGAAAGCGCTTTCGGAAGTTTATCCAGATGGTCTCCTACGCTCCGAACTTTATTTCCATGATGGTCTTGTGCGGCATGATCACCATCTTCTTTTTTCCGGGAACGGGTATTATCAATCAGATTATCCAGCATTTCGGCGGAGAATCTATCCCGTTTTTGTCAAGTCCGCAATACTACCGGCATCTGTTTGTGTGGTCTGGTGTCTGGCAGAGTATGGGTTTTTCGGCGATCATGTATATTTCTGCGCTTTCCGGTGTTGATCGGGGGATGCATGAGGCCGCTATTATTGACGGCGCAACCAAGCTTCAGAGAATCTGGTATATCGATCTGCCGACGATCATGCCAACAGCGATGATTATGCTGATCTTCGCGATGGGCGGAATTATGGGCGTGGACATGGAGAAATCCCTACTGCTCCAGAACTCGCTGAATCTGCCGGTGTCTGATGTGCTGTCCACCTATGTTTATCGTGTCGGACTGATCGACAGCGATTTTGGATATTCAACGGCGGTCGGGCTTTTCAATTCGCTGTGCAACATCATCCTGCTGGTCACGACGAATACGATTGTAAAAAAGAAAACCGCGACAGGGCTGTGGTAAGGAGGAGAAGTAAATGAAGCTGCATCATACAAAGAGCTCTTTCCGGAAGCAGTGCATGTCGGACAAGGTGTTTGACGTAGTCAATGTGACGCTGATGGTCGTGCTGGCTGCCATTTTTTTGTGGCCGCTGATTTTTGTGCTGAGCGCATCCTTCAGCGATCCGGCTGCTGTAACATTGGGCAAGGTTTGGCTTTTTCCTAAAGGTTTTACGCTGGAGGGGTACAAGGCAATTTTTGAGTATAAGAACATCTGGATCGGTTATAAGAATACACTGATCTATACGGTGCTTGGGACGTGCATCAATCTGGTCATGACGATCTGCGCGGCGTATCCGCTTTCGCGCAAGGACTTTCGTCCCGGAAAGCTTCTGTCGAGGATGTTCATGTTTACCATGTTTTTCTCAGGCGGACTGATCCCGTCGTACATGGTTGTTGTAAATCTGGGAATATACGACACGATTTGGGCGATGGTTCTTCCGAGCGCAGTCCATTTTCTTTACATCATTATTATGCGGACATACTTCCAGACGAATATTCCGCAGGCGTTGTTTGAGGCGGCGGAACTGGACGGGGCGAACACGGCACAGGTCCTGTTCCGGATCGTCCTGCCGCTCAGCGGACCGATCCTAGCTGTCATGGCGCTCTACTACGGCGTTGGTAAATGGAACAGCTACTTCGATGCGCTGGTTTATATGGGAACACAGACCAAGTATCCGCTGCAGCTGTTCCTGCGCGAGATCCTGATCAACAATCAGATCGATCTGAATATGGCGGGACTTGATATTGCGGCGGCAGAAGCCAAGCTTCAGCTTGCGCTGATCATCAAGTACGGCGTTATCGTTGTTGCGTCGCTGCCTGTTTTGTGCGCATATCCATTTGTGCAGAAGTATTTTGTAAAAGGAATTATGATCGGGGCGGTGAAGGAATGAGCATTGCAAATAAGACGTCAGATACGAGCACGCTCCGCGTCGAAAAGATCACAGCGGACCGGGAACAGGTCTGTATCGATATCCTTGGTACGGCTATGAGTGAAGATACACAGTTCGAGGTTGAATTTCGCGCGCCGTATGAGATCCCGGAGCGTCCAAATCTGGAAGAATACGCAACGGTGTCCGTTCAGAAGAATTTGACACAAGGATGCGTGCGGATATCCTTTTCCCGTATGCTGGGAGAACGCGATCTGCTCTATTGCAAATTGTTTGTATATGAGATAGGAAACGGCGAGGTACTGCGCATTCCGGGGCCATGCTATGCGGAGCTGCGGGAAGCTGGCACTGAATGGGACTATCCGTATCCAACTGCTTCAACGATCAAAGGGCTACAGGTCAAGACATTCGAAAATGTGCAGGAGCTTGGACTTGGACATGCCGCACTCAACGTCAATTTGCCATGCATTGTGCAATCATCCGATGAGAACCGTGCAATTGCGTTTCCCTGTATGGGAAGAATCTATTATTTTAACCGCGCGTATATGGAGCAGCTGGACGGGCGAATCAAAATGCTGTCGGATGGCGGAACAGTCGTTGACTTGATCATTCTTACGCGGGCAGAATGGCATGGCGTTTGGGGCGACCCGGTGCTGACGCCGCTGCTGCTGCATCCGCGGCTCGATCCGAGCAGCATTGTCAGCGCGTTCCGTGTGACCGCAGAGGAACCGCTGATGCTTTTAATAGCGTGTATGGAATTCCTCGCTGAGCGGTATATGCGACCGGATGAAAAATACGGCAGAGCATGCGGATGGATCATCGGCAACGAGGTGAATGCGCAGTGGATTTACTGCAATTGCGGAGAAACGGACATGGATACCTTCCTGTCGGAATATCAGATCGCGCTACGGTGTGCTTTTTATGCGGTCAGGAAGCACTATGCGCAGGCCAGAGTATATATTTCGCTCGATCATTGCTGGAATATGCTGCTGGAACCGAATGAAAAGCACTTCTACAGGGGAAAAGCACTTCTGGACGCCTTGCAGCGAAATGTTCAGGCGGAGGGCGATTTTGACTGGGGCGTTGCGTACCATCCGTTCCCGGAGGATCTGAAACGGGCAGATTTCTGGAACGATACAACGGCGATACAGAGCTTTGACACCGGAAAGATCACATTCCGGAATGTCGAGATACTCGCCGCGTATCTCAAGCAGAAGCAATTTCTGCACAGGGGAAAAATCCGGCATATCATCCTGTCCGAACAGGGACTGTGTTCCGGTGATACGCCGGAGGGTGAGCGGCTTCAGGCAGACGCATTTGTGCTGGCATTTCATAAAATCAAAGCGATATCAGAGATTGAAGCATTTATCTACCACAGCCATCTGGATGAAAAAAACGAGGGATTGCTGTTGGGCCTTCTGGCGGAGGACGGACGGAGAAAACCAATCTATGACTGCTTTTCTGCGATTGACGGCCCGGAGGGAGAGGAACTGCTCCGTGCGGCGTGTATGCGCGTAGGGGAGGAGAATTGCCGGAAAATCGGCCTTCAATAGGAGTAAGAAGAGTAAGAGAGGTACATGGAATGGGTTTAAGCTTTCGACCGTTCGATTTGAGAATCGACTGTGGACGTTGGAAGGATCTTGATTTTACAGATAATCCAAGACCAACATTCTCGTGGGCCGTGCAGGGGACGGGAAGCGGTCAGTATCAGACTGCGTGCAGGCTTACGGTTGCGGATGCACACGCCGAACTGTGGGACAGCGGATGGGTCAGAACGCAGAAACAATGCCTTACATATGATGGCGTTGCGCTGAAAGGCTCCCACATATATACCATTTCGCTTCAGGTTCAGAATCAAAGCGGAGAACGCAGCGAATGCGTGCGGCGGCGTTTTGCTACGGCACTGCTGGAAGCGTGGCCTGCATCGTGGCTCGAGCCGGCTGATGATTACGGTGACGGTGCAATTTATACAATAAGACGTTTCGAACTGTCCGAAATGCCGGAAAGCTGTTTTTTCTATGCCTGTGGCCTCGGTTATCATAGTCTCTATCTGAACGGGAATCGAATTGCGCCGGATAACTGGATGACACCGCCTTTTACGTCTTATCACAAGCGCTGCTGCTATACGGCGCATACGGATTTGCAAAAGCTGCTGCACATTGGAAAAAACGTAATTGGAATGGTGATTGCACCGGGGTGGCGGCGGAATGAAGGCGAATATCTGAAGGCGACAGGCGGCAGAGAAATCCCGTTTATGGGAAGACCTCGTTTTACGGCAGTACTGGAGCTTTTCGGGGAGAACGGGAAACACGCCCGAATCTGTGCAGATGAGAAGTGGGAATCTACACGCGGCGCGATTGTGCAGACAAATATTTTTCAGGGCGAGACATATGATGCGCGAAATGAAATACCTCACTGGTGTACACCGGAGATGGCATATGGTACGGGATGCAGACTCGCAGAACCACCAGCAAAAGCGTATGCAATGGAACTTCAGAAACTGGAGCCGGTTCAAATCGGGAAAAGATACCGGCCGCAGGCAATTACAATGCCCGAACAAGGCAGGTATATTTTTGATTTTGGGCAAAATCTTGCCGGAGTATGTGAACTTCGCATTCCGGCTGATCTTCCGGAGGGCAGCCGGATTACAATCCGGCATGGGGAGCTTTTGGACGAAAACGGGATGCTCTACACAGCTCCGCTCAGGAGTGCTGCGGCGACAGATTGCTATATTTCAGGGGGCGTGAATAAGAATGGTCAGCTATGGACACCTTCGTTTACATATCACGGCTTTCGCTATGCAGAAGTTACAGGACTGAATGCCGTTCCGGATTCGGAATCCATAACTGCGCTTGCCTTGTATAACGCAGTGGATAATAGCAGTACGTTCCGCTGCGGCAACAGTATGGTCAATGCATTGCACGAAAGCATTGTAGCGACAGAACGCGCAAACCTGCACAATCTTCCGACGGACTGCCCACAGCGCGATGAACGGATGTTCTGGCTGAATGACGCGACGGTTCGGTTTGAAGAATTGCCATTTAATTTTGAAACAGGAAGACTGTTCCCCAAAATTGTTCACGACATTATGGATGCGCAGGATGAAGTGGGGGCGATTCCATGCACGGTGCCATTCATTTATGGAACGCAGCCAACGGATCCTGTTTGTTCATCATTTCTCATTGCCGTCAAACAGGCATATCTGCATCACGGAGATACGACGCTGCTCCGGGAGGCATATCCCGCACTCTGTGCATGGAATGACCGTATTTATCAGATGTCGAACGACGGAATTGTTTCCAATACACTGTATGGAGACTGGGCCTCTCCGGAAGACTGCTGCATGGAAATTGCACCGTTTTCAGTGGTTACGCCCGGAGCGATTTTGTCGACGGGCTACTGCTATTACAATGCACGGCTGCTTGCGCGATTTGCAGAAATCTTGAGTCTGGAGCAGGATGCGGCGGCGCATCGTAATAGAGCGGAAATGATTCGAATGGCCATGCTGCAAAAATGGCTTCAAGAGGATGGGACATTTGCAAGCGGCTCACAGGCATGTCAGGCATTTGCGTTATGGCTGGATATTATTCCGGATGATAAGCGGAAATTGGCGGCCGAGAAATTGCATAAAGCTGTGGAAAATGCAGGATTCAGACTTACAACCGGAAATCTTTGTACGCTATATGTGATGGATGCACTGGCTGAAAATGAATGCATAGAGGATGCGTGGAAACTGCTGACCCGAGAGGAATACCCGTCATGGGGGTATATGCTGCAAAACGATGCTACAACTATTTGGGAGCGGTTTGAACTGAAAAAGGATCCGACAATGAATTCACACTGCCATCCTATGTTTGGCGCTGTTGATGCATGGCTTTATGCGTATCTGGCTGGTATCCGACCAACGGATGTGGGGTTCTCGAAGGTGATGATCCAGCCGGTGATTCCGAAACAGCTGACCTTCGCTGAAGCAGTTTTGGATACCTGCAAGGGGTGCTTCTATGTCAAATGGAAGAAACAGTACGGAAAACTCGCGCTTTTTGTAGAAATACCGTTTGGTGCACAGGCGGAAATACGTCTGTGCGGCGAAATACACCATGTAAGCAGCGGCTCGTATCATTTTTTGTTCGACCAGCCAGAAAGAATGTATATGTGAATCGAGGAGGATATTATATGAATACGAACAGATCGCAAAGATATATTCAGCTTTTCTGTATTTTAGTGGTATTGATGATAGCGCTAACTGTAAGTGCAGCTGCTTATGAGGCCTCTCCCGCAGATTGGGACTTTAGCACAATTGGCAACACGGAGGGATGGACAGCGAATGATTCTGTTCAGGAAATGTTCGTTCAAGACGGGAACCTCTGTATTCATATACATGGAGACAGTCCAGCTATTACTGCAAATTCTATTGCAGTCAAGGCATCGGATTTTAACGTAATAGATATTCGCATGAAAAATGAGACGGATTCAACAACAGCTGCGCTTCAGTGGACAACGTCAGCTGATGGAATTATGGATAGCAAAAAGACAGCTTTATTTGCAATTGAGTCCAATAGTTCTGATGTTAAAGAATACCATGTGCAATTAAGCGGAAATGAAGAATGGAGCGGGACGATTACGTCACTGCGCTTGGTATTTCAAAGTTCATCGGGATATATAGGCATTGACGAAATCCGTTTTGACGTGTGCAATAGGCCCGCTGTTGAATATATTGGAAGCATTAACCCGATTTCAGCAGATGAAACCACGATTAGCGTCACTGGAGTGATTGCAGCTGATAACGATCAGACTGCTGTGCAACTGAAGCTATATGAGTTGGCCCCATATCAATATGAGCAGGACATATCTGATCTGATCCCGGTTTCTGTTCAGTCTGCGCCGATGAACGGGAATGTGTTTTTGTTTTCCATACCTAGATATGATGGACAAAGAGACAGAGTATATTCAAAGTTTGTGGTTGTTCAACAATTCGTAAATACACAGGAATTGCAATTCGTTGCTGCGCCTCGTTATGTAACAGATATTCAATTTGCGGCAGAGAATTCATTCTCGTACCCAATTATAGAGACGAAAAAAGGCCTTCTTGTTGAAATGACTGATGACGCGGAAGAACTGGGAATTGATCACGCAATTGTAAACGTTGAGTTTTCCACTATGATGTATGAGGAAAACCTAAATCCGAATGATACGATCATATTCCAGATGGACGGGACAAACTATTATTTCAGCAAGTCGTATTTTGAAAGCTTAGACAAGAAAATCAAGCCATTGTCTGACAATGGGGTTATTGTCAATCTGGTCTTGATTTTGTATCCCAATTTTCCAGACAACAGCATGACGGAAGTACTGCACCATCCTAATGCGGTAATGGGTACCGGCGGCGGAGGCGTGTTGGCTTTTAACACAGCGGAAGAAGCCGGTGTACAGGCGTTTAAGGCGGCGATGGAGTTCCTTTCCAGAAGATATACAAGGGACGATCAATTGTACGGAAGGGCTCTCGGCTTCATTGTAGGCAATGAGGTTGACGCACAATGGGAGTGGCAAAATATGGGCTATACTACTCTCGATCAATTTGTTGAGCAATACGAACCGGCTCTTCGAATTGCGTATATGGCCACACAAAAATACTATAAATATGCTCGCGTTTACACATCACTTACAAACCATTGGATGAGCCCTTATGATTCAAACCCATTAAAAGGATATGCGGCAAGAAAGGTTATTGACAAGCTTAACTGGCAGAGCAAGCAAAACGGCGATTTCCCATGGAACGTTGCATATCATCCCTATCCGGAGGATTTTTTTAACGCAGATACATGGAACGACGAAAGAGCAACCGACAGCGTGGATTCTGAACTGTTAACATTTAAAAACATACATATCCTTAATGATTATATGGGGAACAATTCCTTAAGGTTTGGATCGGAAAAAAGAAGAATCATTCTTTCGGAACAAGGATTCCATACAGCAAATAGTTCATTGGAAGCACAGAAAGAGCAAGCTGCGGCATATGCATACGCATATTATAAAACTGCCTTTTTGGATGGAATCGATGCATTTTGTTTGTTTAGCCATGTGGATATTCCGTCCTATGGGTTAAATATGGGGTTATGGACGCAGGATGCTTCCGTTACAACGCCTATGGTGGCCAAGGAAAAGAAATATATATATGATGTATTTAAGAAAATCGATACTGATCAATCTCTGCAAGTGACAAACTTTGCAAAAAGCATCATTGGTATTTCTTCGTGGGCAGATGTCGTATCTGATTTCGAACCAGATGCACTCCAGAAACGAACAGTTCCACAGGAATATACGCTGGTGAATGAGCCCTTTATTCCCGGTAATGTACTTGGAAACTCTTTCGAGACTGGCACAGAAGGCTGGCGGGCTGCTGATAATACCAATGAAGTGGTGCATACGACACAAACGGTATTTTCTGGAACGGGGGCAATTAGCGCAGAGTTTAACGCCAGAGCATTGAACTGGCGCGGGGCAGAAAAGCACTTTGCTTCGAGTATGAATATGGAAGATAGGCCTTTTTTACACTTGGCATACCAAATTACAGGTGAACAGCCAAGTGGTGCATGCGCACTAAAAATCAAAGTGTATAGTGGATTAGAAGCTGCTGAAGGTATCATAGCAGTTGATTCGGCTGAAGGCTGGCATACGCTGTGCATGAATCTGACAGATTGGAGCGGACTTCAAAACATTGATCGAATAAAGGTTTTGGTGCGGTCGGAAGGAACTGATTTTTGGGCTGGAAGTTTGATGCTGGACGATATTGGGTTTTCCAATGAAGGCGTTAGAGATAATAACAATACAGATGCGAATACACTGCCATCTAATGAAAAAATACTGTTTAACTTTGAAAACTCATTGCAAGAATGGTGCGCAGGGGCAAATGTCAGTTCGGTGACGAGCGTACAAACAATGCAAAATGCACCGTTTATACCAGCACTGGGAGAATATATGTTGGAAGCAGTATTTCCGACATATGCAGCAAATGCATGGCGTTCGATTGAGGTAATGCCAGAATATGCGTTGAATTTCATGGGAGCGGATGGCATTGCATATGCAATCAATGGGTATGGCGGAAGCGGAGGCAATGGGTACGAAACCAGAATCCGACTGTTCAATAATGAGCATATGTTTGAAAAATGCACGACGGTTTCGGCGGATTCCTGGAATCAAATCTATGTGGATTTGTCAGGATGGAATTGGCGAAACAATATAACAAAAATTGAGATTTCGTATCGTGCAACTGGCACAACAGCAGTGTGGTACGGCTCTCGCTTTCAGGTAGACATGATTAGACTGGTTGAACATGATAATTTGGAGAATGAAGTCGATTTGAAAGAACGCAGTATGCAGCCATTTTGGCAAGGCACAACAATGTATAATGAATCCATTTTGATGGTTTCTCATGATGGCGGGATACCGGAAGGAAAACTGCTGTTCCAGCCGACGGAAATCCTTTCGGTCAGAAGTGCGCGACTCGATCAGGAGTATGAGGAAGGGGTCGATTGGATTCTGGAAGATGGGAAAATCAAGCGAACGGTAAATTCCAGAATCCCATATTTGTCAACGGACGATTTGTATTTCCCGAGTTATATACCTGGCCTTACAATGCCGAAAAAGGATGGCGGTGCAGTGCTGTACAGAGAGGAATCCTATTTTCACGATAGACAAATCGTTGTAACATATACCCATGCTGAAAATGCATGGAATGGGCCGATTCCCCAACTGGCGGATGATGTACTGCAGAAAACGTTCTATAAACTTCGCAATGGTGAACCGCTGAAAATTGTCCTGTACGGTGACAGCATCTCCGATGGTTCAAATAGCAGTGGGTTTGTAAATGCACCGCCGTACCTTCCAATTTGGGGTAGATTGGCAGCGGATACGCTGGAAAAGTACTATGGCACGCGGATCACATTTGTAAACAAGAGCGTTGGAGGGACAGCGTCGCAATGGGGCGCAGAACAGACGGCCACTCGAGTTGTCAGCCAAAATCCAGATCTGGTTATTATTGCGTTTGGAATGAATGATGGGGCTGGAACCGGAGCTGGAGATGGAGTCCGGCCGCAAGTGTTCAAAGAAAATATTCAATCAATTATCAACCAGGTTAGAGCGGCGAATCCTTCGGCAGAATTCATTTTGGTTGGCACAACACTCCCAAATGCAGAAACGATTTGTTTTGACCAACAACCGTATTATTTTGAAAAGCTACAGGAGATTGCTGATTCGTGCAGTGGCATTGCAACAGCGAATATGACGGAAGTCCACAGAAAATTGTTGGAACGTAAAAGCTTTGCGGATATGACCGGGAATAATGTCAATCATCCGAATGATTTCCTTGCGAGATGGTATGCACAGTACATCGTTGGAATGCTGAAAGATAGTACATTTTCTTCTGATAGACCACTGAATGCCAGACGCCTGTTTTCTTTTGAAAATGGCGTACAGGGATGGAGCGCAGGGGAAAATGTGAGTACCGTCAACACTGTTCGCTCGTTTGCAAACTGGCCGTTTGCACCACAGGAAGGAAGCTGCGCGTTAGAGGCTGAGTTTCCAACGCAGGAGGCAAATGCTTGGAGAACCATTATGATTTCGCTGGAGGAACCGTTGAATCTGTCGGAAGCAGGCTGTGTTTACTATCACATCAATAGCTATGGTGGAAGCGGTGGAACTGGATATGAAACGCGAATTCGGTTGTATAGCGGCTCCAATATGAAAGAGGAAATTAAAGCAATGCAGGCGGATTCCTGGAATTACATTTGTACAGATGTTGCATCTTGGCCATATAAGGACAATATAACCAAGATCGAAATTGCATTCCGTGCTACTGGAAGCACTGCGGCGTGGTATGGTTCGCGATTCCAAATCGATAATGTGGGCTACTTGCTGGAAGGCACGCTCCTTTATGATTTTGAAGGTACAACGCACAGCTGGATGGGCACCGAGAATGTTATGTCAGTAAACAGTGTTGCTGCTTTTGCAAATAGCCCAATGAAACCTGTCAGTAATGCATATGCTTTGGAAGCCCTGTTTCCCGATATGGCGTTAAACGAATGGAGAACAATCGCTGTTGAATATGATCAAATGTTGGATCTCTCGGAAGCAACACATTTTTACTACTATATCAACAGCTATGGCGGAAGTGGCGGAAGTGGATATGAGACACGCTTGCGGTTATACAGCGAAAATGACGTATGGGAACAGACCGTGTCGATGGATGCTGATATGTGGAATCGTATCGAGGCAAATATCGGCAATTGGAGTGGGCGCGGACACATAACAAAAATCGAGATTGCATTCCGTGCGATTGGTTCAAATGCAGTATGGTATAGCTCAAGATTCCAAATTGACAAGGTCGGATATCGGAAAGTTTCGTGATCGGTTTTCAAAGGTGCAATGTTACAGCGGGCTTTTATCTATCCAGGCTTTAGAACTGCAGAGAGACGCCGACGAAAGGAATAAAAATGCTTACAATTCTTGAAACAACATGTGAATATAGGAAAGATCCGCTTGGGCTGGACGAGCGACGACCGCGTATCAGCTGGAAACTCCGTTCCGACCGGAGAAATACGCTCCAGATATCCTATCGTCTACAGGTAGCGAACGATCCGTATTTTTTGGAGCCGCTGTGGGACACAGGCGACACAGCCTCCGATCAGTCCGTCCTTGTCGTCTATGAAGGCCCGGAGCTGCGCCCGAGGACCAGATACTATTATCGTGTCAGCGCAAGGGATAACCATGGCGAATGCAGCGGCTGGAGCGAAACCGCTTTCTGGGAGACCGGAATGATGGACTGCGCAGAATGGAAAGCCGATTGGATCATGGCGGAAGAGGAGGCGCGTTTACAGCTGGATGTCAGTCCACTTCTTAGAAAAGCATTCATCCTCGACGGGCAGATCGCCTCGGCCCGTGTTTATGTGACGGCACTTGGTCTTTATTTGTTGGATATCAACGGGAAGCGTGTCAGCGAAGATTGTTTCACGCCCGGCTGGACGAGCTACCGGCACAGACAGCAATATCAGACCTATGACGTGTCGCCGCTGTTGCAAAGCGGAGAGAATGTGATCGGTGCGACGCTTGGAAATGGATGGTATGCAGGGTATATTGCATGGAGCGGTGAACGCGGGTTTTACGGAAAGAAACGGGCACTGCTGGTGCAGCTGCACATTCGCATGGCGGATGGAACAGAGCAGGTCATATGCTCGGATGAGAGCTGGCAGTCAAGCGAAGGCCCGATCCGAATGTCAGAGATATACCACGGAGAGCGCTATGACGCAAGACTGGAACGGGTGGGCTGGAATATGCCGGGGTATGATGCGTCAGAATGGAGTGGTGTAAAGCAGCTGGAATATCCGAAGGACATTCTGGTTGCGCAGGAGGCGCTGCCGCCGCGTATCATGGACGAACTGAAACCAACAAGGCTGTTCCGTACACCTGCTGGTGAGGCGGTATTGGACTTCGGACAAAACATGGTCGGCTTTGTCCGCTTCCATGTGAAGGGAAACGCAGGTGACCACGTGGTCCTGCGCCATGCGGAGGTGCTGGATAGAGACGGAAACTTTTATACGGCTAACCTGAAGGGTGCGAAGCAGACGATTGAGTATATCCTGAAGGGCGGCGGCGAAGAGCTTTATCAGCCAAGCTTTACATTTCAGGGTTTTCGGTATGTCTGCATCGACAGCTATCCCGGAAAGATTGAGCCAGAGAATTTTACCGGCTGCGTGGTACATTCACAGATGAAGCAGAGCGGGAGCTTTGCTTGCTCCAATGAGTTGGTAAACCAGCTTCAGCACAATATACTGTGGGGACAAAAGGGCAATTTTGTGGATGTTCCGACGGACTGCCCGCAGCGCGACGAACGCCACGGATGGACGGGCGATGCGCAAATGTTTATCCGCACAGCGTGCTTCAATATGGACGCGGTGCTGTTTTTCCGCAAATGGCTGCGGGATCTGGCTGCCGATCAGACGGATGAGTATGGTGTAACAAATGTTGTCCCGAATGTACGGGAGGTGTCCTATGCTGGCGCGGCGGCGTGGGGAGATGCCGCTGTGATCTGCCCGTGGACGCTTTTCCTGTGCTATGGAGATAAGCGGGTGCTGGAAGAACAGTACGACAGCATGAAGCGATGGGTGGAGTATATACAGCGGCAGGGGGAAAATCCATTCCTCTGGAATACCGGTGAACAGTTTGGCGATTGGTTGGCTCTCGATAATGGGCAGGGCGCTTGGATCGGCAGAACACCGACCGACTATATTTCCACGGCGTTTTATGCAAACTCGGTAAAGCTGTTGGCGAAAGCGGCCAAATGGCTGGAATATCGAGAGGAAGCAGAGAAATATCAGAGGCTTTATGAGTCTGTCAGAAGTGAATTCCGAAAAAACTTCGTTTCGCCGAACGGCCTGCCGTGCGCAGACACGCAGACGGCCTATGTGCTCGCGCTGATGTTTGATCTGCTGGAGGAAAAAGATCGGAACAACGCGACTGAGACGCTTGTAAGGCTGCTGCATGACAATCGGGACCATTTGAACACTGGATTTGTTGGTACGCCATACCTGTGCCATGTATTGAGCGGATTCGGTCATCATGATCTGGCATGTAAGCTCCTGCTGCATACAGATCTTCCGTCGTGGTTATACCCGGTCACCAAAGGCGCTACAACGATCTGGGAACACTGGGACGGAATCCGGGAGGACGGAAGCTTCTGGGATGACATAATGAATTCCTTTAATCACTATTCCTATGGCTCGATCGGAGATTGGATGTATCAGGAAATTGCCGGCATTCAGGTTGACGAGAAAATACCGGGGTACCGGCATATCCTTCTTCGGCCGCGCCTTGCCAACGGAATGTGCTTTGCCAGAGCGGTCTATGAATCGCCCTATGGACAGATTGTTTCCGGTTGGAAAAGAAATGAAACGGAAATTGAAATTGCGATTTCAATCCCAGCGAACTCTTTTGCGGCAGTCACATTGCCAAAGGCACGGATTTCACAATTGCGGAGCGAAGGCAGCGGAGAAGAAGTTATTGCCGCTCTTGCGCGGGCAGTGCAGACAGAAGACGGCATGGCGCTTGAACTTGGCTCCGGAGATTATATTTTTCAGTATGCGCTGGACGCAGCGTTATGATATCGGTAAAAATGAAGAAATGCTGTGCTGAAGGATGTACTTTATCTTGAAACGCAGCGGAAAGGATTGGTCAAGCATATGAAAAAGATTACAGATAAGCAGCTGTTGATGGGGGCGGATTTTGCGGGTTATCCGTTGAAGGAAGCAATCAAGGAGTATCTGGAGAAAAAGGGCTGGACAATTACAGATATCGGAGTTAAAGCAGACTCTGACCCCAATGATACCGAGCTGATGTTTCATCGTATCGGCCTGCGGGTCGGGGCAATGATCACGGAAAAGGAATTTGAACGAGCCATGATTTTCTGCGGAACCGGTATGGGAATCCATATCGCGGCTTCAAAATGCCCGGGCGTTCATGCCGGCGTCGTGGAATCAGTTCCGGCAGCCTTCCGCGCAATCACAGGAAACGGCGTCAATGTTCTGGCCATGGGTGCATTTTATGTAACGCCAGAGCTGGGAAAGCAGTGTGCGGATGCGTATCTTTACAACGATTTTGGAAGCGGATGGGAATGGTGGCCCGACTTTGACCGCTTCCATCAGATCGCAATTGATGAACTGAATGCGTTCAACTACGACGAATACAAGGCGAACGGATTTAAGGTCAAACACATTGACGACTGCGGCTGCGAGCTGTATGACCGACCAGAGGGCTTATCTCCGGTGCCGCTGATGTGTAAACGGTAAGTTAAGAAAAGTGCCCCAGAAGCAGAACGTGCTTCTGGGGCACAAATCGGATATGATATCCTAATCCCCTTTCTCAGCACAACGGCATCTTTACGCGAACTTATTGCTTTAACCACTGTGCAAATTCCCTCTGTGAGATCTTGCCGCTCTCACACTTCTCCTTTTCCTTCTGCGCTTCCTTGCTCCAAGTGGAGAAATCATCCTGCGAGATCTTGCCTGCGCGAATCCACGCGAAGCGGCGCTTGTACTCGCGGCGGTAGATTTTCAGCAGCTCGTCCTGTGCGTGGCTTTGCATATACTGGCGCATCGCGCCGACCTCTTTGCAGGTGCGGCCACGGCTGTCGAACACGCGGCTGCAATATTCCGTGCTGCCGTGAACCGTGAGCGCGAAATACTTGCCGCAGTTTTTGCAGGTGCGCATCGCGAGCCTTTGACGGACACATTCCCGCAGGGAAAAGTCGATCAGGTCGTACATACTTTGTGGATAAAGCACCTCGGTGAGCTGCTTTTCACACACAAACTCAAACGAAATCTTCATCGGCTGGAAGTCAAATTTCTGCAAAGACGGAGCCTGCTCATACGCCTGCACCCGCACAGAAAAGTCAATATCGGTAATACCTGCGTCCAATACCGTTTGAAACAGGCGCAGGATTTGCTGCTGCATGGTCGCCAGATTGCTTGGAACGTGCGCCAGCTCCTTGTGCGGCAACAGCTTCGTCGGATTTTTGCAATCTGCCGCCGCTTGTTTCAGCCGATCACTCCAATCCAACCACAGGTAGAAGAAATACGGATGCTCGTCCTTGAAGTCGTCCAGAAGCTTCTGCACCGGCTTCAGGCACGTTGTGTCTCGTGTCTGATAGAACTTTATTAATGCACGCTCCGCTTCATGAAATCGATCTTCCCATTGATTCACGTCATAATACACGAACGACAGCAGACTGTCCGGAAACGGGCGGCCTGCTATTTTTATGACATATTCGGCGTTTCCTTCCTTGCACTCCAGCGTCTCCGCGCCGTCCAGAAGATAAAATTTGCACTGAAAATCAGACATAGTTGCACCTCAAAATAGATTTACAGAAATCATAATTATAAATTAGTCTTGACAATATTTTAGAGTTATGTTAGTCTAAAATAGAAAACAAATCTATTGACTAATTATAAGTCTAAATCATGAAACACAGAATGTCAATAGCAAACGGAAAGGAAGTGAAAAAATGACCAAATTAGAAACCATCAGTGCGGAAGATTTGCAAAACAGGACGTATGAACCGACGCATTTTCTGGTAGATGAGCTTATTCCAGAGGGCTTGCATATCCTCGCGGGCGCACCGAAGATCGGCAAGTCGTGGCTGGCGTTGTGGCTGTGCTTATGCGTTTCGCAGGGGCAGTCACTCTGGGGTTTTGCAACGGCACAGGGTGAAGTTCTGTATCTTAGTCTCGAAGATTCGTTCCAGCGTATCCAGACACGGCTCTGTGACCTGACGGAGGACGCACCGCCGACGCTGCACTTTGCGATTATGGCGGACACGCTCAAACATGGTCTGGAACAACAGGTCGAGCAGTTTTTAACCGAACATCCCAATACAAAACTGGTTGTAATTGATACCTTGCAGCGCGTTCGGGGAACGGGCTGCGACAACAATCTGTACGCAAATGATTATCAGGACATCGGCTTGCTCAAGAATTTTGCGGACAAACAGCACATTGCAATCCTGCTTATCCACCACCTGCGCAAGCTCCATGACGATGATCCCATGAACATGATCTCAGGGTCAACGGGTCTCAGCGGCGCAGCAGATTCGACTTTCGTCCTGCAAAAACACTCTCGACTTGCCAACATTGCTTCTCTGCATTGCACTGGCCGTGATATCCCTGACCGGACTTTGAAACTCGAATTTGGTGAGGACGACCACGTCTGGAAGCTGCTTGAAGACAGCAAAACTTGCAGCGGCGCTTCTAAGATTTCAACGCTTCAACTCGTACATCTTTTCTCTGAATTGCTCCGTGCCGATCCTACATACCTCGGCTCGCCATCGGCACTGTCTGCGAAGATCGACCCTGATGGCAGTCTCGGTATCACGCCCAAAAAGGTCACCCGGCTGGTGCGGGAAAGCATTGCGGCTCTAAGAGAAAACGGGATTTTAGCAGAGACATACCGCAGCAATGGCAAACGGTGGATTTCCCTCAAACGTGCCGATAGTGCCGATTTTCCGCCCGTGAAAAAGATCGGCACGATCGACCCTGCGGGTGTGTCGAACGCCCGGAGCGCAACGTGAGCCGCGTGTCGCCGCTGTGTGCGGCTTTCTGCCCCGACAGCGAGTGTGTGCGCAGGAGTGCCGCAAAGCCCCACGTTGCGCCGACGTGCGGGCAACGCGAAAAAGCGCAGGCTCAAAGCGCAGAAAAGCCCCGCCGCAGCGGGAAAAATCCTCCCGTTCGGGAGGAGCCAGCATCGCATTTGGCTAGTCGCCGGTATCCCGGCGTCCTGCCAAATGCCAAATATCGGGCAGAAGCCCATACCCACTTCATGCGAACGGAGGAAAATATGCGAAAAAATAAACAATTCAGCATTCGAATCTCAGCACAAGACTTAGAGACAATCCGCCAAAAAGCGGTTCAGGCGCACATGAGCCAGAGCGACTATGTGATCAGTTGTTGTCTGAACAAGAAAATCATCATTCTTGACGGACTGAAAGAAGTCCTGCGGCAGCAGAAAGCCATCGGCAACAATCTCAACCAACTGGCTGTGCTGGCGAACATGGGGAAAGTCCAGTTCGCCAATCTGGACTCCGCTGTGCAGGCGTTCGCCAAGATCAACACTGCCCTGCGGGAGTTGCAGGAGGGAGGTGCAGGAAGATCGCAATCGTCCATTTCGTGAACTACAAAAAGGGTACGCAGACGCGCGGGTGTATGAAAAGCGTCATGCGCTACGTTTCCAAACTCAGTAAGACGCTCTGGGATGGTCAGCAGCTCGTCAGCGGCATCGGCTGCCAGCCGGAAACGGCGTTCGACGAGTTTCTGAGTACGAAGCTGCTGCACCACAAAGACGGCGGCGTGATGTTCTACCACATGGTGCAAAGCTTCCCGAAAGGTGCGAACATTGATCCTCGCACAGCGCACGAAGCAGCACGGCAGCTTGCCGGATATTTCGAGGGCTGCGAGGTGCTGGTCTGTACGCATACCGACCGTGAACACATTCACTCGCACTGTATCATCAACAGCGTCAATTTTGAAACCGGCAAAAAAGTACATATGGCAGACGAACAGATTCAGGAGCTGCGCATCCGCAATGACCAAATTTGTGAGGAACTGGGGCTGCCGAAATTTCAGAGGGATGGCCAGCGGCAGTCGCGCGGGATGTCCAATACGGAATACTACACGGCATCCAAAGGTGAGAGCTGGAAGTTTGAGTTGATGCGAGTCATCGACGATTGTATGCGCTATGCCGGGAACAGGGAAGAATTTCTGGCGCTGCTTCGGGCAGAGGGCTACGATGCCACATGGACGGACAGCCGGAAGAATATCACCTACGTCACGCCGGATGGACGCAAATGCCGTGACAGCAAGCTGCACATGGAGAAATACTTAAAAGAAAATATGGAGGCTGAATTTGGATACAGAACGGAGAATGACAACACAAGAAATGTTGACGCAGCACAAAAAGCTGATGGACGAGGCGCAACGGCTGGAACCCAGCGTGATGGTCACGGAGCGGAACTGGAGCGCGCTGCTCGAAATGCAGGACAGGCTGTTCCGGCAGCAGATGCAGTTAGACACGGACCTGAAAATGCTTCTGACGAAAGCAGAAGCGCAGGAATCTCTGATCAAGATGCAAACGAGCGCAGAAAATTTCGAGAAACAGGCTGGGAGCCTGAACGAGAGGTATTCTTCCAACTGCAAGGCGCTGACAGAGAATACGAAGCTCTCCCTAACCGCGATCCTGAACGATACGAAGAAGCAGCTTTCGAATACGGTGCAGGAGACGCGGAAGAAAATCCGGACGTGCGCGTGGATCTCGATTACAGCGCTGATCTTGTGCGCGACGCTGTGCGCCTTGGCCGTGCTGTGGAGCAGATGACGGTCGATGCACCGACACGCGACGGAACGACTATGCCGCTGCATATTGACAGCAAGCGCCGGAAGAAGCTCAGGCAAAAGAAAAACGCCCTCGGTCACGCCGAGGACGATCACGAAGAATGGACAATGGAACAGCACTTATAAAAACAGTTTCCATGCAGGAGACAGAAAGGAGGCCTATGAAAAAGGATTGGGAGATTTATCGGGACACCGGTATTCTGGGCGGATATATGCCGGAGTGTGCAAAACTTCGGCAAACAGAGAACGGTGAAGTCGCAACTGTTTTCCGGGACACAACAACACGTATAGAGGGAGACTGCATCGCAAAACAGCGCGAGATGTTGATCGGCGGCAGACGGTTCTGCATCACGTCTGTGTTCCCAGCAGAGCCCTGCGCAACGCCGACGGACAAGCTGATCGCCTGCATCGACGCGGAACTGGAGAAAGAAGCGCACAGCGTATAAAAATCTGATAGACTTGTGGCAGCTGCTGCGGTATACTTGCCGTACCGTACCGGCTTGCCCCACGGAAAAGGAGGTTACAATGGCAAGCCAGAAGCAACAATATACGATTCTCTACGGGCGGCTCAGTCAGGAGGACGAGCGTGCCGGAGAGTCAAACAGCATCCAGCATCAGCGGGATCTGTTAGAAAAATTCGCACGGGATAAAGGCTTTGAAAACACACTTTTTCTTGCGGATGACGGGTATTCCGGAACAAATTTTGAGCGGCCGAGTTGGAAAAAGATCGTGGAAATGATCGAAGCCGGTGAGGTGTCTACCCTGATCGTTAAAGACACATCACGCCTTGGCCGCGAGTACCTGCAGGTCGGCTACTACATGGAGATTTATTTCCCGCAGAAGAACGTGCGGTTCATTGCAGTCAACGACGGCGTAGATTCTGCGGTGGAAAGCAGCAATGATTTTAACCCCATCCGCAACTGGGCGAACGAACTGCACGCAAAGGACACGAGCCGGAAGGTTCGCGCCGTGAAAAAGCTGCAGGCTGAACGCGGCGAATGGCTCGGAGGTCGCCCGCCCTATGGCTACCGAAAATCCGAAACTACGGAAAACCATCTCGAGCCCGACCCGGAAGCGGCAGAGGTCGTTCAGCAGATTTTTACCCTCTGTGCTGCTGGGAAAGGTCCGAGTCAGATCGCGCGGATTCTGACAGAACAGGAGATTCTGACACCCGCAAATTACTACTTTCAGAAAACCGGAAAAACGCATGAGGGGCGTGACGTGCTGCGCCCGTGCGCGTGGTCGGAAACAACAGTCAGCGATATTCTCGGCAACATCGTGTATCTTGGACACACGGTCGGGCTGCGGCGGACAACCATCTCCTACAAAAACAAAACGCGGATCGACCGGCCGGAAAACGAACAGTGTCTGGTAAAAAATACGCACCAGCCGCTCGTATCACAGGAGCAGTGGGAGATTGTGCAGGAGGTGCGGCAGCACAAAAAGCGCACGGCGAAGCACATGGATGAACCGAACATTTTCTCAGGGCTGGTGTTCTGCGCAGACTGCGGAAAGCCACTGGTGCTGCATCGTGCCACGACCATGAAAAAGCTGGAGTACAATTTCAAGTGCTATACCTACGGCAAGAAAGGAAAAACTGCCTGCAGCGCGCACCACATCCGGGAATGTGATCTCACGCAGATCGTTCTGGATGATCTCCGTCGGGTCACACATTTCGCCCGAATGAAGGAGCGGCAATTCGCGGCGCACATCAATCAGAAGAACAGTGCGGAGCTGCGGCGGGAGATGAACCGCGTGCTTCGCGAACTGGACGCGATGAAAAAGCGCAGTGCAGAGTTGTCCAAGCTGTTCAAACGGCTCTATGAGGACAATGTTCTCGGGCGCGTGACAGACGAGCAATACCGGATGCTCTCCGGCGATTACACAGACGAGCAGCGTATGCTGGAGGAACAGATTCCGCAGAAAGAACAACGTCTGGCACAGCTTCAGGCGCGCGAAGCGAACGTGGATGCTTTCATTGAAAAGGCAAAGCAGTACACAGCAATTGATACGCTGACACCGGAACTGCTGCGGCTGTTTATTCAGCGCATTGAGGTCGGTGAACGGGAAACAAAATACTCCCGCAATTCCAGCCAGTCTGTCCGCATCATTTACCGGGACATCGGCACAGTGGACAGCGCCATGCAGCCGGACGAGAAGCAGCCGAAGCTGCTCCCACCGCTGAGCGAAGTCATTCAATTCCCGGCATAAGACGGAGAGAACAGGAAGAGGGAGCGGAGAAATCCGCTCCCTCGCAGAGGGGTGACAGTTTGTGTCCCTATGAAGGGAAACAGAATGGTTTCAGGGTTTTTCTTTATCCCAAAAACAATGTTTAGCCTTATTTTTAGCCTTACGGCACAAAAAACACGGACCAGTGCAGGCACCGGTCCGTTAAAAACCAAGATTGTTTTTATGCTGTGTTATCAGTATAGCAGAATCGGATGAGAAAATCAATCGCAAGGTTTTACTCTCCCTGTAGATTTTGAATGTACTGTTCCATTCGGTCGGCGCTGGCCTTCTTCATCTGATTTGTCGCATGTACGTACACGTCCAAGGTAAACGCTGCCGTCGCATGGCCGAGGTTTTCCTGAACCGTCTTGATATCGTCGCCATTTTTGATAGAGGCAACGGCGTAGCTATGACGAAGATCATGGAAGAGCATGGTCTCCATTCCGATTGACTTGACGATCCGTTTGAAGCAGTCATAAACAGTGCGGTGTGACAGAAAGCTGCCTGCCGCATTGGTAAACACCAGATTGTGTACATTGTCCCAAGCAGTCCCGGCATAGGCAGCCATTTCTTTCTGCTTGTCCTGCTGCGCACGGAACAGGGTAAGCACACTCTGCGGGACGGCCAGGACGCGTCCCTTTCCGTTTTTCGGCGTGGAAAAGTAATACTGCCCGCCCTTCTTTTGCTCCTGCCGCGCCTGCTGGCGAACGGAAATCATTCCATTCGTAAAATCAATGCAATCCCAGGTCAGCCCCAGAAGCTCGCCCTCCCGCATGCCGGTAAAGAGGGCAATTTTATAAAGCAGTTCGTGCGGATGGCCGTCGATTGCGCGAAGGAATGCAGCGCTGCGGCATCATCATCAAAAACCGTCATCTCTTTCCTGAAGACCTTCGGAAGACTGCATGCATCAGCAGGATTCTGCCGAATATCCCCATTCGCAACCGCCTGCTGAAGTGCTTTGTGCAGAATCCCATGGATATTCTTGATTGTCTTCGGCGAGAGCGGCTCTGCATTCTTTTTGCCCGGCCGCAGCAGATCGTTGTAGAACGCCTGGATCTGCTGCGTCTTCAGCGCGCACAGCTTGACTGCACCGAGGTTTGGCGTCAAATACAGTGCAATGCTGCGGCGATAGAGATAGGCCGTGGAGGGCTTAATGCCCTCCAGATAATTGTCCGACCAGCTCTGAAGCCATTGCGCAACGGTCATGGCGGACGGCTCAATATATGAACCGTTATCAATCGCTGCAGTTGCCGCTTTCAGCTTTTGCAGCACTTCTTTTTGCGTTTTCCCGGTGATGGAGTGCTGCTTCTGCTTCCCGGTACCGGGATCAAATCCGGCTGAGTAGCGGGCCTGCCAGTAAGTATATGTTTTACCGTCCCGTGCAACAGAAATTTTCCGCACAGAGCCGTTTCCATTTGCATTTCTTTTCATATCGTAGTCTCCTTCCTTCGCAGGCCGCTGCCCTGCGTTTTATGCGGCGTGCAAAAATTCGTTTATAGCGTCAGACGGAATCAGAATCCTCCGACCGATTTTTACGGCGCGGAGGCGTCCACTGCGCACCAATTCGTATGCACTTCCACGGCCAATCCGGAGAAGTTCTGCGGCTTCTTCGACCGTCAGTGTAAGCTTTGGCAGGACATCTGTATTGACTTTCATGTTGTTTCCTCCTCAAATTTGCGAAGTACCCACTGCCTTGAAAGAACAAAGGGAAGTTTGGCATCCTCTAAAATATGATTCAACGCGACTTCTTTTGAAGCCCCTTTTCTGGATTCCCGAATGATATCGATCCCTATGGACGCAGCATACGCAAAGACCAAATTTTTAAATTCGCCCTTTTCATCATCGGTCAAAGCAATATTCTTGTGGGCTGCATAGAATTTTTCTATCTGAAGCACATGGTTTTCTTCTGTGATCTGGGCTGTGTTACCCAGCCACCGTGCAACTTCCTCCCGATATGTCGCTTTGTCCGTGCCCATGCGTTCGTAGAAGTCCTTTCTGCGGCGCAAAACATACTCAGCCTCTTTGCTTTTGAAGACCCCTCCTCCTTTCCGATAGTGTGCGTCGGAAGCATAACGAAACAACGCGTTGCAGTCCGGATCGGATGTATTTGCCATCATATCAAGGATGTCCAAATGATTGCCTGCATCAAATTTCTGGGCCAAGTTCAGCTTCCGGGTAATACCGGCTCTGCGTCCCGCAAGTGTCTTGGGATTCATCTCCAAAACATGAACCTGCAGAGTCTCGTTGGAATCCAGCCGTTTCCTGCCTATACATTGAATGAATGTAGTCTGGTTATCAGCTGCAAGGACAATATGCCTGAGTTTTTTATCGTGGATGTTGACTCCGCAATCCAGAACCGTCGTGCAAAGCATGACCTGCTCGTCAAAGCGTTCCTCCCGACAGAGTTTTTCCCACTCCTCTGACTCTTTGCTGTCTGCATCAAGATAGGCTGCACAAATTTTATGTGCCTCACACAGACAATTCTTCAGCAGCATACCCTTCTGTTTATTCTCGCAGAATATTAACCACTTCGCGTCGGGATTTTCTTCGATTTTCGGGATAACATCCTCATATTCGCAGATAAAATCTACACAGTACGCAGAGTAATCAACCGGAAAATTGTAAAATCCAATATAGCGGTCGCGCGTGGAAATGCATTCATTACGAGCAAAATCCTGAATCGCGGAATACTCGTCCCGCTCCGCAGCAGCTATACACCGCTGGACATCGTAGGGCGTAGCAGTCATGTAAATACGAATCGCATGCGAAAATTTACAAACCAGGTTCCGAAGGACAGACCCCGCAAAGAAGTTAAAGAGCGCATCGACCGCAAAGAAATGGCACTCATCGCAAACCAGATATGCACAGTTTCTGATCCATTCTTTTGCATCCGGATCATTCAAAAACCCCTGCACGCTCTGGTACGTCATGATTCTCACAGATCCAAAATCGGTATGCCGCTGAAGCCCAATTTCCGACAAGCCTTCAAGCGTGGTCTGAAGGCCGAGCTTCTGCGCAATCAAACGCTTCTGCTGCACAGAGTTCGCCAGCCGCGAGCTCAGCAGCAGTACATTCTTCCCCTTTTCAACCGCCGCCGGGATAATTTCTTCCTTGATGAATGTGGTCTTTCCCCTGCCAGGCTGCGCACAGATAAATACTCCATTCTGGTGTGACCATGTGGGGTAATGTCATCAACTTAAGGCGGTTCAACATCTCTTAACGTTGCTTGGGAAT
>ENA-UOIY01000369-UOIY01000369.1-human-gut-metagenome-genome-assembly--contig:-P114-NODE-369-length-74770-cov-6.463254_pt1 | contig 74770 bp, 68 predicted proteins | sample MGYA00242335_ERZ723882 | MGnify/ENA metagenome assembly ERZ723882 | reverse complement strand
ACTTTTCAGTCAATTTCAAGTGAATGCTGTTCAATTTTCAAGGTGCGGCCGCTGTTCCCCTTTCGGGTGACAGCTTTGTTATATTACCATTTTCCATCGGCAAAGTCAACTGGTTTTTTGCATTTTCTAAAGGAAAAATCGAAAAAAATGCTCCCCCGGGCGGAGGAGCATAAAATATGGTTCAAAAGATCAATCTGCCTGAAGGGCCGCAAAGCGAATGCTGCCGCCGCGGGCGAGATAATTCCACATGAAAATGTTGGCGGCGGTGAGCAGAACCAAACAGCCGAGGAGATACGCCACCGGCGATGCGGCAGACAGCAGCAACGCATACACCAGCGAAAGCACCAGCACCACGGCCATGCTGCCGAACATACAGATCATGGTGCTCATGCTTTGTTTGATGACCGCGGTTTCATTGATGTAATCGAAGCGGGGGAAGCGCAGATTGACCACAACGCCCAGCAGCGCCGTAAAGATATTGAAGACGGCGGTAAGCAGGATAACCATGACCAGCATGGGAACAGGCAGCCGCAGCGTGAGCCCCATCACCACCGCCGTAAGGACGGTGATCGGGATGCAAAGCAGCATTTGCAGCTTGACCTTGGCGCGCAGCACCGTGGCCGCAGGGACCGGAATGGACTGTGCGATCCAAAGGTTTTTGCCCTCCAGTGAGATGGACGGTGCGGTGATGAGGTTGGTGCAGCTTAACCCGCAAAGCGTGACGCATAGGATGAGACCGATCGCATCCCCCTGCCCGTTCAGGATGGGCAGCAGCTCGGTGAGGATATCTTTTTTGATGAGGATGGCAACACAGGCGACCACCAGCAGGATCTCCCCCATCCATGCATTGAGCACATACATGGGGTTGCCGATGAAATGCCGGAAGTCCTTTTGCAGTAATGCCGCAGAGGCGCTGCGCCGGTGCATGGCCTTTTCCTTATAGACGATGCGCTTGGCGCCCTTCTTGGCTGTGGTGATCTGCCGGAAGCTGCGGGAAAGGATGAGATAGACCAGTTCAAATGCAGCAAGGGTGCAGACGGTGTAAAGCAGCAGATAGGTGAGGTTATGCTGTGCGATGCCGACGCCGAAATAATAAGCCGGGAAGGCGTATTTTTTGAAGGCGACCGCCACCGCGGTGCCGTTGCTGATGAGGTTGGCGATGATGTCTCCCATTTTGCTGTAAAGGTAGAAATACGCCGCCAAAAAGAGGAGCGACACCACCATGATGATGACATTCTTTTTGCGCATGCGGCTGCTGATAAGGGAGATAAGCCACGCGATGAGGCAGGAAAATGCCTGGACCATCAGGGGCAGCAGCAGGGTGCTTATCACAAAGTAGATAATGCCCAGGGGGGAGGCTCCCAGCGTCCGGTAATAGACCACCCCGGCGGGCGCCATGACCAGCAGGACATAACCGATATCCAGCGCAAGGAGCAACAGCATACGGCTGCCCAGAATGAACTTGGGCTTGATGGGCATAGAAAGCAGCAGCTCGTTATCCTTGGCGTCAAAAAGCTGCGTCTGCGTAGCAAAGACATTGCCGATAAAGGTAAGCATGAACGACATCAGGCCGGCGATGGCAAAATAGAGCCAGTCCAATTCGATTTGGTGCAGCGGCAGACACAGGGTGGAAAACATGCTGCCGAACATGATGAAAAAGCAGACGATGACATAGAGAAACAGCAGCGCCATACCGATGGTGCGCCCCGCCCCGCCCTTTGCCTGCCTGCGGCGGTTGCGCATAAGCGACGCCTTTAATGAGGCGAACTGTATTTTGAGCAGCGTTTTAAGCATGGTCGTCCTCCAGTTCCAGGAACACTTCCTCCAGCGAATCCTGCCCCTTGACCTCCTCCATCGTCCCGGAAACGATCAGCCGGCCGCCCTTGATGATGGCGACCTTATCGCACAGCTTCTCGGCGACCTCCAGCACATGGGTGGAAAAGAAGATGGCGGAGCCGGTATCGCACAGGCGGCGCATGATCTGCTTGAGCTCGTGGGCGGCTTTTGGGTCAAGGCCGACAAACGGCTCATCCATGATAAGGAGCCTGGGCTGATGGATGAGGGCGGAAATGATGGCCAGCTTCTGCTTCATGCCGTGGGAATAGGCGGAGATGGGCTGGGCCAGATCGGCGGTGAGCCCGAACCGTTCGGCGTATTCCCGGATACGGCTTTCCCGTTCCTCCTTGGTGACGCCGAACACGTCGGCGACAAAATTAAGGTACTGGATGCCGTTGAGGAACTCGTAAAGATCGGGGTTATCGGGCAGGTAGGCGATCTTCTTCTTGCAGCCGATGGGGTCCTCCCGAATGGAGATGCCGTCTACATAAATCTCGCCCTCCTCAAACTGCAGGATGCCGCAGCAGGATTTGATGGTGGTGGTTTTACCGGCGCCGTTGTGCCCGATAAAGCCGTAGATCTCCCCTGCCCTGATGTGCAGGCTGATATCGTCAACTGCTTTTTTCTCCCCGTATATCTTCGTCAGATGTTCGATTTTGAGCATTCTGCTTCCTCCGATCGAATGATTGATTATGTGTCTATTCTGCACTACCGGTTTTGCGCTGTCAATGCCCGCGGTGCAGAATTAAAAGTATCTTAATAAAAAAGATAACGGCGGCAAAAGTCCCCGCCGCATGGGCAGGGACTCCGATGCTTTACTTTTATGCTGCCGTGGCCGGTGTGTCGGGGGTCTCGAGCTGCTCCGCAGGTTCTTCCGCAGGGGGTTCCTGCTCCGGGAGGTCCTTGACCCATTCGAAATCGACGGCGGTATAAATGCGGTCATCCCGCACCGAAGCCGGTTCATAGGTAACGGTGATGCGGTCGCCCACATTCAGGAGGATCACCTTTTCGACCGCACCGGCGGAAACGGCATATACGGCGGTGAGGTCATCCAGCGTGACATAGTACATGGTAGTGCCGTCGATCACGGCGGAGCGCAGGGCGGTGACCATGCCGCTGACGGTATCCTCATCGGCGGGGAGAACGGGCGCTTCCCCGGTATCCAGCTTATTCTGGCGCAGCAGCTTATAGTAGTTCGCCTGACATTCCTCGACCGTGGCGCCGGTGGCTACGACCTGATACTGCTGGACATTGACCATGGCGTACATCTTTACCAGACCCGCATAGTCCTTCAGCGCCATAAAGTAGGTGGGTTGATTGCTGATATTGAGCAGCAGCGGGAAGGTGGCGGTATAATCAAGGTTCTGCACTACGCCCTCGGCGCTGTTCATGGCGCTGAATTCCTCGGCACCGGCAATGGAATAGAAGGTGGTTTGCTTGGTGCGCTGGTTGGTGAGGATGAACCCGATATTGGACTCATCGCTGCCCGCAGAGGTCACACCGGTATAGACATAGACATCGTCATCGATGGCGATGTAATTGTAGCCTGCGGTGGTGCGGGTCACATTTTTCTGCCCGAACAGGGAATTGATATACCCACCCTGATAGGTGCCGTAGTAGTCGTACTGCTCCATGATGATCTTGGCGGAATAAACGCCATCGACCCAGCTGGGGATATCGGTGTAGTATTCGCTTTCACCGGTGACGGCATTGACCAGTACGGCGCCCTGAATATCGGTGCCGCCGAACAGGCCGATGCGCTTGACGACACGGGGGCAGACCCAGAAGGGGGTTCCCTGCTCATCGATCTCAAAGCTCGGCTCATCGAAGATAAAGGTGGGATATTGGAACCGCAGGTGACGATACAGGTTGCGGCTGAAGTGCTCGGCGGTGGTGTAGTGCATCCCCTCCGGCAGGCGAACCACCTCGACCTCCTGCGTGACCATATCGATGATAAGGTAGGCCGGCAGGCCCGCGCTGCGGTTATTGAGCCACTTGAAGATATCGCCGTAGCGCAGCGGGGTGACCCGAACGGGGCGTCCCTTGTAGTTGATCTGGGTGTAGTTATCGGCTACCTCAAACTGGCTGACCATATCGGCCAGCTCGCCCAGCTTGCGGTCGCCCAGCTTTTCGGCGGAGTCCCTATCCAGCATGGGGATCTGGTCAAAGGAGATCTCCTCGATCTCATCGGTAAAGCTGCCGGGCTCTACCGTCATCAGCTTGGCATAGGCGCCGCTGCGCAGAATGACGCTGGAAAGCAGGCCGCCCACCACATAGATGACGAATACGGCGCCGATGATCACCAGCGGAACCATGCAGCTGCCCTTCAGCAGCTTCCAGAAGGTCCTGCCGTTTTCCGCCTGCCGGTAAATACCGGAGGTGATGGCGGCGGTGATGCAGTAAACGGCGGAGATGAAGAGGAAGAAGCTGTAAAATGCCGCAGAATGAAGATTGATGGGGGGCAGCTCCACATAGAAGTAGATAAAGCCCGCTACGATGGTAACGATGAGGTTAACGAGGATGTTTTTGCCGGAAAAGCCGGATTTGGCCATAGGTGGCGCTCCTTTCGGATTAAAAGTGATCAGTGGGTGCGTTCATCGCCCCAGAAGAACAGCGCAACGGTACCGGGGCCGGTATGGCTGCCGATGGTGGTACCGATGTTATTGATCATAACCTTGCCGTTGAGATGGGGGAACTTTTCCTCCACCAGATCGGCAACGGCGCGGGCGTCATCCATACAGGCGGACATGGAGATAAAGCACTTGCCGTTATAATCGTGGCCTCCCCGGGCGTGGTTCTCCATCTCCTTGACGATCTGCTGGATCACGGCCTTTTTGCCGCGGATCTTCTGACGGGGGATGAGGTGACCCTCATCATCCATGTTCAGCAGCGGGCAGATCTTAAGCGCCGTACCGAACCAGCCTGCAGCCTTGGAGATGCGTCCGCCACGCACATAGAAGGTGAGGTCGGTGGAGAAGAACCAATGGTGCAGATGCAGACGGTTTGCTTCGGCAAAGTCACGAACCTCCTCGATGCTCTTGCCCTCATCACGCAGGTCGGCCAGCTTATCCATTAAGAGGCCGTAGCCGGAGGAAGCGCCGAGAGAGTCAACGACCAGCACCTTGTTATCCGGGTATTTATCCGCCAGCTCCTCGGCGGCGATCCGGGCAGAATTGACCGAGCCCGAAAGACCGGAGGACAGGCTGACGTGCAGAACGTCCTTGCCCTCTTTCAGGAAGCCCTCGAAATAGGCCAGGAATTCATCGACATTGACCTGCGAGGTCTTGGTCATCTCGCCGGCGGCCATGCGGGCGTAGAACTCATCAAACGGTATGCTCTGACCGAGGTCATCGGGATAGCTGGTATCTCCCAGCATATAATGGAAACAAATATAATGAATATTGCGGCTTTCAAAGTATTCTTTGGAGAGATCGGCAGTGGAACAACAGCTAATTACGTATTCGGACATGAAATAACCTCCTTAATTTTCGGGCAGCGCCCGCAAATGTGATTAAAGTATACATAAAGTCCCCGGGAATTGCAACCGATTCTTCCTGAAATTAGGCTGCCTTCACATAATTTTCAAAGAATGAGGTCGGCGATTTGCCGGATGGGATAGGCGGAAAAATATGCTTCCTCCAACGGTATCCAGCGGTCCCGGAACATCGGCCATACGGCTTCCCCATTGCGCCGGGTGATGCGGCGCTGCTGCTCCTGCGGGGTGATATCGCAGAAAACGGTGAGATCGGCGTAGCGGCCGAACTGCGGGTGCAGGCTGTATGCACCCTCCACGATGATAATGGGAGCTGCGGGGAGCTCCGCCGGGGTGCCGTAGTCCATCACATGGCAATCGAAGCGGCGGTAGCAAAAGGGCCTCCCCTGCCGCAAAAACGGCAGAACCTCCTCTGCAAAGCGTTCCGCATGGACATTCCCGCCGGGGGCGGCAAGACGCTGCGGCGTTCTTAATTCCGCGGGGAGAAAAAAGTCATCCATATGCACCACGGCGCCGCCCGTTTCCGCGGCAAGTGCTGCCGCCAGTGTGGTCTTTCCGGAGGCCGCCCGGCCGTCTATGGCGATGACCCCGGCCCCGGCCGGTTTGAGCTTTTCGTAGGCCGTGATGATCTCGGTAACTGCGTTTTTCAAAGGAATTCTCCCCCTTTCCGCTATATTTTAGCATATCCGGCCATCGGTGGCAAATGGATTGATTGTTGCGGCGGGCCATGGTATAATAGGGAATACGATTTCCAAAGCATAATGAAAAAGGATGCGGAAAATGAACCACAGAATTGTATTTTCCACCACCGGGATGGTGCTGTATATTGAAGCCGCCATGATGCTGGTCCCGCTGCTGATCGCGGTGGGTTTTCGTGAGTATTCGCAGGCGCTGGCCTTTTTGGCAACGATCCTCGTTGCTGCGCTGGGCGGGTTTTTCCTGCGGCTGATCGCCCCGCCCCAACGGCAGGATATCTTCTCCAAAGAGGGCTTTGTGATCGTCGCCATGGCGTGGATCGCGCTTTCGCTGGTCGGTGCGCTGCCGTTCGTGCTCTGCGGGGCCATCCCCAGCTATGTGGACGCCCTGTTTGAGACGGTAAGCGGCTTTACCACGACCGGCGCTACCCTGCTTTCCGATGTGGAGGCGCTTTCTTATTCTATCCAGTTCTGGCGCTGCTTCACCCATTGGATCGGCGGTATGGGTATCCTGGTGTTCGTCACCATTATCTCCTCCAAGGCCCCCGACCGGACCATGCATATCCTGCGGGCGGAGATGCCCGGCCCCACCATGGATAAGATCGTGCCGAAGGTGCGGGACGGCGTAAAAATACTGTACCTTATCTATATTATCCTTACCCTGCTGGAGTTCGGTGCGTTTTTGCTGGCCGGGATGCCGGTTTATGATGCCATCATCCATGCCATGAGCACCGCCGGGACCGGCGGCTTCGGGATGCTGAACAGCAGTATGGCCGGTTACAGCCCCCTGTGCCAATGGATCGTCGCCTTCTTCATGGTGCTGTTTGCCATCAACTTTAACCTGTTTTTCCTGGTCATTATGGGGCGGTGGCGCACGGCGCTGCGCAGCCATGAGCTTTGGTGCTTCATTTCCATTATTCTGGTTGCCACCGGCATTATTGCCTGTAACATTGCCCCGCTGTACGGCACCAAGGACGCCATTCGCCATTCCTTCTTCCAGGTGTCCGCCATTATCTCCACCACCGGCTTTGCCTCCGCCGATTACGGCCTGTGGCCCGCCTTGAGCCAAGGGGTCATCTTCGTTCTGCTGTTTTTGGGCGGATGCTCCGGTTCGACGGCCGGCGGCCTTAAAATCAGCCGGGTGATGCTGCTGGCGCAGTCCATCCGCCGGGAGATGCAGCATGTACTGCATCCCCGTTCCACCCGTGTGGTGCGGTTTGAGAATAAAAAGGTGGATGAAACCGTCATCAGCAGCTGCAATACCTATTTTACCCTGTATACCGTATGCATCGCCGTGATTTTCCTGCTGATCTGCTGGGAGCCCCTGGGGCTGCCCACTACCCTTTCAGCCGCCATCACCTGCTTTAATAATGTCGGGCCGGGCTTCGGGCTCATTTCTCCCAGCGGGAATTACTCGGTATTTTCGCCCTTTTCCAAGCTGGTGCTTTCCGGCGCCATGCTGCTGGGCCGTCTGGAGATCTATCCCCTGCTTATCGCCCTGACCCCCACCGCATGGACAAAGCGCCGCTGATTTTATCCGGTTTTCTTGACAAACCGTCCCGTTTCGGTTATTCTTTAATGCAGTAAAGCGTAAATTCGAAAATGTGAACGGAAGCCCACACTCTCGTCCTTATGCAAAATGGGACGGGAGTGTTTTCGTTTGCTGTGTTGACAGAAGGAGGAACAAAATGAAAAAAAGCAATCCCCTTGCCCTGCTGCCGATCGGGGTATTCCTGGTCATCTACCTCGGGCTCGGCCTGTTGTTTGAGTACGGTCTTCATATCTACATGGGCTTTTATGATATCCCCATTGTGGTGGCGTTATTGATTGCCCTGCTGGTGGCCTGCCTGCAAAACCGTGCACTTTCCTTTGATGCAAAGCTGGCGCTGATGGGTCAGGGCATCGGGGATAAGAATATCGTCACCATGATCCTTATCTTTATGGCGGCCGGGATCTTTGTGGGCGTGGTAGGGCGCAGCAGCGCCGAAAGCGTGGCCTACCTGCTGCTTTCCCATGTTCCCTCCCAGTTTTCCGTTGTTATTCTGTTTTTGGTCAGCTGCTTTGTTTCGCTGGCCATGGGGACCTCGGTGGGGACCATTACCCTCATCACCCCTATCGCCGCACCTTTAGCGGTTGCGACCGGCTTCCCGCTGCCCTTCTGTGTGGCCTCGGTCATCGGCGGCGCCATGTTCGGGGATAACCTTTCCTTCATCAGCGATACCACCATTGCCGCCTGCAACGGACAGGGCTGCCGGATGAAGGACAAATTCCGTGAGAACTTTAAGATTGCGCTGCCTGCTGCCGTCATTACGCTGGCTGTTATCCTGATCATCTCCCTGAACACCCCTATCCGGCCCTTCCCCATCATTAAGGAGTATAACCTCGTTCAGATCATTCCCTATATTCTGGTGCTTGTCGGCGGGATCATCGGCATCAATGTATTTGTGGTGCTGCTCATCGGTATCGTATCCGGTTCTGTCATTATGCTGGCCACCGGGGAAATTGCCGCCACCAGCCTGCTGGCCAATATGGGCACCGGCGCTGCCGGGATGTTCGAGACCACAATGGTCGCCATACTGGTTTCGGCCATCTGTGCGCTTATCCGGGAATACGGCGGGTTTGAAGCGCTGCTGCGGGGCATCAAAAAAGTTTTCCGCGGGAAAAAGGGCGGACAGCTGGGCATGGGGCTTTTGGTGGGCGCCATGGATATTGCCACCGCCAATAATACCGTTGCCATTGTGATGGCGAACCCCATTGCCGCCGAAATGGCAGAGGAATACGGCATCACCAACCGCAAGACGGCCTCCATTCTGGATACCTTCTCCTGTGTGTTCCAGGGGATCATCCCCTACGGTGCGCAGATGCTGGTTGCCGTCAAGCTGGGGCAAAGCGTTACCGCCTTCCAGATCATCCCCTATCTGTTCTATCCGTTCCTGCTGCTCATCAGCACGCTGGCTTTCATCTTTATCGTTCCGGAAAAGAGCAAAAAATAATCGATTTTTCAGCCCCTGCCCTCGCCGGCGGGGGCTTTGCACCCGGTGCGGTTTCTGCTATAATGAAAAGCGGAACCGAACCGGAGGTGCAAAATGAGCTGTGATGTTTCGCTGGTGCGCTGCACCGACTATAAAATAGACCATATGCGGCAGGCGCTGCCCCGTCTGCTGGAGCCGCTGGGCGGCCTTTCCTGGGTGACGCCCGGTATGAAGGTCGTCATTAAGGCGAACCTTGTTTCCGGAAAGCCGCCGGAGGACGCCGTGACCACCCACCCGGCACTTTTGTGCGTGCTGACCGAGATGCTGAAAGCCAAGGGCGCCGCTTCGGTCGTCATCGGTGACAGCCCCGGCGGGGTATATAATGCGGCATACCTGAACCGCATCTACCAGAAATGCGGCATAACTGCGGCAGAGCAGTACGGTGCGGTATTAAACCAAAACTTCGGGATCACGGAGGTTCATTTTCCCGAAGCTGCGGTCGCCCATGAGTTCAAATACACCGCCTACCTTGATGATGCGGATGCCGTCATCAACTGCTGCAAGCTGAAAACCCACGGCATGATGGGCATGACCTGCGCCGTAAAAAATATGTACGGGATGGTGCCGGGAAGCGTTAAATCGGAATACCACTACCGCTATTCCGACCCCATGGATTTTGCCCGGATGATCATTGACCTGAACCGCGCCAAGCCCGCCCGGCTGCATATTGTGGACGCTGTGGTGGGCATGGAGGGCAACGGCCCCACCGCCGGGACGCCCCGGGAGATCGGCTGCCTGCTGGCCGGGTATGATCCCTACCGTTTGGATATGATCTGTGCCGGGATCATCGGGCTGCCGCCTGCCTGTATTCCCACCGTTGCCGCAGCGCAGGGGCTGGGGCTGTGTCCCGACGAGCCCAGGGATATCACGACAAACGAGCCGTGGCAATCCTTTATCGTCCCGGATTTTGAGAATATCCGCAATGCGGAAGCACTGGCGCAGCAGGACGGCAACGTGGCGCTGTGGGGCAGGATGAAGGATCGGCTGATGAAGGTCTTTATGCGCTCCCGCCCGGCGGTACAAAAGGATGAGTGCATCGGCTGTGCCGAATGCGGGCGCATCTGCCCGGCGAAGGTCATTACCATGGTGAACGGCAAGCCCCGTATTGACCGCAAAAAGTGTATACGCTGCTTCTGCTGCCAGGAATTCTGCCCGGTGGGCGCCATGAAGGTGCACCGCACACCGATAGCGAAGCTGCTGGAGAAGCTGTAAAAAAGCCCCGATGTTCATCGTAATGGTGAACACCGGGACTTTTTCGGTTTTATTATGCCAGCTCCAGCATTTTCAGCACGATGGCTGCCGACTGGTGCGCTGCGGTATCGATAAAATTATCGTAGCTTTCGTCCGCTCCGTCATCGGCGCTATCAGACATGGTGCGGATGATGAGGAACGGGGTGTCATTGACATAGCTTGCATGGGCGATGGCCGCACCCTCCATTTCGGTGCAGCAGGGGTCAAAGCGCTCCCGCAGGCTGAATTTGACCGCGGGGTCATTCACGAACTGATCCCCGGTGACGATGCGCCCGCAGGTAGCTTTGCCGTGCAGCGGCACCTGCTCACAGGCGGCCTTTGCCAGAGAAAGCAGCGTTTCATCGGCCTTAAAATATTTGCAGAAGGGATAGTATTTTACCATGATCTCATCCTGATCGTGGAATACCGCATCGGTGCTTAATACAACGTCCATCACGCCGATACCGGCACCAATGGCCCCGGCAATACCGATATTGATGACCGCATCCGCTTTGAATTCCCGGATGACCGCATTGGCAAACAACGCCGCATTGACCTTGCCCACACCGCAGCACACCAGCACGACGTCCTTTTGGCCGATGCGCCCGGTATAAAAGCTGCGCCCGTATAGCCTGTGCTCCTCAATGCCGGTCATTTTCTCCTTTACCAGCGCAATTTCTTCATCCAGCGCCCCGATGATCCCGTAAACCATGTGTTTCCTCCTCATGCTGCGTAATGTAGCTATCTTATCACGCAAGGGGCGTTATTGCAAGGGGATGTGCTGTGAAACCGGCGGCCTTTTCGGCTGTGACGGCTCAATAGCGCCCTGGGCTTTCCCTATTTATCATCCATCTTTTCAAAGCGGATCGTTACCCCGGCTGAAACGGGTGAGAATAAAGAAATCACGTTTTCATTGGTCTGCTGCCAATCATTTTTGAACAGATAGGCCGTGCCCTCTATATCGATGCAGAAGTCTTCCGCCTTATCGCAGCGGCAGGCGCCGGGGCCGAACTTAAACACATAGGTCCCCCGGCATTCCCCCTGCGGCAGCTTTGCCTCCAGTGCGCGGAAAATGACGGATGCGCCCGACTTATCATCAGGCGCATCGAAAGCAATATTTTTTTGGAGGCACCACCCGGAATCGAACCGGGGAATAAAGGTTTTGCAGACCTCTGCCTTACCGCTTGGCTATGGTGCCGAAAAAAATGGAGCGGGTTACGAGGCTCGAACTCGCTACCTCCACCTTGGCAAGGTGGCGCTCTACCAGATGAGCTAAACCCGCATATTTATGGCGACCCGGATGGGGCTCGAACCCACGACCTCTAGCGTGACAGGCTAGCGTTCTAACCAGCTGAACTACCGGGCCATGTGTTTTGCCGCCGGTTACTGTGCCGTATCGAATCGGCAACACTAGTTATTATACGAGAAAGCGGCGCTGTTGTCAATCCCTTTTTACCCTTTTTGGCAACTTTTCCGCAGCTTTTTTACCGGCGGCGTGTCACATATACCATTCGCTGGGTCGTGGGCGTTACCGGTTCCCGGTCGTAGCCGCCCCAGCGCTCCAGCACCTCAAAATTCTCTGCCGAAAGAATCCCGGTCAGCTCATCGTCCTCCCAGGCCCATTCGCAGAACTGCTCGCCATCACGCATGTACTGCTCCCCTTTCCCCCGCCGGAAGAAATCGATCTGGATCTCCACCTTATGGCCTTCGGGGGTGTAGTCGTTCTGCCAAACGCAGAAAAGCTCCTCGCTTTCCCGCACGAAGCAGTTGTTCCCCAGCACCTCCCGGTGCTTATAGGGGGTGTTTACATCAAACAGGAACAGCCCGCCGGGCTCCACAAAGAACTGCAGCCGGTGCAGCGCCTTCTGCAGTGCTTTTTTGCCGTGCAAATGATTGAGACTATCCAGCGTGCAGACCGCCAGATCCACCGTCCCGTAGAGATCCAGCTGCTCCAGGGACTGGCGCAGATACAGAACAGGCTGCCGAAGCTCCTCGTTCTTTTCCACCGCCTGCATCAGCATTTCCGGGGAGGCATCCACCCCGATGACCTCAAAGCCCCGTCGGGCCAGCTCGATAGCCAGCGTGCCGGTCCCGCAGCAAAGGTCCAGCGCCAGCTCCCGCTTGGGGTGGTACCGCGCCATCAGCTCCTCGCAGCGGTCGGCGATTTTGGCGCGGTCCACATCCTCGGTGAGGGCGTCATAGTAGGCGGAAAAGGTCTCCTTATAGCTCGCCATCGGCCTTCTCCATTCGCTCGAAAACGATATCATAGCCGTTGGCGCCGTACTGCAGAGAACGGTTCACCCGGCTGATGGTGGCAGTGCTTGCCCCGGTCTTTTCTACGATTTTGCTGTAAACGTTCTGCTCCTTCAGAAGCTTTGCGACCTCCAGCCGCTGTGCGATGGCCTTTAATTCCGGCCCGGTGCACAGGTCATCGAAAAAGCGTTCGCACTCCTCCTCGGTCTTTAGCATCAGCACGGCCCGGTAAAGAAAGGACAGGTTACTGTCCGGTTTTTTTGTAATCAACCAAACGCCCCCTTTTGTTTTATACTACTACTATAACACTTTAGAGTATGAAAGTAAACCGAAAAACTTCATTTTGCATTTTTCGTCATGTTGTGGTATAATCCGCTGTGGTTTTTGTACCCACCGCAGAAAGGAGCCCGTACCCCATGGAGTATTTTTCCCAAAAAGGAATGGAAGCTGCCCTGCAGCAGCTTGCCGATAAAATAAGCAGTAATGAGCGCGGCAGCTTTAATGCCATGCTGGCCCCGCAGCTGGTAAGCGCCGACTATGAAAACCGTAGCTGCACCCTGTGCTTTACCCCGGAGGACTGGATGAGCAACCCGGCCGGGGTGGTCCACGGGGGCATTCTATGCTCTGCGGTCGATTTGGCCATGGGCTTTTTAAGCCTGTACTTTGCACGGGATACCGTCAGCGGCATCACCCCCACCGTTAATATGAGCATCAATTACCTGCGGCCGGTGCCCATGTCGGGGCCGTTTTATCTCACTGCGGCCATCGGCCATGCCGGCCGCCGCCTGAACCAGACCGACTGTACCATCTATCTGCCGGGCGCCCCAGAAAAGCCCTGCGTTACCGCAGTCGGCACCTATTTTATCCCGGAGGGAAAGTAACCCCCGAAACGCCAATCGCCCATCCTGGCATGAGAAAACCGCCGCCCCGCACGGAGCAGCGGTTTTATTTTTACGGCCGGTACAGCGGCAGGGAGATATCCGCCCGGAAAAGGTCGCCGTCAATGGAGAGCTCGAACCGGCCGCCCTGCAATTCCACCAGACTTTTTGCGATGGAAAGGCCCAGCCCGCTGCCCTCGGTGTGGCGGCTGCTGTCGCCCCGCACAAAGCGCTCCATCAGTTCATCGGCGGAGATGTTCAGCTCGTTGCGGCTGACATTCTTGATGCTGATGGTGACCTCGTGATCATCAGCGGCGGCTGCGGCGTACACACGGGTGCCGGGCATGGCGTACTTGCCGATATTGTTCATCAGGTTATCCATTACACGGCTCAACAGCTTGCCGTCGGCCAGCGCCACCGGGTCCCCGGCGGCCGGATGGACGATCATGGTGAGATCGGCCTTTTGCAGGCGTTCCTCATATTCGCCCTCCAGCTGGGAAAGCAGCACATTGACATTGGTGGGCTGGCAATCCACCGGCATTACCCCGCTGGAGGCCTTGCTGGCATCCACCAGGTCCTCGGTGAGCTTTTTAAGGCGCTTGCTTTGCCGGTCCAGCACCTCCAGATATTCCTGCGCCTTGGGATTGTCGATCTCCTCTTTTTTAAGCAGGTCAACATAATTGACGATGGAGGTAAGCGGCGTTTTGATATCGTGGGAAACATTGGTGATGAGCTCGGTCTTCATCCGTTCGCTGCGCAGGCGTTCCTCCACGGCGTGTTGCACCCCCTGCTGCACCTTGTTCAGGTTATCGCCGCAGCGGCGCATCTCCCCCACCAGGTAACGGGTATCCACCGGGGCGCTGTAATCGCCCTCGGCCAATGCCCTTGCGCCCCGCTGCAGGGTGACAAACCCAATGGCAACATACATGGTGAACAGCGCCAGCACAAGATAAAGCAGTACCATGGGCAGCGACAGCATCGAAGAGTAGCTGCCGAAGAGAAGAATGAGGAAAAAGACAGCTGCGATCCCCAGGGCCGTTTTCCAGATCAGCGGGATGGAGCGTACCAAATGGCAAAGCCAGCGCCATACGGTTTTGATGATTTTCCACGCAAGCCGGATGACATACCAAATGACATTGTTTTTAAGGACGGTACCGGCCTTGCAGCGGGTGACAAAGGAAATGATGAAGAGGTAAAGGAAATTGAGAATCAACACCCCCCACAACGCCATTGCCAAGCGGGACATGTAAAAAAAGTATTCCCCGAAAATGCCGAGGGTGGGAATGAGGATACCGACCGCCATGACATCCAGCGGGATCTTATCAAACCATGTGAGGTGGATGCCCTCAAATCCCTGCCAATGGCCGGCGGCGGCCATCTGCCAGAAGAAGCAGAACAGCGCAAGGGCGGTAAACAGCGCCGCCAGCGGGATGAGAGCGTCTTTCACATCCAGGAGCCACAGGCCGAAGCGGTATTCGTGGGTGCGGGGCAGAAAGCCCTCCTGCAGCGATACCGTAATGGTTATGTCCTTGCCGTCAACGGTCAATTTTCGATCGTAGGTATAAACAAGCTCGGCGTCCTCCGGCAGGTCGGTCAACACCAGGCTTTCGCCACCCGGCCCCGTCACCGTGATGCCGTAGCCGTCCTCGGCGGGGCAGCGCTCCCGAACGTACCGGGTGAAATCCTCGGTGCTGTCGCTGATCGTCATGAGACTCTGCACCTCATCCGAGATGCGGTAGGCCTGACTGCGATACAGCACCTCCCGGCTGGCGGCATCCCCCTGCAGGTAGATATCATTGGAGGCGAGATACACGGTGCCCAGGATACCGGCTGCCGCAAATGCCGCAAACACGAAAAACAGCAGGAATGCGGTCACCTTCAGCCATGTTTTATCAAGAGTTCGTTTCATTATGGGGTCACCTCCATCTTATAGCCCTTGCCCCACACCACCTTGATGTAGCGGGGCTCGGCGGGGTCAATTTCAAGTTTTTCTCTTAAATGGCGGATGTGCACGGCGATGGCGCCTGCGGCATTCAGGGGGATATCCCCCCATACCCGCCGATAGATCTCCGCCGGGGTGAATACCGCCCCGGCATTGGTCATCAAAAAGCGGAGAATATCGTACTCCTTGGGGGTCAGCGCCACCGGCTCGCCGTCAACTGTTACGGTCTTGGCGCTGTCGTCCAGCTCGATGCCCCCGATGACGATACTGGCCGGGCGCACCGAGCCTGCCCCCAGCTGGAGATACCGCCGCAGCTGACTGCGGACTCTGGCCAGTACCTCCACCGGATTAAAGGGCTTGGTGACGTAGTCATCCGCGCCGACATTCAGCCCGAGGATCTTATCGCTGTCCTCGCTTTTGGCGGTGAGCAAAATTACGGGGATATTGGAAAACTCCCGCAGGCGGGTCAGCGTTTCCAGACCATCCATCTGCGGCATCATCACATCCAGCAGCATCAGGTGGACATCCTCATTCTGGGCAAGCGTCAGCGCATCGCGGCCGTTTTCCGCCCGGAATACATGGTATCCCTCGGCGGTGAGATAGATCTCCAGCGCCGAAACGATATCTTTTTCGTCATCGCAAACTATGATATTATACATTTTCCTGCCCTCTCTGCTTTTACTGCCTCTATCATACGCATTTTCGGGGAATAGTACAAGCAAAAATTCAGTCGCGGCCCAGCTCCTTTGCGGTTATGGTGTGGCGGATGGGCTTCCATTCCACCTTCATAAAAAGCGCTGCAAAGCTGATGGGGATATAGGTGAACATAAACAGCGGGAAGGTAAGAACAGAAAACAGCTTGCGGGCAGGGGTGGCATCGATGTATTTCCATTCGGTGACGGTTGTGATGAGCCCGACGGTAAACAGCGTGAGGTACATCCCGAGAAATACCTTACCGAGAGACAACAGCGCCGGCAGCACCCCCAGCCCCGAGACGATACCCATCACCGCCAGAAGGATACTGACAAACAGGCTGACCGAGGTAAGCACGATGGCGGGCATGATAGCCATGGCCATATCGTAGCAGCTCCAGCTGCCGCGGATGAGGCCCCGAATAAGGCCGGAGCCGTATTTGCCGAAAACCTGTAAATACCCGCGGGACCAGCGCAGCCGCTGGCGGCAGGACTGGGCAAAATCGGTGGGCTGTTCATCGTAGGTCACTGCGTCCCGGCAAAAGGCGATGCGATGGCCGGCCAGGATATTCCCGATGGAAAATTCGATGTCCTCCACCAGCAGATGGAACGGCCAGCCGCCGCACTCATCCAGTATCTTCTGCGAAAAAAGGAAACCGGTGCCGGAAACGGCGCAGCTGCTGCCGATGGTCTCCCGGGCGCCGTTCAGGTAGCGGCTTTCCCGCAAAAACCACAGGGCATACCCGGCGCTGATCCAGTTGCTGCCGTAATTTTTGCTGTTGCGGTAGCAGGTGATGATCTCATTGCCGGCGGAAAAGCTCTCGTTCATGCGGGTAAGGAAATCCGGGGCGACGAGATTATCGGCATCAAAGACAAGGTAGGCATCGAACCCGTCGGGATAGTCCGAGCGGATATGCGCCAGCAGCGCTTCAAGGGCGTAGCCCTTCCCTACCACCGTTTTATTCTCCCGGCAGTAAACAACAGCGCCCTTTTGCGCGGCGATCTCGGCGGTGCGGTCGGTGCAGTTATCGGCGATGACAAACACCGTCACCAGGGAAAGGTCGTAGTCCTGCCGGTGCAGGCTGTCCAGCAGGTCCCCGATAACCGTTTCCTCATTGCGGGCGGCCACCAGCACCGCAAGGCGGTGGGGCCGGGCGGCGGGATAGTGCTTTTTCCTACCCAAAAGGGCAATGGGGATATAGACAAACTGATAGGCATAGCAGACAAAAAACAGGATACCGATCACTTGATTGATGGTTTCCAGGGTAATTCTCATAAACGTTCCTCCGTTCCGGGTCAAACCGTTTTATGGTACGGTTACAGTGTACCAATGAAAAGATTAAGAAACAATCATCGGACATATTAAGAATTATTTAAGCCCCGCCGCTTCTCTGTAAAATTACTTCATTTTGCGGTTGCGGATTCTTTTCAAATCGAGTACAATACTAGATGGGCGGGGTTTATCTTCCCGCCCGAATTGACGAAAAAAGGAGGTCCCGAAATGGACGCCGGTCCGTATCCCAGTTGCAATAGCTTTATACTCACGGGCACGGTGTCGGGCTATGGCACCCTGCCCGCATAAGGAGGTGCGCCTATGAGCCATGAAATTTTGGAACTTTTGGCGGAGAAAAAGTACTCCGCCGTCAAACAACTGGTTGCACAAATGGAGGAAGCCGACCTTGCAAAGCTCTTTGAGGAGCTGGAAAGTGAGGAGGACGCCGACCAGTTTAACCGGCTGTTCCGGCTGCTGCCCAAGGAAACCGCCGCCGAGGTTTTCTCCTACATGGAACCAGAAATACAGGAAAAGATTGTCCGCACGCTGACCGATACCGAGCTGCAGCACATACTGGACGACCTTTTTATGGATGACTATGTGGACCTGGTAGAGGAAATGCCCGCCAATGTGGTAAAGCGGGTCATGCAGAACTCCACGCCGGAAAACCGCAAGCTCATCAACCAGTACCTGAAATATCCCGAGGACTCCGCTGGAAGCCTGATGACCAATGAGTATGTCTACTTCCGCAGCGGGTTCACCGTCGCCAAGGCGTTCGAGATCATAAGGGAACACGGTGTGGATAAGGAAACCATCTACACCTGCTATGTGACCTCCCCCCGCAAGGAGCTGATGGGTGTGGTAACGGTGCGGGAAATGCTGTTGGCGGCCCCCGATACCATCATCGATTCGCTGATGGACACCAACCCCATCCACGTGCATACCCACGATGACCAGGAAGAGATTGCCAAGATGTTCAGCCGGTACGATATGCTGGCGATGCCGGTCGTGGACAGCGAGGGCCGGATCGTCGGTATTATCACCATCGATGACGCCGTAGACGTCATTCAGGATGAGAACACCGAGGACTTTGAAAAGATGGCAGGTATGACCCCCAGTGATGATACCTACCTGCGTACCCCCGTTATCACGCTGGCAAAGCACCGTATTATCTGGCTGATGGTGCTGATGCTCTCCGCCATGGTGACCGGCGCCATGCTGGAATACTATGAAGCTGCCTTTGTCAGCATTCCGCTGCTGGTCACCTTTATCCCGCAGATCATGGATACCGGCGGAAACTGCGGCAGTCAGGCTTCTACCATGATCATCCGCGGTTTGGCGCTGGATGAGATCTCCCCCAAGGACTTTACCAAGGCGTGGTGGAAGGAGATAAGAGTAGCGCTGCTGTGCAGTATCGCGCTGTGCAGCGTAAACTTCATCCGTATCCTGATCCAGTACCATGACCCGCAGGTGGCGCTGGTGGTTTCCGGCACATTGATGCTCACCATCTGCATGGCGAAATCGCTGGGCTGTATCCTGCCCATTCTGGCAAAGATTTTGAAGCTGGACCCTGCCATTATGGCATCGCCGCTCATCACGACCATTACCGATGCGTTCTCCATTCTGGTCTACTTCAATTTCGCGCTGTGGTATCTTTCCGACCGACTGATATAACCGAAATACGACTGCCGTCCTATTCCAAGGGCGGCAGTTTTGTAAACTTTTTATGAAATGGTTGCTTTACGGAAGCGGTTATGTTATTCTATTGATGTAGAAAAAATCCACAAAAAGGAGGAGCCCCATGAAAAAGATAACAAGAACGATTGCGCTGCTGTGCGCGCTGGTGCTGCTGGCGGCGCTGGCCGGGTGTGGAAAGGACCCCACCCCTACGCCAAATCCAACCCCCACGCCGGAATACGAAATGATCGCCGTGACGATGCCGGAGCGGCAGCCCGGTGAAGCAACGGAGAAAATCGTTAAGGCGGTTAACAGCCTTTCCGGGGTGTGGGCGTTAAGCGAGGATCACAACCTGTACCGGATGCAGCTTGAAAACAACCAGCCGGATATGAGCACGATGGAGGTGGCGTACCAGCATGTGCAGGATTTTTCGCTGGGCTCCTTTGGCGAGTATATCAATATCCTGTACACGACCGGCAGACTGGAGTGGTACTGGACCGACCATGACTACGGCGAGCTGCCGGAGCCGCTGGAGGGCGTTGCGGAGATTTCCGGCTGTGCGGCGCTGATGCAGGACGGCACGGTGCAGTATCACTACGATGGTGCATGGCATCCTATTGAGGATATCAAAGCCGGAAAAATTGCCGCAGATAACGGGCAACGTTTGCTGGTACTGGACCAAAACAATACCCTGTGGGATTACAGCATGGAGGACGGCAGCCGCATAGAAACAGCGCAGAAGGTTCTGGATTTCTGTTATTCCTCTGCCAATAAAATGTATTACACCAGCTGCATTTGGTACACCACGGCGGAAAAGGATACCCTTTACTGCCACAGCTATGAGTGGTTTGACCCGACAACGCCGACCGACCCCAATATACCGCAGCCCAAAACCGAAGAATATCATATTTCCGGCGTGCCGGTCTATGCGGCCAATGGCTGTGTGCTGCTGCATCAGGAGGATGGCAGCTATCTGTTCTTTGCGCCCAACTATGGTGAAAAGCCGGCAGTATTCTCCCTGCCGATGAAGGGCGTTTATGCCGTAGCACAGATGTGGGACGGTTTCTATCTGATCGCCTGCACTGACGGACGGCTGTATTACCACCTGGATGAAAGCACCGACGAACGCAACCCCTACGATGGGGCGGAGTGGGTCTGGACGCTAGGCGTGCAGAGCTAAACAGCAGAATAAACGGGAAAGCTCCCCTGCCCTACTGCGGGCGGGGGAGCTTTTGGGTTTGCAGAAACCGCAGGGCGGGAGGCCCGCAGGGCAAACCGTCCGAAGGACGGTATCAGCGAACGGAGTTCGCTGCGGCGGCGAAGCCGCCGGGCCTGCGGCCCTATGCCCGGTCTCATGCGAATTTTTCGGTTTTCAGACGGGCAAATAGCTTATCCAGCGGGATAAACAGCACCGCCACCATGATGGCATTGCCGATCCCGTGCATGACATCAAACGGGATGCCGGAAATAAACCATGACAGCGCCATATTCCAGCCGCCGATGAAAAGATAGACCGGCGAGCAAAGCAGCCCGAACATCATCCCGTACACCGCCGCGACGATGATCCACAGGGGATAACTGCCCCACCGTGCCAAAAGCCGCACCACGGCATACAGGATGATCCAGATGTAGAGGTACATATAGACCCATACATTAAAGCCGTAAAGCAGAACCTGCACCGCCACAAATACATAGATGATCAGCGGCGTCATGCGGGGAAAGTGCAGCGTGTATAGGATCAGCAGCAGGGTGACCGGCTCAAAATTCGGGATAAAGGACATGGCCTGCTTGGCTGCGATGAGCAGGGCGGCAAGCAGCGCCGCCAGCACCAGTTCTCTGGTTTTCAGCTTCATTTGGCCGACTTAATAAGCGGAAAGAACAAACTGGAACGCATCGCCATCGGCGATGGGGGTGGAGTCAACGCCGGTATCCAGCATATTCCCCTCGCCGTCATTCAAGCACCACCACTGGCGCAGGCTTTCATCAACGGCAACACCGTCCACAGTGGTAACATAAAGACCGTACTGGGATTCGCTGCCCTCAACAAGCTTTTCCTGCTCCAGGGCGCCGCGCAGGAATTCGGCATCGGTATGGATGGTGAACACTTTATCCTCCACGCCTTCCTGGATAACGGTGACGGTAATGGTCTTGCTGCCTTCGATCGGGACGGGCTTTTTGGAGCCTTCGATGAGGAGCAGTGCCCCGGCAATGAGAAGCAGCACCACAGCAGCAATAATCAGGATCTTTTTGTTCTTTTGCATTTTCTTTTTCCTCCTTAAAATAGACAAGGGCTGCCCCTTTCGTGCAAAATGGGACAGCCAAACTGACCCGTCGGAGATATTCCCCTGCGGGTCTTTTGTGCGTTTGACCAATTCCTCGTGGTTTGTTTTGCACCGCAGGCAGACCGGTCTTTCGGCTTCGGATCATCGCCTTGCCCCGTCTTCCCGGTTGCCCAGTGACATATATGGGGGTCGGCTCCCCGTTACGGCGACGAGATCGCTCGGGATTTGCACCCGATTCCCTGCTCCTTTTTGCGGGAGCGTCTGCCTGCACGAGATTTAATTGTCGTCAGTTAGAATACCATATTTGGCCGGGTTCGTCAAGGTTTTGCAAGCTGCCGCAGCACCATGGGGGCGGCGGTGAGGAACCACGGTGCAAACCGTTCCGGGATCTCCCGCAGCTCCTGCTCCAGTGCCGCCGGGCCCACCCACCGCAGTGCGGCGATCTCACCGGGGGCGGGGGTAAAGGGGCCGTTATGATGCCCCAGCAGCACATGGTCGTACTCATATTCGTACAGGCGGTCGGCAAAGCGGTGAAGATAGACAAAGCTGCCGATCTCCCGCAGCGGGCAGGTCGCCCCCAGCTCCTCCGTCATACGGGCCTCCGCCGAGGGAACCGTTTGCTCCCCCGTGCGGGGATGGGAGCAGCAGGCATTGGCCCACAGGCCGCCGGAATGGTACTTCCCCGCCGCCCGTTTTTGCAGCAGCAGCTCCCCGTTATCATTGATGAGGAATACCGAGAAGGCCCGGTGCAGCAGCGGTGCGGCATGAGCCTCGGCCTTCCCCGCCGTGCCGATGGGACGGTCATAGCAATCGACCAGAATAAGGTCGTTCAGGCGCTCGGTCATTCGTATTGCCCCCTTCCAAAGGAAAAGAGCCGCAGAAGCTACGGCTCTCGTGTTCCGTTACTTGCGCTCGGCAGCTTCTCTGTCCTGCTCGATGAGCAGACGAACCGCTTCCACGGCGGCCTGGCAGGCCAGCGCCGTATCATGCTGCTCGGGGTCGGGCAGGCCCAGCTTCTTGCGCTCCTGGTTCCAGCAGACATTGAGGATGCAGCCGGCACGGGCTTCCTCCAATGTGGCGCAGACCACATACAATGCCGCCGACTCCATCTCGCTGGAGAGGGTGCCGCCCTTTTTCCAGCATTCCCACTTATACTCCAGCATGGGACCTACCGGCAGGCGCTCCGGCTCGTGCTGCCCGTAGAAGGCATCCTTACACTGGACGGTACCGACATGCCAGCGGGCACCGAGGTTTTTGGCGGCCTGAATGAGGGCGCAGGTAACATCGTGGTCGGCAACGGCCGGGAATTCGATGGGCATATATTCACGGGTGGTGCCCTCCATGCGGATGGCGCTGTTGGCGATGACCAGATCGCCGCCCATGACCTTGAGATTGATGCCGCCGGTGGTGCCGATACGGATAAAGGTGCGAACACCGGTCTTGTAGCATTCCTCCACGCCGATGGCGGTAGAGGGGCCACCCATACCTGTGGACATGACCATGACCGCCTCGCCGTCCACCTTGCCCAGCCATGTGGTGTACTCACGGTGCTGGCAGTAGAAATGCGGCTCATCCAAAAACTGCGCGATCTTTTCTACCCGGCCGGGATCACCCGGCAAAATAACATATTTGGCGCCGTGGGTGTCATCAAAGCCTACATGATACATTTTCTCCATGTGATATCTCCTCCCTTTTGGGTTAATATTATTTTTCGTTCATCTCTTCCATCAGGCGCTGCTTGGTATCCCACAGCTTCTGCGAAAGATCGACATAATAGGTGTGGGGATACTCAAAGCGCTTGACCTCATCCCACAAGGTGTCCATCTGCTCGGCGCAGTAGCTGCGGATTTCCTCCAGCGTGGGGGAGGTGTAGCACTGCACGCCCTTTTTGAAGATCGGCACCTGCAGCTTTTCGGCGCGGAAATTGGTCAGGGTCTTTTTCTTCCAGACATCGTTGGGGTCAAAGATGGTAAAGGGCTTGGTGTCATCTACCTCCTCGTCCGCCAGCACAATATAATCGGCCAGCGCCTTGCCGTTATCCCGGCCGTAGAAGCGGTAGACCTCCTTAAAGCCGGGGGTGGTGATCTTCTGGGCGGTTTCGCTCAATTTGATTTTGGGCACCAGCTCGCCACAGTCATTTTCAATGGCGACCAGCTTATAAACGCCGCCGAAAACCGGCTCATTTTTACTGGTGATGAGGTTTTCACCCACGCCGAAGGAGTCCAGCTTGGCATCCTGCAGCAGCAGGTCACGGATGATATATTCATCCAGCGAATTGGAGGCCATGATCTTGACATCGGAAAAGCCGGCCTCATCCAGCATCTTGCGGGCCTTTTTGGAAAGATAGGCAAGGTCGCCGCTATCCAAACGGATGCTCTTGGGGCGGAAGCCCTTGGGAACGATCACCTCATTGAATACCCGGATGGCATTGGGCACGCCGGATTTGAGGACGTTATACGTATCCACCAGCAGGCAGCAGTTATCGGGGTAGGTTTCGGCATAGGCCTTAAAGGCCTCGTACTCGGTATCGAAGGCCTGTACCCAGCTGTGCGCCATGGTGCCGGAGGCCGGAACGCCCATCATGCGGTCGCTGATGGTGCAGGCGGTACCGGCGCACCCAGCAATATAGGCCGCACGTGCGCCCAGCATGGCGCCGTCATAGCCCTGCGCCCGGCGGGAGCCGAATTCCACGATGGTACGCCCCTGCGCCGCCCGGATCAGGCGGCTGGCCTTGGTGGCGATCAGCGTTTCAAAATTAAAGGTGACCAGCAGCATGGTCTCGATCATCTGCACCTGCTCCAGCGGGCCGCGCACGGTAATGATCGGCTCATTGGGGAAAATGGGGGTACCCTCCCTGATGCTCCAGACATCACAGCAGAACTTGAAATTCCGCAGGAAGTTGAAGAATTCCTCCGAGAAACAGCCCTTTTTACGGAAATACTCAACGTCCTCCTCGGTGAAGGAAAGGCCGTTGATGAGCTCGATGACCTGCTGCAGCCCGGCATAGATGGCAAAGCCGCCGTTTTCCGGCACACGGCGGAAAAAGACATCAAAGACGGCGATCTTATCTTGAATACCGGCGTGGAAATAACCATTGATCATCGAGTATTCATAGTAGTCGGTAAGCATGGTCAAATTGCGCTCGCGGGTGAGATATTCACTCATAAAAAAATTCCTTTCTGCCGATCATTTTGCCCGTATGGGGTGCAGCGGCGCCGCACTCGGCAATAGTGCTTATACTGCATTATACCACCGCCGGGGCGCTTTTGTCTACTGATTAAAACGGAAAGCCTCCCTTTGCACGGCACCGCACCGCAAATGGGGAATAGCACCCTTGGCGGCGCTGTGAATGGGAAATGGTCGGAGCCCGGTATGGCGTTTTCATTATTTACTAATCTTTTGCAAATTAGGGTTGACAGAATTAACTAACCGTGGTAAACTATGAATTACGATACTGGTACTATCTTCTAACGAGGAAGCAGCCGTGTAGCCAAAAGGCTATGCGGTTGTTTTCTTTGTTACTCCTGGATAAAGCTAATTACAGCATACAACCCAATAACGAAAACAGCACACAGCGAGGCAAAAAGCAGGCTGTGCGCTGTCATCTGTCATAAAGGCTAACAAACTTCGGGCTGGGTAAGCAATTGACAGAAGCTGTATGGAGTGTGTTTGACAAAAATCTCCTTGTGAATGAACTTCACTTTTTCGTGGAAAAGCAAAAACTAACACGTGATTTAAAGCTGTAGAAATGTGACTTCATTTCCCCTGCACATGGTATAAATCCGCTTTATTCTGGACGGGGGAAACAAAGCAGCATCCGGGCTTGTAATAATTGTTTTGCTGTTCATTCCCAAGAGCGTGCAGTGAACGATTCTAAATGAAGCTCACAAAACTTATTTAGGGCATGCTTTCTCGAATTGCACAAGAAATAATCAAAACGGACATCAAGCTCGAAAGTGAATGGCCATCTCTCCATGAAGCCAGAATTCCACAGGCTTACGCAACAGAACCGGCTTATGTTTCGCCAAAGCCACCATCGATCAATCCGATCAGAACGTCCACCACCTCTTTTTCATCGGGACCATTAGCGCTTACCTTGACCTGTGAACCTTGCGACAGTGCCAAAGTCAGCACCTTAATTATAGATTTCGCATTTGCTGTATTGTTTCGATCCTCCAAGTTTAAGTTGCAAATGGTGATATCAGACTGAAAACGTTTTGCCTCATTAACAAATACAGATGCCGGTCTTGCATGAATCCCTGTCCGATTAATAACCGTTGTTGTTCTCTGATACATCACTTTTTCTCCTTTCATTGGGTCAATACTGATTTCTCTTGCAATGCAGAAACTTCTCCATGCACTGCTCCACCTCATCCGCGTCAGAACAGTCCAACACCGCTGTCGCCACCGCTTCCAAATCAGACAGTTCAAAGCGTGAGAGCATCTGCTTGACCACTGGGATGGAATTTGCAGACATGGATAGCTTACGCATCCCCAGCCCCACAAGCACACAGGCCGCATACTTGTCTCCGCCTAACTCCCCGCAAATGGAAAGGGGCTTATTTTCCTTTTGAAATGCCCGGACAGTCATGGCAATCGCCCGATATAACGCCGGATGCGAAGAACGGCAGTATTTTGCCACTGAAGAATTCATTCGATCTGCAGCGGTCAAGTATTGGCACAGGTCATTGCTGCCGATAGAGGCAAAATCCACCTGCTTTGCCAGTTGGTCCGCCATCATCACCGCAGCCGGAGTTTCTATCATCACGCCCAGTTTAATGCTATTCTTAACCTTAATGCCGCTTTGCTCCAAGCGGGCTTTTTCCTCCATTACAATAATTCTCGCCTTTTCAAAATCCTCAAGCCCAGATACCATTGGGAACATGATCCACAACGTCCCATAAACTGAAGCCCTAATCGCTGCTCGAAGTTGGGTACGTAAGATATCCTCATTTTCAAAGCACAGTCGCAGCGCGCGAATCCCCAAAAATGGGTTTTCCTCTTGGGGCAGATTAAAATAAGGAAGGGATTTATCTCCACCGATATCCAACGTACGTAGCGTCACCGGTCGATCACCGTACTCCAGTAGCACCCTTTTATAGGCTGTAAACTGCTCCTCTTCAGTAGGCATATGGTCGGATTCCATGTAAAGAAATTCTGTGCGGAGCAACCCCACGCAGTCGGTTGCCGCAGATGCCTCTAATGCCTCCGGCGTTGGTCTTCCCAAATTCAGCCCAATCTCTATCGGTGTGCCGTCCCTTGTCTTTCCAGGAAGACACAAGAACTCCTCACTGATCCTTTTTTGCATCGCATATGCCTTCTGTTGCAATACTGCCTCTTTCTGTTCCAGCGGCGTGGGATCGGTGTGCAGCCTACCTGTCACAGCGTCCAAAATAACCACCTCTCCGGGAGATATCAGGTGCACAATATCTGGAATGCCAAGCACCGCCGGAATCCCCAATCCACGGGCAATAATGGCAGAGTGGGAGGTGTAACCACCTTTTGAGGCAACGATTCCTATAACATTTGTCCGATCCATAGTCGCAGTATCGGAAGGTAATAGATCGTCACAGATAATAACGGCCGGTTCTTCCAGCCGGGATAGATTTTGCTCCGGGACATTCAATAGAAGCCGTAGCATACGCTGCTGCACATCCAACAGATCATGGGCTCTTTGCACCATAAAATCATCTTTTAGTGATGCCATCAAATCGGCGTACTGCTGGTATACTGTCTCCACTGCAGCAGCTGCCTCCATGCCATTGCTAATAGCTGATCGGATCTCTTCAGTGATCTCCTCATCATCTATCATGTCCAAATGGGCAGCAAAGATTTCCGCCTTATTATCGTCCCTTCCGGTAAAGGAGGCCTGGATTTCCTGTAGACTTTTCTGTGCCTTTTGCACCGCATCCTCGTACCGCGCCAACTCATGCATCGGTGAAGATGCTACAATCCGCTCCGACGCGGTCAAGATTTTCGGATCATAAACAAGTGCCCTGCCAATGGCAATACCGGGAGATACCGAGTTTCCTTTGTAAATCATTCAATCTACTCCTCCCCCTGCATAAATACTACGACGCAGTTTTTGATAGTTTTCCTCTAATGTCCCCTCTGCCGCATATAGGCTGGAGGTTCCCGCTACAAATATGTTTGCCCCCGCCCGTCGCATTTTTTCAGCATTGATAAATGATACATTACCATCCGCCTCAATTAGAATGCTGCTTCTGAATTCATCCAACAGATGCTTGGCACTTCGGATTTTATCCAAGGTCTGTGGAATCATCCTTTGACCAGCAAATCCCGGGTTGATGGTCATGACCAGTAAAAGATCAAGCTCCGGCAGCATCCAACGACAGTAGTCTAATGGCGTTGCCGGATTAAGTGCAAGTCCTGCCTTTGCGCCTCGTCTATGTATTTCCGCAAGTGATTTTTGAATATGTGGTGTGCTTTCTGCGTGGACGGTGACATAATCGTTTTGCTCAAAAGGAATAAAAGCGAGCTTTTGATCTGGACGCTGGATCATAAGGTGGATATCCAAGGGCAGATTTGTGATTCTGTGAAGCAGCGGAATAAACTCGGTTCCTAAACAATAGTTGGAAACAAAATTCCCATCCATAATATCAACATGGAGCATTTCTATTCCCATTGATTCCAGCTGTCGCACATGCTCCTCAAGCCTCTCTAGCGGACAGCATGCAATTGATGGAGAGATATACACCGGACCATTCATCTGTTTTCCTCCCACATTTTCTAATTCTATCAGATAATCCGTATAAACTATGATAAATCTCATGTCACATTTTGCGATTTCTTTTCACTCTTTTAGAGCTTTTTGCAAAATATGCGAAATATGTCTTGTTTTTTATTCATTATTAATGTATTCTAATAATAAGAATTGTATTTGCTAAACTGTTTCAGAACTGTTTCATATCCACATCTAATAGGACATTCTGAAAAACAGCTGAAAGATTTTTTAAAGGAGCTTATGTATGATTGCCACCGAACGATTCGACTATATCCTTAAAAAGCTGGAGCAAGAAACAACTGTAACCATAAAAGACATTGCCACCAGTCTGCATGTTTCCGAGGCAACAGTACGCCGAGACTTTGAGCGTTTGGAACAAAAAGGGCTGGCGCTGCGCGTGCGTGCCGGCGCCACTAAAGTCGACTCCCCATCTCTTGGAAACGTTGCGCCGTTAATCACTAGCGAAAAGCTTACCGAGCACATGGAAGAGAAAAACGCTATTGCAAAATTTGCCGCCGGATTAATTGAAGACGGTCAGTGCATTTTCCTAGATGGTGGCACCTCGGTAGCTCAGCTTATCGATTTCATACAAGATAAGCGAGTCAAAATCGTCACACCCAATCTTTTAATTCCCCGAAAGCTTACCAACATGGATATGGATATCTTCTTGATTGGTGGAAGATATATGCACTTCCATGAGAGTACCGTAGGCACCTATGCGGAAAAAATGATCTCGCAGTTTCATTTTGACTATGCCTTCTTTGGCTGCTCCGGCATCGAGCTTAATAACCAACTTGCATACAATGACGATATTGAGACCGTTCCTGTAAAGGAGGTTGCCATGCGCTGTGCCGAAAAGAGCGTGCTATTAGCGGATTCAAGCAAGATAGGAAAAACCAGTGTGTGTCGCTTTTCCTCAATCAGCTCATTTGACAATGTTATCATTTTTGAACCGGAAAGCATCTCCATCGATTTTCCATCGAATTTTACAATAATCAAAGAATGATTGACTTTGGGAATAGGCATCCGAGCGCTGTGGCTCGGATGCCTTTTTATAATATTTTATCTCAGTGCCTTATGGATAGCAACAACTGCATCCCGTGCCGTAAGGTGATATGCTTCCTTTAGCCGGTCAACCATCCCCACCTGTCCAAAAATCTCAGTGGCGCCCAATTTCAACAGCGGTACCCCAACACCGTTCTTCGCCAGTACATCGGCAACAGCGCTGCCAATGCCATTTACGGTGCCGTGGTTTTCATAGGTCACCACCAACCTCTTGCCCTTTGCTTCGTTTAAAATCAGCTCCTCATCAAATGGTTTAATTGTGACCGGATCAATAACTTCCACGCTGACGCCATCGGTCATCAGAATATCAGCTGCATCCAAAGCATCACCCATTAGATAGCCGCTTCCAACCAGCAGCACCTCATCACCCGGGATAAGAATCTTCCCCTTGCCTAACTCAAACCTCGTCTCCGGTTCATATACCTCTGTGACATTCTTTCGGTAGGCGCGGATGTAGTGAATAGCGCCGTCATTGCGAGAAAGACACTCTCGCACCATCCAATCCAACTGTACCTGATCACAGGGGTCGCATACGATAGCATTGGGAATCGTCCGCATGATTGCCATGTCCTCAAAACAAGTATGCGTGCCGCCATCGAAGCCAGAACAGATACCCGGGTCGGATCCAAATACATTAATAGTATTCTTTTGATAAGCACAGGAGATATATAGCTGATCCAACGCGCGGCGGGCAACAAATGCCGCCATGGTATGAACAACAGGGATATAGCCACGCAGAGATAAACCGGCTGCTACACCTACCATATTGGCCTCACAAATTCCACAGTCAATAAATCGATCTGGATGGGTATCCTTGAAACGCAGGAAAAACGATGCACCACCTAAATCCGCATCCAGTACCATGATGCGGTCGTCCTTTTCCAGCATTTCTTCTATAGTTGCGCCTAACTGATTGCGGAGCTCACCACCAAGGGTTCTATTTTTCTTCAGCATTTTTATTCCTCCTCCGTTATTCTTTTCAGTTCAATGATTGCTGCATCAATAACGGCACGGCCTTCCTCAAACACCTTCGGGGAATGGTTATCCTGCATTTCCTCGTAGTACCTAATGCCCTGACCCTTAACGGTATCCAAAACAATGCATACTGCCTGATCCTTCACCGCCTTCGCCGCATTGATGCCTTCATCAATGGCTTCCTCGCTGGCTCCATCTACGGTAATACACCAGAAGCCAAACCCTTTCATTTTTTCTTCAAAGCTAAATGGCTTCAGCACCTCCTCACAGTACCCATCGTGCTGGCGCTTATTATAATCGATGAACACGATGCAGTTATTTAGCTTATTGTGGGCCATAAACTGGAATGCCTCCCAGTTTTGCCCTTCATTCATCTCGCCATCTCCCAGACAAACATAAACATACTGGTTATCTCTACCTGCGTGCTTTAAGCCGTATGCAATGCCAGCTGCAACGCTAGCGCCTTGCCCCAATGAGCCGCAGGTTACATCGATTCCGGGAGTAAGGAGACGATCCACATGGCTGGGGATCTTTGTCCCAATATCATCCATCGTCAGTAGCAGACTTTTATCAAAAAATCCCTTTTCCGCCAAGGCCGCCTCTACCGCCGGTGCTGCATGTCCTTTACTCATCACTAGGTAGTCTCTCCCTTCCCAGTGAGGGTTTTTAGGGTCAAACTTCATCTGCTTTCCGTACAATACACTAATCAGCTCTGTAACGGAAAGACAGCCTCCAATATGTCCCATCCCACGCTGTCTAAACATTTCTAGCTGGTCAATGCGCAGTTGAGCAGAAAACCTTTTCAATCTTCTTAATTCTTTTACGTCCATAATATACCTCCTAAAGTGGTTGATCTATTTACACACTGCTCTCACGTGCAGTCATACGCCCAATAGGATGCTGATTTCCCCGATAAAATCTCCTTATATTCCTTCATTAGCGGGTGCTGCTTCCATGTTGCATTGGTTTCTGCCACATAGTACGAGATAAGCTGAATGAACGCCAGCGTGTACAGCGGAGTCAGCTTTTCCTTAATAGTATTGGTCACCCGCATTACTTCTTTGCCCTCTATTTCTGGGTTGTTACTTATGATAAAAACACGGTCGGTCATTGCTCTTGCTGCCTTGCAGGATTGCATGATTCGCTGTGTCGTCTCATCTCCCGGATCAATAAAGATAAAATTGTAGTTGGGGGTCAGCTGGATCTGCGGTCCATGGATTGCTTCATCTACCTCATAGCCCACCGCAACAATATGAACCGTTTCCCCGATTTTCACAGCTCCTTCCAATGCGGTGCCATAGTTTGCGCCAGCGCCTATCACGTACACCCGCTCCATAGACAGTAATTTCTGCTTATTTGCTTCAAAGTAGGCAGGAAAACCGTGGATCTGCTCCTCGTAGTTGTCAATGCTTCGTAACATTTCATCTTTTTCTTCCTCCACCTGCTTTTCGCTTATTCTCCCCCCGGCATATGCCGCATACAGGGCAAATAGCATCAGGAACACCGTAAGTGTTACAACACCTTTGGAAACAAAGTCGAGTTTTTCTCCGCCTAGACCGTAATCCACAACATAATCGGCCTCCCGTTCAAAGTCAGAGTGTGCATTGCCTGTCAGCCCTATCGCTGGTATCCCCAGCTTCTTACACAGTCGCAGTGACTCGATTGTATTAGTACTACATCCACTTTGCGAAATGCAAACGACAAAATCGTCCTCCCGCATATTGTGCTCGTAATAGTTAAATGTAAATGGGGTAATTACCTTTATCTCAACACCGAGATGCTCCCGCATATAGTAGCGTGCACAATGGGCAGCGTTACAGCTGGAGCCGCATGCTACTAGCCAAATGCTCCTATAAGGGCGATTTGTAAAAAGCTCTACCATCTTTTCTGTGAGTACTTTAGCATTATATATATTTTTACGAACCTGTGCAGGTGTTTCCATGATATATTTCAGCATGGAAGGGGCATTACTATCCATCGAAAATCCATCCTTTCTTTGCCGGAATCCACTTAAATCGTTACCGTTTTTTTGCTTACCCCCTTGGGATTGTCTGGGTCATAACCTCTGGAAAGGCTGCACAGACAGGAAAACATCTGCGAAAAAACAGCGCCGGAGAATACCGCCTGAATTCCATCATACTGTGGGGGAAGCAGCACACCGGTATCACCCAGCGCCAAATACTTCTCTTTATTAGTCACAACAGTACACCAAATATTTGATTCTTCCTTGAGCCGGTGCAGCAAAGCTTCTACACAGTAGTCCGTCTGTTCATCTGCCAAGAAAAACATATAAGGCACAAACCGCTGGGCGGTCGCAATGGGACCATGGCGATAATCTGCAGAGCCATAGCAGCGGGCATCAAGGTAACTAGTCTCCTGAATCTTTAGTTCGGTTTCATTTGCCAAGGCATCCATCAATCCACGCCCGATGATCAACATATGTTCAGTCTCTCGATAAAAACGTACAACATCGCGGACCTGACCCTCAAGCACTGTTAGCGAATCGGAAATGATCTGTGGGATGATATCCAACGTGTGCAAAAGCTCCGGGTCCTCCGAAATATATGCAGCAATAGCGGTCAGCACAACAACCTGCGTCATGTAGGATTTGCCAGCGGTAACACTGTTTTCTGGACCGCAGTGGTTGTTAATCTGATATTTACCCGCTTGTGTCATAAGAGAACCTTCCACATTGGTCAAACTGACACACAGTCCTCCCTGAATATCGCACTCCCTCATGACCTCATAAATGTCCTGGGCACCCCCGGACTGGGAAACAGCAATCATCAGCACGTTAGAATAATCAGGCTTTGACCTGTATGCGGTAACCACACTGGGAGCGCTGATACTAACCACCATACCGCACCGACTTTCAAATAGGTAACGTCCCACAAGATTCGCGTGATCGCTGGAACCTCTCCCCACCAGAACAACTGTCTTAATATTTCTTGCTTTTACCTCATCGGCGATCTGTCTGCAAATCTCACAGTTGGCTGCTAAACAATCTGCTACAGCCTGAGGTTGTTCAAAGATTTCTTTCCAGAAAATAGATGTGCTTGTATCGATCATCAAAAAACTCCTCTCATTTTTTATTTTCCTCTTGATTAACGGGAATAACATGTGTTAAATTGTAAAAAGGCGAAAGAACTTGAATTAACTTGCAAAAAGGAGGCTTCAATATGAAATATAATGGAATCCTATTTGATTTAGACGGTACCCTATGGGATGCCTGTCGGAGTGTTGCCGAAAGCTGGCGCCAGACCTTGGTAAATCGGTTCGGGGCATCACAAGTACCATCCCTTTCTGATATTCAAAGCATCATGGGAATGACTGGGTCGCAGATCGGTCATACACTGTTTTCTAATATTGGGGAAGACCCAGTCCTTGTATTTGAGGCTTGTGCAAAGGATGAATGTGACTACCTCGCTATTCACGGTGGCACCATATACCCTGGCGTGGAAGAGCTGCTTCGAACACTTTCCGGTAGATGCCCGCTATTCTTGGTCAGTAACTGTCAGGAAGGATACATCGAAGCATTTTTCCGCTACACCGGTTTCGGCATATATTTCACTGATTGCGAATGTGAGGGTCATACCAAAAAATCAAAGTCCGATAACATTTGTGCTGTCATCGAGCGCAATAAGATATCAGCGCCCGTTTACATTGGCGATACCGAAATGGATGAGTCTAGCGCCATTTTGGCTGGATGCCCTTTTATCCATGCCGCCTATGGATTCGGGGCTGCTCAACATCCTGCTGCAGTGATAAATACGCCACTTGAGCTTATAAAAGTCCTTGAATTAGATAAGTAGTCCATCCAGTTCCAGCAGGTCTTCCGCACTATTCACTTGCATTAGCTTTTCCAATAGTTTCTCATCAGAGAGGATGAGGAATAGCTGCCTCATATTGTTCAGGTGCTCGTCCTCATCTACTGCTGCCAATGTAAAGAAAAGCACAGCATCTTTCTCATGGTCATTTTCATCAAAATGTACCGGATTTTCAAACTTTGCAAAGGCAACGGCAGTTTTCCGCACGCCGGGAGAACCATTGGCGGAATGCGGAATTGCAAGCCCTGGTATAATAACAATATAGGGGCCCAATTCCTCTACGCACTCTATAATTCGCTGTACATACTCTTCTGTCGCACAGCCTGCTGTGACCAATGGGGCACAGCTCTTTTTTATTGCGTCCTTCCAATCGGAAGCTTCTTTATAAAAGGCGCATCGGTTTCCTTCAACAATGTCCTTTAACAGCACACTATTTCCTCCAATTCTATATTGATGCTTTTATTATAGTGGATTTGCAAAATATTTCAATAGCTTTCACTGAATAATTTCGTATTAGTTTTAATTTTGTCATTTTATGCAAAAAACGCATTCTTTCTTTGTCAATATTATAGATTTTTATTGTTTTTATCTAAAAATATTGACATCATATGCATAAAATGCAACTGTGTTTGTAAGAAAAGGGGCGTTCTGTGAAATATATTGCACTAATTCAAATTTGAAAAGTATATTTTGCAATATATTGTAAGGATTCATGGTCAGGCCCCTACTATTATCTAATGACAAAGAAGGTGTTTTGCAAAAATGATTAGTATTCTAATGGTATGCGGTAATGGCTGCGGCAGCAGTTTGGTTTGTCAAATGGCTGTGGAAGCCGTTTTAAAAGAACTGGGTGTGCAAGCAAGGGTAGATCACAGCGATATGCTGTCGGCTTCATCTAAATCTGCCGATATTTTGATTGCCGGTGTTAATTTCAAACCGCACTTTGACAAATTTCCGTCGTTCCCCAATAAAATCTATCTTAATAGCCTTATAAGCAAACAGGAGATCCGTTCCAAGCTCCAGCCAATTTTGGAAGAAAACGACTGGATGTGACTGTTATTTTCATGCGGCTTAATATTTCAATTTGAGGATGAAAAAAGGGAGGTATTTATGGCAATACTTAATTTTATCATTGATAATATCCTAATCAATGCTGCCGTTATTCTCGGACTTGTTGCTCTTCTCGGTCTTATTCTCCAGAAGAAATCCTTTGCCGACTGCATAAGCGGTACCTTTAAGACCATGATGGGCTTTATGGTCCTTTCGGCTGGCGCTAATGTTATCGTAGGTGCACTGGAGCCTTTCAGTGTATGGTTTGCCGCAGGTCTCGGCATTGATGGTGCTGTTGCTTCCATCGAGGCTGTTCTTGCTGTCGCTATGCAAAATGAGGTTGTTGGCCGTGACATTGCCCTTGTTTATGCGGGCATTTTTGTGGTCAACCTTATTTTGGCTCGTTTTACCAAGCTGAAATATGTTTTCCTTAACGGTGAAGCACCAATTTATATCGCCATGGCAAGCATACTCTTCGGTGTCGGTCTGTGCGGTTTTGGTCATGGTCTTGCCATTGGCATTGGTGCTATTCTGGGCGGAATCTGCTGCGTTGTATTCCCCGCTATGGCTCAGCCTGTCGTTCGCAAAATCACCGGAAGTGATGACATTGCTCTCGGTCACTTCTGTGCTTTGGGGTACGTTCTCAGTGCCGGTGTTTCCAAGCTGACCGGTGATGTTTCCAAATCTACCGAAGATACCAAGTTTAGCCCCAAGCTGGCATTCTTGCAAGACACCTACCTTGCGGTTGGTTCTGTCATGGTTCCTCTTTATGTTTTGCTTGCTATTTTGGCGGGCCCGGAGGTTGTTGCAGAGGCTGCCGGCGGTAAAAACTATATTGTTTTTGCCATCCTCCAGGGCATCACCTTCTGTGTGGGCCTGTTCATTTTGCTTACCGGCGTTCGCCTGCTTATTGCAGAGCTGGTTCCCGCCTTCCACGGTATTGCTCAAAAGATTGTTCCCGGCGCCCGTCCGGCTCTTGATTGTCCTGTACTATTCACTTTTGCCCCCAACGCTGTCGTTTACGGTTTTATTTTCACTACTATTGGCACCCTCATTGGCATGTTCCTTTGGCCTCTCTTCGGCTTGCCAATGGTCATCCCCGGCATCATGTCAAACTTCTTTGCTGGCGGTACTGCTGCTATTTTTGCCAATGCGACTGGTGGACGTCGTGGCACCATCATTGCCAGCATCGTACATGGCCTGTTTATCTCTTTGATGCCTGCGATCATTGCGCCCTATCTTGGTCAAATCGTCATCGATGGTCTCCCGTCCCTTGCAGCCTATACTATGACCGACGTTGACTGTATTGGCTTCAGCTTGATCTATGCTTGGCTTCTTAAACCGTTAGGGATTTGATCTGTCATTCCATCCATTGTCTGATGAAACTTCAATAAAAAGCTGCATGATGCAAAAGCCCTGCCCGATATTCCGGCAGGGCTTTTATTTTCCATGCAAAACAAAAGCTCCTCCACCAGCCGGCCTTCCGCCGCCTGCGGAAAGCGCTCCGGCGCTTCCCCGTTGATGAGAACACGCCGCCCAGTGGGGGTATCGCCATCCGCCAGACACTCAATGTCCTCCAGAAGCCGGCTTTTTCCCGCACCGGTAGGCCCTACGATGCTGATGACCTACCCTACCCGCACCGTCAGCTCGATATTCTCCGGCTCGCCCGATTTATTGTGTCCGCCGATGATTGTCACCGACTCCACTTCGGCAGCGGCACCGGCCTTTTCCATGACGCACAGCCACGCCGCCAGCTCATCCGCCACCTGCACCGCCGTCAGTTCAAATTCTTTGAGCGCCGCCGGTTCGGTCAGCGTCAGTCCGGCCAGCAGCGGCAGCTCCTCCGGCAGGTCGGCAAGACGCAGGTTCTCCAGGTAGCTTCCCGCCAGCGGATGCTCCTCCAGCAGCCGAAAAAGCGGCGTGCTGCTGATATATTCATAGTTTATCATGCTTCGTTAAACTCCATTTTCTTTAACATTCCCATCTGGTAGCTTTCCCCGATGCGCCGTTCCCCGGTGCAGTAGCTGCATACCGCCGATGGCGTAGTGAAGCGCAGCTTCTTTTCCCGCAGGGTATCGCACGCCGGGGCCTGCAGCGCATAGCGTTTTAATGCCGTTGCGCCCTGCCCGGTTATGCCGTTCACGAAAAGCACCCGTGCCGCGGTATTCACCTGCCGCACATGGAAGGCAAATACCTCCCGCTCCGCCTGACTGACGATATCCCCCTTGGTGATGATGACATAGTCGGCCATTTTCAGCATGGGGCCTATCTTGCGGGGGGTGTTCACCCCAGCTATGGCATCAATGACGCAGATGGCCGGAACACCGTTGATGTAGGGGGAGCAGCGGTTGCACAGCCCTACGCTTTCAGTGATGAGCCATTCCAGGCCCTTCTTTTTGCCCCACGCCACGGCGTCCTCTATGTTGCTGACAAAGTAATGGTCCGGGCAGGTGGCGCCGGAAAAGCCCGTGACAACCGGCACTCCGACCTCCCGGTAGCGCAGGTGGTCAAAGGAGGTCAGGCAGTCGAATTTCACCACCCCGGCCGTCCCGCGCGGCACGCCAAGGTCGGCAATCAGCTGCAAAATGACCGAGGTTTTGCCCGAGGAGGGCGGCCCTGCTACGACCAGCAATTTCATTTTTTCTACGACCTTTCGCATTATTCTTTCACAAGTATAGGTCTCATTTTCCCCATCGTCAAGCGATGCAGCCGAATGTTCCGCTATTGCGAACACCCGGTGTTTTCCTGCCCGCTTTTGCCCTTCTCCCCCGCTGCTGCCGCAAAAAAACATAAATCGACGACTGCCCCCCTGCGGCGCTCATGCTATATGGGCTGCACTTGCAGGGTACCGCCTGTTTATGATAGACCTGCGTTCTGCCCGTCCTATATTTCTTACGGGAATGGTCCGGATTGTTATCCCCTTTTTGCAACAGCAGCAAAAATGCCCACCTCGGGGGTTCCGGGGTGGGCTGTATTTATGCTGCGGCCGGCGGGCTGCTTTCGGCTTCCTTCTGCGTCAGCGCCGCCCCTTTCGGGATGGTCAGCTGCGCCTGCTCGGTATAGGTGGCAAAGGGCTCCTCGGTGGCGGGGTCCTGCCCGGTGTGGTACACCTGTATGGTAACGGTAAGGGGATAGCTGCCGGGCTGCGGCAGCACCTCCGGGTAGGCATACAGCAGGTGCTCCCCCGCCCCTATTATCGGTGTGGTCAGCAGGATGGTATCATCGGCCATGGTGTACCGCACCCGCATGCTGCATTCGTTGCCGGGGGTGTTTTCCAGCATCACCGCTATGCTGCCGTCCGCCGCTGCGGAAAGACTGCCGTTATAGAGATACCAGAAGTATTCCGGGGTGGTATTGGCGGGGGCGTTTTCATAGCCGGGCAGCCGTCCGCTGTGTATGGCGGTATCGGCCGGCGGGGTGGGCCCGGGGGCGACCGACTGCGGCATAAACAGCGCCAGCGCCAGCCCGATGCCGACCGCAGCTGCGGCAATCAGCAGAGCCGAACCGATCTTTTTCACTGCGGTCATGCGCATCCCCCTCCGACATCATAAAAATAACAGCACCATTATACCCTAAACGACGCAAAAAGACAACCGTTCCCACGCAAAAACCCCCGATCGGAATCGATCGGGGGCGATGTGCTTACGGGGAGACCATGCTGCTGCTCAACCCGCCGGAGGAAGAGCTGAAATTATCCACACGGCCGGTAGCGGGGTCAAACTCGCCATCCACACGGGTATCACCGGTAATGGTGGAAACCGCATACAGATAAAAGGTTTTGTCCGCCTTGCGCAGCTCGTACAGCATATACTTGGAGGGCTCCTCCTCCAGGTCGCCGGAGCTGTCATAGTTGATGCTCAAAACCGTTGTAGGCGGCACATACCCGATGATGAGCTGGCAGCCATCCTGCTTCATGGTGATCTTCTCCACACGGGGGGTCGCAAAGCCAGTCATGGCGATGATGGGCACATGGTACGAGGCGATCTCGCTGTCATACTGGTAGGCGTTTTCCATATCGCCTATCGTCTTGTGCTCCAGCTTCACATCCGGGCCGAACAGGACCACCGCCTGCGACTCCACATCCGTTGCGGGAATGACCATGCGGTCGTATTCATCAAACTGGTAGCTGCCTCGGCGGTCGCCCAGCATACAGGCCCACAGGCTGCTTTGCAGCAGGAATTCATTATCGCAGGAAGCGGGGTCGGTAAAGTCTGGCGGGTCAAACATGACCACCGGCAGCAGCATCTGCTCAAATCTCGTCTTTTGGGCGGTGTTGTCTGCCAGGTTGCGGGTCAGGTCAAAGCACCAGGTGAATACGGTATACAGTCCTATCACGCACAGCACGATAAAAACGAGGCCAATGGGCGCCGTATGACGGTTGCGGGCATTCGTTTTTTCAGTACTCATAGCAGGTTCCTTTCATTTGGGTGGGGTGAGGGGTCAGGCGTCCTTTTCCTTTTCACCGGCCTTGGCCTTTTCGGCCTCTTTTTCGGGGTCGGGCGCCAGGCAGACGCGCATTTTTTCTATCTTCTGCTCCTCCATTTCCAGCACGGTAAAGGTAAGCCGTCCCAGCTGGAAGGTTTCACCCACCGTGGGGATATGATCCAGCAGCGAAAGCGCCAGACCGTTCATGGTATCGTAGTCGTCCTCCTCGATATCCGAAGGATGATAGTCGATCTCATCCAGGAAGTCATCCACTGGCATATCGCCGCTGATCTCGAAGGTATCGGGGTTTACCTCGGTAAACTCGGTAACGACCTCATCCCGTTCATCGTAGATCTCGCCGACCAGCTCCTCCAGCACGTCCTCCATAGTAACGATGCCGAGGGTGCCGCCGTAGTCATCCATCACAATGGCGATATGTATCTTCTTGCGCTGGAATTCGGAAAGCAACCGGGCAATCTTCATGCTGCGGTGAACATACATCGGCTCGGTCATCAGTTTTTTCAGTTCAAAGTTCTTATTGAGCAGGGCGGCCTGCAGAATATCCCGGGAATGAACCACACCGATGATGTGATCCACCGTTTCGCTGTATACGGGAATACGGGAAAAGCCTTCCTCGGTGATGACCTGCAATACCTCCTGCGGGGTGGCGTCCTCATTGATGGCGACCATATTGACACGGGGGGTAAGGATATCCTCCACTGCGGTGTCATTGAATTCCAAAGCAGACTGGACCAGCTCCTTTTCCTGCTCCTCCAGTACGCCCTCCTCCTCGATGGTATCCAGCATATACATCAGTTCCTGCTCGGTAATGGTCGGCTGCTCCTCGCCGTCCTCCTTTTTCTTGAAGGGCTGCATGAGCCGCAGGAACAAAAAGCTGAACGGGGTAAAGATGACCATAAGGATACGCAGCACCCCGGCAAACGCCATCGAAATGCTCTCGGCGTTCATCTTGGCAAAGCTCTTGGGGATAATTTCGCCGAAGGTGAGAACAACAAGGGTGGAAATACCGGTGGCAATCGCAACCGCATAATTTTTGAAGTACGCAGTGGCGATCACTGTGACCAATGAGGAAATGGCGATATTAACAAGGTTATTGCCGATAAGGATGGTCGCAATCAGCTTATCGTATTGCGCGGCCACCTTTACCGCCTGTGCGGCACGCTTATTGCCGTCCTCGGCCATGGTGCGCAGACGGATCATATTTGCCGCGGAAAACGCGGTCTCGGATGCGGAAAAGAAAGCGGATAACAGTAACAGGATCAGAATAAGTAGGTAGGTTGTACTGCCTATGTCGTCCAAAAAAATACACACTCCTTGTTTTGTTAAAAAATGATGTGGCACCGCCGGCGGCGGTACTGGGTTTATTGTAGCAAAAATGATGGTTTACGGCAAGGCTGCAGGGGAAATGTTCAGTTTTTATTCACAGCTTTGCCGTAAAAAGCGAGGCACGGGTAATAAACTCTCCCCTGCCCCGCTTGGTTTACGTCTTGATTATTCCTTGCCTTCCTTTTTGGCTTCCATCTTGGCGATGGCGTCCTTGCGGGAGAGGTTGATACGGCCCTGCTGGTCGATCTCGGTCACCATGACGAGGATCTCATCCCCGACGGAAACCACATCCTCCACCTTTTCCACACGCTTGGAATCCAGCTTGGAAATGTGAACGAGTCCCTCCTTGCCGGGGGCGATCTCCACAAAGGCACCGAAGTTCATCAGCCGGGTAACAACGCCCTTATAGACGGCGCCGACCTCGGGGTCATTGACGATGGTCTCGATGATATTAATGGCGGCACGGCAGTCATCGATATCGATGGCGGAAACAAATACGTGGCCGTCATCCTCAATGTCGATCTTGACATTGCACTCGGCGCAGATCTTTTGGATGGTCTTGCCGCCGGAGCCGATGACCTCACGGATCTTATCGGGATCGATGGTAATGCTGACCATCTTGGGCGCATACTTGGAAAGCTCGGGCCGGGGCGCCGGAATAGCCTTGAGCATCACTTCATCAAGGATATAATTGCGGGCCTTATGGGTCTTGGCAAAGGCCTCCTTGATGATCTCACGGGTCAGACCGTCGATCTTCAGGTCCATCTGGATGGCGGTAATGCCCTTCTTGGTGCCGCCCACCTTAAAGTCCATATCGCCGAAGAAGTCCTCGACGCCCTGGATATCCACCATGGTCATCCAGCGGTCGCCCTCGGTGATCAAACCGCAGGAGATACCGGCAACGGGAGCCTTGATGGGAACACCGGCATCCATAAGTGCCAGCGTGGAGCCGCAGATGGAGCCCTGGGAGGTGGAGCCGTTGGAGGAAAGCACCTCGGAGACCAGACGCATGGTGTAGGGGAATTCCTCTACGCTGGGGATAACAGGCTCCAGCGCACGCTCGGCCAGCGCACCGTGGCCGATCTCACGACGGCCGGGGCCGCGGCTGGGGCGGGTCTCACCGACGGAATAAGAGGGCATATTGTACTGGTGGATATAACGCTTGGTGGTCTGCTCATCGATGCCGTCGAGAAGCTGGGCTTCACGGATGGTACCGAGGGTCGCAATGGTCAGCACCTGGGTCTGGCCGCGGGTAAACATACCGGAGCCGTGAACACGGGGAATGATGCCGACCTCGGCATCCAGCGGACGGATCTCATCCATACCGCGGCCGTCAACGCGCTTGCCGTCATCCAGCAGCCAGCGGCGCACCACATACTTCTGCAGCTTGTAGATGCACTCATCCAGCATTGCGCCCTGGTCAGGGTACTTCTCGTCATACTCGGCGTGCAGCCGGTCATAGATGGGCAGCATACGCTCATCACGGATATTCTTATCATCGGTATCCATGGCAGCACGGACATCCTCGATGAACTCATCCTTGATGGCCTCAAAGAGGTCATGGTCGATCTCCATCGACTCAAAGGTGAACTTGGGCTTGCCGATCTCGGCCTGTACCTCCTTGATGAAGGCGACCATCTTCTGCACCTCTGCAAAGCCCTGCATAATGGCCTCCAGCATGGTGTCATCGTCCACCTCGTTGGCGCCGGCCTCGATCATGCAGACCTTATCGGCGGTACCGGCAACGGTCAGCTGCAGGTCGCTCTTCTGGCGCTGCTCGGCGTTGGGGGTCAGGATGATCTCACCATCCACCAGACCGACATTGATGCCGGCGATGGGCCCGTTCCACGGAATATCGGAGATGGACAGCGCCATGGAGGCGCCGATCATGCCGGCGATCTCGGGAACGCAGTCGGGGTCAACGGAAAGGACGGTCATCACAACGGAAACGTCGTTGCGCATATCCTTGGGGAACAGCGGACGGATGGGGCGGTCTACCACACGGCTGGAAAGAACGGCCTTATCGCTGGGGCGGCCCTCACGCTTGAGGAAGGAGCCGGGGATCTTGCCCACGGCGTACAGCTTTTCCTCAAAGTCCACCGAAAGCGGCAAAAAATCGATGCCGTCACGGGGCTTGGCGGAAGCGGTCGCATTGACCAGCACGGTGGTCTCGCCGTAGCGTACCAGCACGGAGCCGCCGGCCTGACAGCACATTTTACCGGTCTCAAAGCTCATCTTGCGTCCGGCAAATTCAGTTTCAAATACGCGGAAGTTTTCAAACATCTTTTCTTCTCCTTACTTTGTGTTATTATCAGGCGGCCGTGCTTTCGTTTTAGCAATAAAGCCTTCCTCCGGGGAAGTTTTTTGCCTTCCGGGGGAACGATTCACTGCTAAACACGAGGGCAATAGCCGCCTTTTTGCTGTGTAAAAAAGGCTCCAAAAACCGGGTAAGAGGGCAGACGGAAACCCCCGCCTGCCCTCCGGCAGTTCAATTACTTACGCAGACCCAGCTTGGCAATGATGGCACGATAGCGCTCAATGTCCTTCTTCTTCAGGTAGTTCAGCAGGTTTCTGCGGTGACCGACCATCTTGAGCAGACCGCGGTTGGAATGGAAATCCTTGGGGTTCTGCTGCATATGCTTGGTCAGGGTGTTGATGCGGCTGGTCAGAACAGCAATCTGCACCTCGGGGGAACCGGTATCGCCCTCATGGGTAGCATACTCGGTAATGATCTTGTTTTTTTCTTCCTTGAGAATCATGTTTTTTCACCTCATAAAATATTTACGCCGGGACCTCCGTACCGGGATCGGTGAAGTTCCCGCAAAGGAACACTCCCAAATACCGGGATCCGGTCATATCAATATGGAATTATACCATATGTTCCAACTGCTGTAAAGAGTTTTTTGCCGTATTTTTATGCCTTTTTGCGGCGATTTCGGGCGGAAAGCACCGTAGAACGCAGCAGCATGGTGATGGTCATGGGGCCCACCCCGCCGGGGACCGGCGTCAGCCAGCCCGCCACGGGGGAAACGCTTTCAAAGTCCACATCCCCGCACAGCTTACCCGCCGCATTGCGGTTCATCCCCACATCAATGACCACGGCGCCCGGCTTGACCATATCCCCGGTAACAAACCCCGCCTTGCCCACTGCGGAAATGAGGATATCCGCCCGGCGGGTCACCTCCGGCAGGTTCCGGGTCTTGCTGTGGCATACCGTCACGGTGGCATTGCGGTGCAGCGCCAGCAGCGCCATCGGCTTGCCCACTATATTGCTGCGCCCGATGATTACACATTCCTTGCCGGTCATATCCACGCCGGTGCTGTCGATCAGGGCCAGGATCCCGCTGGGGGTGCAGGGGGCAAAAAAGTAATCCCCTATCACGATGCGTCCCACATTCTGCGGGTGGAAAGCATCCACATCCTTTGCGGGGTCAATGGCGGAAAGAATCTCCTTCTGGTCAAGATGCCCCGGCAGCGGCAGCTGCACCAGTATCCCGTCGATCTCCTCCCGGCTGTTCAGCTCGGCGATGAGAGAAAGCAGCTCCTCCCTGCTTGTATTTTCCGGCAGGGTGTACTGCTCGGAATGGATGCCCAGCTCGTCACAGGCCTTGTGCTTATTCCGCACATACACCTGCGAAGCCGGGTCCTCCCCCACCAGGATGACCGCCAGTCCCGGGGTGATCCCCTCGCCCTTCAGCTCCTCCGTCCGGGCTTTCAGCTTGGCACGACACCGGGCCGCCACCGCTTTCCCGTCAATGATCCTTGCGCTCATGCTCGTCCTCTTTCTCCTCCGGTTGGGCCGGTTTCTTTCCGTTCTTCTTTTCGGCCAGCTTACGGTCCAGCATCGCCATGCGCTGCCGGCTTTCCTCGGTATCCACATACCGCCGCAGCACAAAGCGCGGCTTTTTCTCGCCCTCGATATACTCCAGCGTCATGGGTTTGCGGCTCCACAGGAAGATCGCCAGCATCAGCCCGGCGGCCACAATAAACAGCACACCGCCCAGCGCCTGCGAAACTCTCACGCTGCCCCACATCAGGCTGTCGGTACGCAGCCCCTCCACAAAGAAGCGCCCGAGACCGTACCATGCCGTATAGCCCAGCGTGATCTGCCCATCGTAGCTGCGGCGCGGGAACAGCCACAGCAGCAGCACCGCCACCCCGATGAGGTTCCACAGGCTTTCGTACAGGAAGGTCGGGTGCACCGGCATGGCGGGGTCCACCACCACGCCCTGCGCCAGCAGCGCCGCCTGGTGGCGGGAAAGATAATTCGAAATGGTATCGGAGGTCATGCCCCACGGCAGGGTGGTATTGGTGCCGAAGGCCTCCATATTGAAGAAATTGCCCCAGCGCCCGATGGCCTGTCCCAGCATCACACCGGGGAAGGCCGCATCGGCAACGGGCAGCATGGGCAGCTTTTTGCTGCGGCAAACGATAAACGCCACGATAAGCGCCCCGATGATGCCGCCGTAGATGGCCAGCCCGCCGCCCCGCAGGTTAAAGATCTCCTTGAGGTTGTCCTTATAATGATCCCACTGGAACGCCACATAGTAGGCGCGCGCCCCCACAATGGCGCCGAGCATCGACCACAGGATTATATCCAGTCCCTCATCGGGGTGGATGCCGCAGCTGCGGTTGTGGGAAAGATAGACCCACAGCCCCAGGCCGAAGCCCACTGCGATGATAACGCCGTACCAGTAGATCTCCAGACTGCCGATGGAAACCGCCACCCGGCTGATGGGGATCTCCCATCCCAGACCGGGGAACCGCAAAATCTCCATGGTATCACTTCCTTTGTTACGTTAGTTTCGGTTACCCGCTTATTATATCATAGCCGTTCCCGTTTTGTCATTCTCATTTATAAATTTTTGTGTCACAGCGGCATTTTATATGCTATAATGTGGCTGTTATCTCTCCCAAACCCATCAAAGGAGCGACCTGCATGACAGAACTGCTTACCCGGTTATTCATCCGCGATAAAGATAACGTCCAGGACCCCGCCGTCCGTCAGCGGTACGGTGCATTAAGCGGGTTTACCGGCATCTGCCTTAATATTCTGCTGTTCCTCGGCAAGCTCATCGCCGGTACGGTGTCCGGCTCCATCGCCATCACCGCCGATGCCTTCAATAACCTTTCCGATGCCGGCTCCTCCGTCGTGACCCTCATCGGGTTCCGGCTGGCGGGGCAAAAGCCCGACCGGGATCACCCCTTCGGCCACGGCCGTGCGGAATACCTCTCCGGGCTTGCGGTCTCGGTCGTCATCCTGCTCATGGGCTTCGAGCTGGGCAAGACCTCCTTCCAGAAGATCCTTTCCCCCCAGCCGGTGGATTTTTCCCTGCTGCCGCTCATCATCCTGCCGGTCTCCATTTTGGTCAAGGGTTGGATGTATCTCTTTAACCGCAAGCTGGGCAAAAAGATCGACTCCGCCGCCATGATGGCCACTGCCGCCGACAGCTTGAGCGACATGGCCTCCACTGCGGTGGTGCTGCTGGGTACGCTGGCCGGGCATTTCTTCCGCATCCAGCTTGATGGCTATCTCGGCGTACTGGTGGCGATATTCATTCTGTATACCGGCGTTTCCGCCATGAAGGACACCATTGACCCGCTGCTGGGGCGTGCGCCCGATCCCGCACTGGTTGCCGGCATCAGGCGTTTGGCGCTGGCCCCGCCGGAGATCCTCGGCCTGCACGATCTCATCGTCCACGATTACGGCCCCGGAAGGCTGTTTGCCTCGCTGCACGCCGAGGTGGATAAGGACGACGATATCTCCGCCATCCATGATATCATCGATACGGTGGAACGGCAGATCTACCACGAGCTGGGCTGTGAGATCTGCATCCATATGGACCCCATCGCCGTCGGTGATAAAAAAACCGCCGAATGCCGCACCATGGCGGCCAACCTGCTGGCGGAGATCGACCCGAAGCTCACCATGCACGATTTCCGCATCACCAGCGGCCCGGACCACACCAATCTCATCTTTGATGTGGTGCGCCCCCTGGACTGCAAATACACCTCCGAGGAATTGCAGCAGCGCATCCAAACGGCGGTCTCGGCGCTGCCGGGGCGTTACTTCGCCGTCATCACCGTGGATACCCCCCGAATATAAAAATACTGCCGGGAGTCTTCAGCGGCTCCCGGCTTTTCTATTCCTCCCCGGCAAAGGGCAGCTCCTTCAGTACCACCTCCCGGATAAACCGGAAGGTCTCCTCCTCGCCCCGATCCCGCAGCATCGTCAGGACATAGCGCAGCTTGCGGGCGGTCACCGGGTGCATCCAGCGGTTATCCCCCGCCCGCAGCAGGTATTCCAGCGGGGCACCGTCGTGGTAGTCCTTCCCCAGGTAGGTGCTGCTGGCCGCAATGCGGTCCATGCACATCTCCACAAAGAACCTGGTGGGCATCTCCAGCGGGACATACTGGCGGGTCACGGGGCTTACATCGGTCCAGTATTCAAAATGATGGCGGTTGCGGCCCTTGTGGTGCATCCACGCCAGGGAATACCCCTTTTCCCGGCGCTCCTGCTGGGTGGGGCTGAAGGTTCCCTGATAGTATTTCGCCCCCCGCCAGAATTCCGTCGGGGAATACTTGGAAAGGTCGTGGGTCAGCCCCCGCCAGTACAGCCCGACCTTAAAGCAGTTTTTCATCACCAGGTGCCGGTGGTGGGTGATGGTACGAAAATGCTTGATGACATGCAAGGGGCGCTCCTCTCCTTTCTGCGGTCTATCCATTATTATAAATCACCCGGCAAAGGATTGCAAACCCATTTACAAAACGCTATAATAAAAGTCAACGCTGTAAAAAGGAGTTCCCTATGGTCATTAACGGTAAAAAATATATTGTAAAGGTCCCCACCGGCAAAACCACCAATGATTTTCAGTTTGATGAGCTGCTGCCGGCTTTCCGCAAATACTGTGCCAAGGTCGCCCAGAATCAGGCGACCCGCATCGTCAGCTATACCTCCACGCTGGAGGTCCCCAAGCCCATCAGCTGGGCGGCGCTGCTGGTCGATCTCTCGGAGCAGTTCACCGACTGCCTCGGCTACATCGAGCACATCAATACCATCCCCGCCGATGAGGACGGCCGCTACCTGCTGCCCCGCGCGATCTATGATGATTTTAAGACCCTCAATGAGGTCATCAGCTGCGTAGGCCCCGCTGCGTGGAACCAATGGGATGAGACCAGCAAGCTGTACTGGAAAAGCTGCGTCCCCCGTATGCGTATGCTGCTGGAGCAGTCCAAAGTCATTGAAGAAAAATAATTTTTCGCATTTTCGGTCAAAAGGGCTTGATTTTTTGCCGCCCGTGTGATATTATAACAAAGCTGAAACGAGAGTTCCGGCATAAATCTGGGTGTGGCGCAGGTGGTAGCGCGCTACCTTGGGGTGGTAGAGGCCGCTAGTTCGAGTCTAGTCACTCAGACCAACAAAAAGAGAGCCGACAGGCTCTTTTTTTGATGCCGCAAACACTTTTCCCCGCTATAAAGCTATGCCAAAAGCACCGGTCCCGCCTGGGGATCGGTGCTTTGTTTTCATTATACGGGTTACGCAGCAGCCCTTTTGCCGCATACCTCCTCGTAGGTCTCCACGATCTCCTTTTCGGGAGCCTTGGTCAGCAGGGACACCGCCACCAGCGCAATGCAGGCAACGATAAAGGCAGGCAGCAGCTCATAGATGGCCCATGCGCCGCCCATCGGGGCGATGAGATACTTCCAAACGAACACCATCACACCGCCGGCCACCATCCCGGCCAGGGCGCCCCACTTATTGCAGCGCTTCCAGAACAGCGAGAACAGCACCACCGGGCCGAACGCCGCCCCGAAGCCCGCCCATGCAAAGGACACCACACGGAACACCGAGCTGGAAGGGTCCCATGCGAGGATGACGCCGACAACAGCGATGACCACAACGGTCAGCCGTGCCACGATCATCTCGGTCTTATTGTTCAGCTTGATGCCGAAGACATTCTGGGAAAGGTCCTGCGAAACGCTGGAGGCCGCCGTCAGCAGCTGGCTGTCCGCGGTGGACATGGTCGCCGCCAGAATACCGGAAAGGATAATACCGGCTACGATGGCAAGCAATGTGCTGTTGCGGCTCATCAGGTCGGCCAGCTTGATGATAATGGTCTCGGCGTCGGCACTGTTGGTCAGGAACGGCACCTTGCCCGCCACCGAAACGCTGTACCCGATGATACCGATGGCGATGGCGATCATCATGGAAATGACCACCCAGACGGTCGCGATCCGGCGGGAGGTATTCAGCTTCTTTTCCTCCTTGATGGCCATGAACCGCAGCAGGATATGGGGCATCCCGAAGTAGCCCAGCCCCCATGCCAGCGTGGAAATGATGCTCAAGCCCCCGAAGGAAGCCGCACCGCCGGTGGCGATATCATACCCCTTGGTCATGGAAAGATACCCCGGCAGCGCCTGTGCGTTGGCAGCCACCGCATCCATTCCGCCTGCCATGCGGATGCCGAACACCACCACAACAAACAGCGCAATGGTCATAAAAATGGACTGGATGAGGTCGGTAAAGGAAACCGCCATAAAGCCGCCCAACACCGTGTAGCCGATGATCACAATAGCTCCCACGATCATCGCCGTATGATAGTTCACCCCGAACAGGCTGTTGAAAAGCGTCCCGATGGCCTTAAAACCGGAGGCGGTATAGGGGACGAAGAACACCAGAATAATGACCGCTGCAATGGCGGAAAGCAGGTTCTTTCTATCCCCGAACCGCCGGGAGAAATAGTCCGGTACGGTGATGGCGCCCAGCCGTGCGGAATAGCGGCGCAGCCGCCGTGCCACGATGAGCCAGTTGAGATAGGTGCCCACCGCCAGACCAATGCAGGTCCATGTGACCTCCGGCAGGCCGCACAGGTAGGCAAGGCCCGGAAGCCCCATCAGCAGATAGCTGCTCATGTCGCTGGATTCGGCGCTCATGGCCGTTACCAGGGGGCCCATTTTACGGCCGCCTAGATAAAAATCATCGCTGCTTTTGCCGCTGCCCTTTCTGCCGAAATACACCCCCACCAGCACCATCGCCAGCAGATAAATCGCTATCGTCAGAATGATCACTACTTGAGAACCTGCCATTTTTCGTCGCTCCTTTATGTTCAATATGCCCGAAGTATAGCACACAAATTAGTAGACGAAAATACAGAACGGTGTACAGACTTTATTCTGTACACCGCTGCAAATATTATTAGATTTTCATTTATTTCAAGCCTTTTCTGTATAGACGAATTACCATGCAAACAGTAATCGATAAAAAATTATTTTTTCCGGAACCCCTCCAAAAACAGCGGCATCATGGTTTTGGTGTACTGCGGCAGCGAATACTCCCCGCCGGAAAGGCACCAGTCATACATCAGCCCGCGCTCAAACATCGCATAGGCCTTTACCAGCTCCCCCACCGTGCGCTCGGTGGTCAGCTCGCCGTTTTCCTGTCCCCTCGCCATGATCTGCCGCAGCAGCTTATAGTAGGTGCGGTTGCGGTTCAGCAGGTGCTTTTCGCCCTTTGTCACCAGCTGGCTGCTGAACAGCCGGCACAGCAGCTCGATGGAAACGGTATTTTCCACCGTCACAAACAGCTCGTAATTCAGCCAGCACAGCAGCCCGATGCAGTCCATCTCGTCATGCTCCTGCTGCATCAGCTCCTCGTAGCGCTCATCAAACAGCACCGAAAGGGAGGAAAGCAGGGCGTCCTTGCCGTCAAAATAGTGGTAGAACGACCCCTTGGAGGTCTCGGACTCAAAAATGATATCCTCCACCGTGGTCTCCTCGTAGCCCTGCTCATAAAACAGCTTCCACGCCGCCGCCACAATGCGTCCCTTGGTATTACGGGTATTCTTTTTGGGCATCCTGCCGCCCCCTCTCTCATTTGGCCTTATTTTACCACAGCCCGCCGCCCCTTGCCAACCCCTTTCGGTAAAATGCGCCCTCTTATCATCCCATATAAAATCACCCGACCAAGCGCCCCTGCGCCCGATCGGGTAAAAATATTCATCGGCCCAGCAGCTCCCGCACCGCTTTTCGCAGCCCGGCGGCATCCAGTCCCATCCGGCGCAGCAGCTCCCGCCGCTTCCCGTGGTAGATCCACCGGTCGGGAAGCGCCAGCGAATGAACCGGTGTCCGGCTTTCCTGCCCGGCGGCCACCTGCTGCAGCAGGCTGCCCAGCCCGCCGATGCCCGCGACCTCCTCATAGACCAGCAGGGGCTTGCCCTCGTCCAGCAGGGTGTTCATCATCTCGGCATCGTAGGGCTTCAAAAAGCGTGCGTTCACCAGTCCCATGCAAATGCCGTCCATCTCCAGCAGACGGGCGGCCTCCTCGGCCTCCCCCACAAAGTCCCCGTAGGTGATGACCGTGATCTCGCCCTCCCGCAGCCGTTCCCACCGCCCGATGGGCAGCGGCTCCCGGGAAAGGGGCTGCTCCGGCATGGCGTTTTTGCTGTACCGCAAAAAATAGGGACCCTCCGCCGTAAAACCGGTCGCCAGCAGCCGGGCGCTTTCGGCGGCGTCCCTGCCCTGCGTCAGTATGATACCGGGAACGGGCAGCAGCAGCGAAACATCAAAGATGCCCTGATGCGAAACACCGTCCTCCCCTATCACGCCACAGCGGTCGATGCCCACCACCACATTGCCGCCCATCCGGGCAATGTCATGGTTCACCTCATCATAGCCCCGCTGCAAAAAGGTGGAATAGATGGTCACAAAGGGGCGCATCCCATCCAGCGCCAGCGCATTGGCCAGCACCAGTGCGTGCTCCTCGGCGATCCCCGCATCGATAAACCGTTTCGGGTATTTTTTTGCAAATTCGGTCAGGTGGGCGCCGGTGGTCATCGCCGGGGTGATGGCATAAATGCGTTCATCCTCCGCGGCCAGCTCGGTCACCATCCGGCTGACGGCCTTGCCCTGCGTGGTGCCGCCGGCTGCCGTCTGCCGCCCGCTTTGCGCATCAAAGGCCCCTACCCCGTGCCACAGCCCGTCGTAGTCGTCGGTGCAGTAGTCGCAGCCGTGCCCTTTTTCGGTGATGACATGCAGCAGCACCGGCTTTGCGGCCTCCTTCGCCATCCGCAAAAAGGCATCCAGCTCTCCCAGATCGTGCCCGTTCACCGGCCCGTAGTAGGTGATGCCCATCTCCTCAAAAAGCGCACCGTCCCGCAGGTACAGCCGCTTCAGGTCCTCTTTTACCTGCTCCACGCCGTGCACCATGGCCTCCCCCACCACGGGGATACGCCGCAGCGCTGCCTTGGTGCGGCTTTTGGCGCTGCGGTACCCCCGGTGCAGACGAATCCGCTCCAAAGAATTGTGCAGCGCCCCCACATTGGTATTGATGCTCATGCGGTTATCGTTCAGTATGATGATCAGCGGCTTTTGGTAGTCCCCGATGTGATTGAGCGCCTCATAGGAAAGGCCGTTGCCCATCGCACCGTCGCCCACCACCGCGATCACCGCATTTTTTTCTCCTTTTGCGTCCCTTGCCATCGCAAAGCCCAGCGCCGCCGAAAGCGCCGTACCGGCATGGCCGCCCTCGTAGCAGTCGTGGGGGCTTTCCGTCCGGCACTGGAACCCCGAAAGCCCATCGGTGCAGCGCAGCGTATCAAATTCCGCCGCCCGCCCGGTCAGCAGCTTGTGGGTATAGCACTGGTGCCCCACATCAAAGATGATCTTATCCTGCGGGGTGTGAAAGACACGGTGCAGCGCCACCGTCAGCTCCACCAGCCCCAGATTGGAGGACAGGTGCCCGCCGGTGTGCGAAACGCTCTCTATGATGAATTCCCGCAGCTCTCCGCACAGCTTTTGCAGCTCCTGCTCGTTCATCCCTTGCAGAAAAGCCGGGTTTTTGATTTGCCTAACATCCATTCATTCGGTTCCTTTTTTCAGGTAAAATTCCGCCAGCTCTCTGTCCGCCGGCGTCGTGATCTTGATATTCTCCCGGCGGCCCGGCACCAGCTTTACCCGGCGCCCGGCACGCTCCAGCAGCATACAGTCATCGGTGATGCCCTCCCGCTCCGTCAAAGACCGGTGCAGCTTCAGCAGCTCCTCCCGGTAAAACGCCTGCGGTGTTTGGATCAGATAGGTTCTGCTGCGGTCGGTCGAGCGCTCCACATAGCCGTCGGCGCCCATCAGCTTTACCGTATCCGGGCTTGCCACCGCAACGGCCGCCCCGTCTGCCTGTGTCAGCGCCGCAAGGCAGTCCTCCAGCAGCTCTTTTGTCACCAGCGGCCTTGCCCCATCGTGGATGAGCACCCGTTCCCCCTTTGCCGCCGTCAGCGCATTCTGCACCGACTCTGCACGGTCTTTTCCTCCGGTCACTACCGTCACCGGCTTTTCGGGGGAAAGGCTCTCGGCAAGCGCCCGCAGGGTCGCTTCCTCCCCTGCTCTGGCTGCCAGTACCACCTCATCCACCGCAGGGGAACCCAAAAACACCCGCAGGCTGTATTCCAGCACCGGCCGCCCGCAAAGCATAGCCAGCGTCTTGTTTTCCCCGGTGCCATAGCGGGTGCTGCTCCCCCCCGCCAGTATGATGCCGCTTACCTTCATCCTGCTCTCCTTACTGCGGCGGGGGCCCGCCGCTGCGCCGCGGGCCCGCCGCCCGTGTTCCACAGGCCGTCCGGCCCTCGCCCGCTGCGGGCTCCCGCCGCCTTCTTCTGTTCATCCTGTCCCTTCGCTGCTCCGGCAGCAAACCGCCCAGCGGCTCTCCTGCAGCATCTTCGCCGCCGCAGCCGCCGTTTGCTCATCGGGGTAAATGCCGAACACCGCACTGCCGGTGCCGGTCATCATCGCCGCCAGCGCCCCGCTTTGCCGCATCTCCCCCCGAATCATTTCCGCCTCCGGCAGGTCCGCCGCTTCCTCGAATACATTATACAGGCTCCCACACAGGCCCTGCAAATCGCCCGTCTCCAGCGCCCGTACCGCATCGCCGGCGGTAAAGCGCTGCCGCAGGCGTTCTCCCATCTCATCGATGCGCCGGTACATCGCCGGGGTAGCGCACCCCGTTTCCGGCTTGCAGATGACCATCCACAACGGCAGTCTGCTATTTATCGGGGTCAGTCGCTCCCCGATGCCGGTCGCCAGCGCCGTCCCGCCCCTGATGCAGAACGGGACATCAGCGCCCAGCCTTTCCGCCAGCCCGCACAGCCGTTCCCCGGTCATGCCCAGCCCGTACAGTCGGTTCATGCCCCGCAGGTAGGCCGCCGCATCGGCACTGCCGCCGCCCAGTCCCGCCTCGGCGGGGATGTTCTTCTCCAGTCTCACCCGGACGCCTCCCAGCGCCGGAAATTCGCTCCTCAACAGCTTATCGGCCCGTGTGATGATATTCTCCTCCGCCGGTATCCCGGCCGCCTCATTGAGGCTCAAGCCCGTCTCCTGCCGTTCCAGCACCAGCCGGTCGCACAGGCTCACGCTTTGGAACACCGTCTCCAGGGTATGATAGCCGTCGGGACGCCGTCCGGTCACCGCCAGCGTCAGGTTCACCTTGGCAAATGCCGATTCCGTCACTTTTTGCATCGTCAGTCCTCCGCCGTCAGGATGCACAGCACCGAGATCCCCAGTCCTTTTCCGCAGTCGGTCAGCCCCTCGCCGGTCGTGGCGGTAATGCCGATGGCAGAGGGCTCGACCCCCAGCAGCCCGGCGATATGCTCCCGCATTTCGGGGATCATCGGGCTGATTTTCGGCCGCAGGCACTCCATCGAAAGACTCACATGGCTCACCCGCCCCTGCATAAATTCCAGCGCCTTGCGCAGGTATTCCGCCGAATCGGTGATCCCGCTTCGGCACATCTCATCGGCAATTTTACCCAGTATATTCTGCCCGGTGATGCCGGAAACGGCATTGGTGATGGCGTGCAGCACCACATCGCCGTCGCTGTTGGCCAGCAGTCCTGGCTCTCCGGGGAACACCACCCCGCCCAGAATAAGCGGCTTGCCGGGGCTTTCCTCAAAGCGGTGGCTATCCTGCCCGATCGCAGCCTTCATATGGCGTTTCACCTCGTTTTCATCCATTCCTCCGTCCTGTGACGGGTCTCCTCGTCCAGCGCCAGCACCTCGTCTATGCTGCCCGGCTCGCCGGGGGTATGCTGCCGCAGCATCTCCTCCACCCCGCGCGGGATATCGGTAAACCGCAGCCCGCCCGCCAGAAAACGTGCCACCAGCGCCTCGTTTGCCGCATTGAGCACCACCTGTGCGCCGTGCCCCGCCCGGGCCGCCTCTTTCGCCAGCCGCAGACAGGGGAACTTCTCCTCATCCGGCGCTTTGAATTCCAGCGCCTTCATCGCAAAAATATCCAGCCGCTGCGGCATTTCCATCCGTTCGGGATAGGAAAGCGCATAGGCGATGGGCAGCTCCATATCCGGCGGGGCGATATTCGCCATGATGCTGCCGTCCTTGAATTCCACCATCGAATGAACGATGCTCTGCCGGTGGATGACCACCTTCACCCGTTCCACCGGGACGTCAAACAGCCACCTTGCCTCGATGATCTCAAAGCCCTTGTTCATCATAGTGGCGCTGTCTATCGTTATTTTGGGGCCCATTTTCCAGGTGGGGTGCCGCAGCGCCTCCTCCGGGGTAATGCTGTCGGTGATCTCCCGGTCGAAAAACGGCCCGCCGGAGGCAGTCAGCAAAATCCTTTCGATCTCCCCGTGGTTTTCCCCGCGCAGGCACTGCATAATGGCGCTGTGCTCGCTGTCCACCGTCAGCAGGGCGGCGCCCTGCTTTCTTGCCGCCTCCATCACCAGACGGCCGCCCGCCACCAGCACTTCTTTATTGGCCAGCGCCACCGTCTTTCCGTTATGGATCATATTCCATGTGGGGCGCAGCCCGGCCACCCCCACCAGTGCCGAAACCCCGATATCGAAGTCGGTCAGGCGGCTCACCTTGTCCATGCCGTCCTCGCCCCGGTAAATATCCAGCCCGGGGAAAAGCGCTTTCAGCACTGCGGCGTCCTTTTCCCCGATGATATACACATGACGGGGGTTAAACTCCCGGATCTGTTCGATCAGCCGCTGCAAATTGCGTCCTGCCGCAAGGATGGAAACCGCAAAGCGATCCCGGTGCCGCCGCACCACATTCAGGGTGCTGCACCCGATGGAACCGGTACTGCCGAAAATGGCAAGCTCTTTCATGTGGCCCCTCCTTTTGTTTTTTCCTGATTTTTTATTATACCATACTCCCCGCCGGCTTATCAACCGCAGGGGGCTATTTTGCCCTCCGGCAAAAATGAACCGGCACCCCCTGCGGGATACCGGTTCACGCTTATTCCTCGCCCATCAGCGCCAGCGCCTCACGGGCGGCAGCCTGCTCGGCGCCTTTTTTACTGCGGCACACGCCCCGCCCGATGACATTACTGTTGAGATGGACCTCCACCACGAATTTCTTATCGTGGTCGGGGCCCTCGACGGAAACCAGCACATACTCCACCCGTTCCTCCGGGTTCTTCTGGATGATCTCCTGCAGGCGGGTCTTGTAGTCCACAAAGGGCGCCGCCTCAAGGGTCAGGTCCTCCTCCACAAAGGGCAGCACGAACCGCCGGGCCGCCTCCAGCCCGCCGTCCAGATAGATCCCGGCAATCAGCGCTTCAAAGGCGTCGCTCACCACCGAGGGTCTTTCCCGTCCGCCGGTCTGCTCCTCGCCGTGACCCAGCAGCAGCTCCTGTCCCAGCTTTATCTTTTGGGCAAATTCAAACAGGCTTTTTTCGCACACCAAGCTCGCCCTTATCTTGGTCAGGTCGCCCTCCGCCAGGTGGAACTTATGGAAGATATGATCCGCCACGATGATGGAAAGCACCGCATCCCCCAAAAATTCCATCCGTTCGTTGCACTCTATTTTCTGCCGGCTTTCATTGGCATAGGAGGAATGGGTCAGCGCACGCTCCAGCAGACCGGGCTCCCGGAACCGGTACCCGATCCTTTCCTGCAAGGCCTCCATAGACATAACAGCACCCTCTTTTCCGGTAAAAAGTTATTCCTTTTCGGCGGTCTCGGCAGCCAGCTGGCTTTCCATCTCACCGATGATATTATTCTCGCAGCAGCTGATGGCCTGCCGGATGGCATTATAGAACGCCTTGGCGTCGCTGCTCCCGTGCGCCTTGATAACCGGCTTTTTGGTGCCCAGCAGCAGCGCCCCGCCGTACTCGGCCGAATCAAACTTCTTCTTAAAGGCGCCCAGGTCCTTCTTCACTACGGCGGCGGCCAGCTTATTGGGCAGTGATTTCATAAAGATCGCCTTGATCTCGCTCATAAAGAGCTTCGCCAGTCCCTCGGTGACTTTCAGGATGACATTCCCGGTAAAGCCGTCGCAGACCGCCACATCGCAGCCGCCCAGCGGTACCTCCCGTGCCTCCACGTTCCCGATGAAGTTATAGCTTGCCTCCTTCATCAGGCCGTAGGCCTCCACCTGCAGCTCGGTGCCCTTGGTTTCCTCCGCACCGATGTTCACCAGTCCCACACGGGGGCTCGGCACACCCAGAATGCGCTTCATATACACCGAGCCCATCAGCCCGAACTGCCGCAGCATTTCGGGGCGGCAGTCGTGGTTGGCGCCGGAATCCAGCAGCATAAAGCAGCCGTTCCGGCAGGGCACCACGGTACCGATGGCCGGGCGCTTCACGCCCTTGATGCGCTTGACGATGAGGGTCCCCCCCACCACCAGGGCGCCGGTGCTCCCGGCGGAAACAAAGGCCTCGCCTTCCCCATCCGCCAGCATCTGCAGGCCGCGCGCCATGCTGCTGTCCTTGTATTGCTTCATAATAGCGGTCGGCTCCGCCTCCATGGGGATCACATCGGGGGCCTCGGCAATCCTCATCCCCTCCAGCGAAATCCCCAACTTCGCAGCCTTTTCCCGCAGCTTTTCGCCGTCGCCGGTCAGTATGATCTCACACTTCCAGCGGTCGGCCGCCATGCGGCATCCCTGTAATACGGCCTCCGGGGCGTTATCCCCGCCGTAAGCATCTACGATCACTCTCATCGTTCATCCCTCGCTTTCAGGTAATGTTGCATTGCCGCCACAGCCCGGTCGGCCATGGCCTGATAGCGCTCCTGCTTGCCCTTGATCAGCTCCTCCATAGGCGGCAGGATTCCCATATTGCTGCCCATCGGCTGGAAATCCTCCACACTTTCATCGCTGATATACCGGCACAGCGCACCCATCATCGTTTCGGGCGGGGGCAGCAGCAGCGGTTTCCCCTGCAAACGGTCGGCCACGGCGTGCGCCGCCAGTATCCCGCTTGCAGCGGATTCAATATACCCCTCCACGCCGGTCATCTGCCCGGCAAAGCTCACCCTCGGCTCCTTTTTCAGCCTGAACCAGCCATCCAGCAGCCGCGGGGAGTCCAGGAAGGTATTGCGGTGCATCACACCGTAGCGCACAAACTCCGCGTTTTCCAGCCCCGGTATCATCGAAAAGACCCGCTTTTGCTCCGGGAACAGCAAATTGGTCTGGAACCCCACGATATTATACATGGTACCGTCGGCATTTTCCCGCCGCAGCTGGATATTCGCCCACGGGCGGTGGCCGGTGCGGGGGTCACGCAGTCCCACCGGGCGCAGGGGGCCGTACCGCATGGTATCCGGGCCCCGCTTTGCCAGCACCTCTATGGGCATACAGCCCTCGTACACCTTAAAGTATTCCTTTTCGAATTCATGCAGCTCCACGCTTTTGGCATTTACCAGCGCCTCGTGGAACGCCTCATACTCCTCCTTATTGAAGGAGCAGTTGATATAGTCCGCCTCGCCGCGGTCGTAGCGGGTGGCAAAATACACCCGGTCCATATTGATGGACTCCTTGGTGACAATGGGGGCGGAGGCGTCATAAAAGCTCAAATATTTTTCGCCGCACAGCCGCCCGATACTCTCGGAAAGCGCTTCGCTGGTCAGGGGGCCGGTCGCCACAATGACATCCCCCTGCGGCAGCTCGGTCACCTCACCGTTCACCACCGTCACATTCGGCAGCGCTCGGATCGCCCTTGTCATGGCGTCGCTGAACGCCTCCCGGTCCACCGCCAGGGCCCCGCCGGCGCTCACCGCCGTTTCCTCGGCGCAGCGCACCACCAATGAGCCCATCGCCTTCATCTCGGCCTTCAGCAGTCCCGCAGCGGAATTGATCCTCATCGCCTTGAGGGAATTGGAGCAGACCAGCTCGGCAAAGCCCGGGTAATGGTGTGCCGGGGAATATTTCTCCGGCTTCATCTCGTGCAGCGTCACCTCGATGCCCCGGTTTGCCAGCGCCCAGACGGCCTCACAGCCCGCCAGTCCGGCGCCTATCACAGTTACTTTACTCATTATTTTGCACTCTTCTCGTAGCCACAGCCCTCTTTCAGGCAGTGGATCATCTTCATCCGGCCGGTGGTCTTAAACAGGCTGCTGCCGCACCGGGGGCATTTTTCCTCCAGCGGGATATCCCACGTCATAAAGCCGCAGGCGGGGTTATCCTCGCAGCCGTAGTAGGTGCGCCCCGTCTTGGATTTTTTAGCCAGCACCTTTTTGCCGCAGCGGGGGCAGCTGCCGGGGGTCTCCTGCTGCAGGGTCTTGGTGTTCTTGCACTCCGGGAAGCCAGGGCAGGCCAGGAACTTGCCGTATTTGCCGTGGCGCACCACCATTTTGCGGCCACACAGCTCGCACACGATGTCGGTCTCCTCATCGGGGATCTTCATCTTGGTGCCCTCCATGTTCTTTTCGGCGCTTTGCAGCATCTCGGTAAAGTCATCATAGAAGTGGTGCATCATGCCCACCCACTCGGTCTTGCCTTCCTCTACCTCATCCAGCTCCTTCTCCATTTCGGCGGTGAATTTCACATCCACTATCTTGCCGAACTGCTCCTTCATCAGGCGGGTCACCGTCTCCCCCACGATGGTGGGTTTCAGTGCCTTGCCCTCCCGTTCCACATAGCCGCGCTGCAGTATGGTGGAAAGGGTGGGTGCGTAGGTGCTGGGGCGGCCTATGCCGTTCTCCTCCAGCTCCCGGATGAGCGTAGCTTCGGTATAGCGAGGGGGCGGCTGGGTGAAATGCTGACCGGGCTTGAGCTCCTTCAGGTTCAGCTGCTCGCCCTCCTCCAGCCGGGGCAGATTGGTCCCCTGCTCCTCATCGTTATCCTGCGTTTCGGTGTAAAGTCTGGTATAGCCGTCAAACCGCACCGAGAACCCGGAGGCCTTGAAGAGATGCTCCCCGGCGGTGATATCGGCGGAAACGGTATCCTGCACGCAGGCCGCCATCTGGCTGGCAATAAAGCGCTCCCACACCAGCTTATACAGCTTAAACTGGTCAGCGGAAAGGCTGTCCTTGATCTTCATGGGGGAAAGCTCTATCATGGTCGGGCGGATGGCCTCATGGCCGTCCTGCGCATTGGATTTGGAACGGAAGGTACGGGGCTTTGCCAGCGCATAGCTGTCCCCGTAGGTGCGCTTGATATAATCATGGGCTGCAAAAAGCGCCTCATCGGAAATACGCAGCGAGTCGGTTCTCATATAGGTGATCAAGCCCACGGCGCCCATATCCGGCAGGTTGATGCCCTCGTAAAGCTCCTGCGCCACCTTCATGGTGCGCTTTGCCTGGAAGCCGTACCGCCGGGAGGCATCCTGCTGCAGGGTAGAGGTAATAAAGGGCGGCGCCGGATTTTTCTGGCGGGTGCCCGTCTTTATGCTCTTGATGATAAACGGTTCCTTCTCGGCGGCAGCCTTCAGGGCATTGGCCTGCTCCTCGCTGGTGATTTCACACTTTTTGCCGCCGGTGCCGTAGTATTTTGCGGTAAAGGGCTTGGTTTTGGCACCCTGCTTGGCCAGCAGCGCCTCCAGCGTCCAGTATTCCTCCGGTGTAAATGCCCGGATCTCATCCTCCCGGTCAACGATGAGCCGCACCGCCACCGACTGCACCCGTCCGGCGGAAAGCCCCTTGCGGATCTTTTTCCACAAAAAGGGGCTGATCTCATACCCGACGATGCGGTCCAGCACCCGGCGTGCCTGCTGGGCGTCCACCAGCTGCTGGTCGATGCACCGGGGGTGTTCCATCCCGTATTTGATGCCTGACTTGGTGATCTCGTTAAAGGTCACCCGGTTCTGTTCGGTCTCATCCAGCTTCAGCAGCTGCGCCAGATGCCAGCTGATGGCCTCTCCCTCACGGTCGGGGTCGGTGGCAAGATAGACATAGTCGCTCTTTTTGGCTTCATTCCGCAGCTTTTTTATCAGCTCCCCCTTGCCCTTGATATTCTCATAGTTCGGGGCAAAGTCATTCTTCACATCCACGCTCAGGCGGGAAGCCGGCAGGTCCCGCACATGGCCCATCGAGGCCAGCACCTCATAGTCCGGCCCCAGGTACTTCTGTATGGTATGCGCCTTGGCCGGGGATTCCACGATCACTAATTTGGACAAATCTAATCACCTGTGTTTTCATAATTTTTTCGGAGGCGGCTTCTCTTTTTCGGCCGACCGCCGTTTCGGGGCAGAGCGCATTGCAGGCTCCTCCGCTGCGTCGTCACGGGCTTCGCGCCTTTCGCATTGCCGCCGTTTGGCGGTACGCAATGCTCTCACACTCCGCCGTTTCTCCCTTCCCCGCCGAGTCCTTCGACTCGCCGGGGCCCCATCGGCCGGCCCTTCGCTTCGCACCGGGCGGCCCTCCCCCGCTGCGGAGCACCCGCAGGGGGATCAAAGCTGTACTCTCTTATTCATGCTCACCGGCTGAACCGGTGTCCCGCATGGATTTTGATAATACCAAAGATCTCAAGCTGCGTCAAGACCGAAAGCACCTCCGGCACCGAAAGCCCCGTCGCCGTCACCACCTCATCGGCGGTCATCGGCTCGCTGTTCAGGGTGTTCAGCACCGTGCGCTGGTTTTGGTTCAGCATCTCCAGCATCACGTCGTCGTTGCGCTGCGGATAGGGCTTCGCCGGGGCCGCTTTTTTCTTCGGCTTGCCGGGCTGCTTTTCACACAGGGAAAGCTGCTCGGCCTCCGCCTCTCCGCCGGGGTGCGCCGCATCGTAGTCCCGCAGGTTATACTCCTCCAGAATATCCCCCGCATCCCGTACCATGGTCGCCCCCTCCCGGATCAGCCAGTTGGGTGCGTCGCTCATGCTGGCATCCACATTGCCGGGCACCGCAAAAACATCCCGTCCCTCGGTCAGCGCACAGCCCGCTGTGATCAGCGAACCGCTGCGCCGTTCTCCCTCCACCACCAGCGTGCCGTGGGAAAGCCCCGCTATTATGCGGTTGCGGATGGGAAAATGATAGGCCTGTGGCTCCATTCCGGGCGGGAACTCGGTGATCACCGCCCCGCCGCTTTGCAGTATCTTCTTTTTCAGCTCCCGGTTGGCCGCCGGGTAGGTCACATCGATGCCGCAGCCCTGCACCGCTATGGTGCGGCCGCCGGCCTCCACCGTGGCATCATGGCAGCAGGAATCGATCCCCGCCGCCAGTCCGCTTACCGTTACCACGCCCCGTGCCGCCAGATCGGCGGAGATCTGCCGGGCGGTACGGCTGCCGTACTCGGTGCAGCGCCGGGTGCCCACCACCGCTATGCACAGGATGTCATCGAGATCGATCCAGTTACCGGCCGCATATAATACCGCCGGCGGGCTGTAGATATTCCGCAGCCGCATCGGGTACAGGTCGTCATCCGGGGTCAGTATCCTCACCCGGTTTCGCTCGCAAAATGCCAGGATCTTTCCCAGATCGGCATCCTTCGCCTTTTGCACCCGCCGCAGCTCGTCCTCCTTCATGCCGTGCTGCCGCAGCCGCCAGTCCTCGGTATGGAATAACAGGGTGGGCGAGTGCCACTTTTCCAGTGCCTTGGCCGCCATCACCGACCCAAACCCATACGCCAGCTGAAACCGCATCCAGTCCGTGACCGCCATCTCGCCCGCCTCCCTTCGTTTTTCTGCCGCCCATCCCGGCGGCACGGCTCCATTCCCCCTCGGGGCGAGCCTTCGCTTCGCTTCGGCCGCCCCTCGTCCATTCCGCCGCGCCGCCTGCTTACCTTTTATCCGGGCAGGTACCCCCGCCCGTTCAGCTCCCACATACACAGCGCCGCCGCAGCCGCCGCATTCAGCGACTCCGCCGCCCCCTGCATCGGGATATAGACCTCTCCGTCGCAGGCCGCTATCACCTGCTCGCTCACACCGCTGCCCTCGTTCCCTATAACGATCCCGCGGTAGCGCCCCGCCGGCATCCTTTGCAGCGGCAAGGCCTCCGGGGTCAGGGTCGCCGCATAGCAGCACAGCCCCTGCCCTCTCCATGCGGTGATGCTCCCGGCCAGGTCCTCCACCCGCACCGTTTTCTGCCGCCAGCCGCTGCCCATCGTGCTGCGGATGACCTTGGGGGAATACAGGTCGGGACAGTGGGCGGAAAGCACCACCGCCGTGATCCCCATCGCCTCCGCCGTCCGCAGGATGGTCCCCAGGTTGCCGGGGTCCTGTATTTCATCCAGCAGCAGATAGCTGCCCGCCTGCATCGTCAGCGGCTCGGCCTTCGGCATCTCCCCCACCGCAAAGATCCCCTGCGGGTGCTCGGTATCGGAGATATAGGCCGCCAGCTCATTCGGGATGGAAAAGCAGCGTCCTGCCCTCTCCCGCAGCACCGCCGCTTCGGGGTAGCGCCCGCCGTCATCGCTGATGAACAGCGTCCGCAGCCGGATACCGCTTTGGGCAGCATCCAGCACCAACCGGGCGCCCTCCAGCACAAAGCATCCCGTTTCCTCCCGCAGCCGTCTGCTGCCGGATAGCTTTCGGTATTCTTTGATGAGCGCGTTTTCTCGTGAGGTCAGCCGTTCCATTCTTTTCCTCCCTATCTACCTTCGCTTGACAAGGACACACACGCTTTTCGACGGCGCAAATCAGCGCTGACTGCGTCATCGAGCCTTGAAATACGCAAGTATTCCTGCGACTCTCTTCCTTGTCATCATCTGATTTTCCCTCGTCGAAAAGTCCTACGGAGTTTTTGCGCAGCAGAAATGCTGTAGGGGGAAGTGCGGTGAAGATGGCAGGCTGGCGCCTGTCGATGAGCCGCACAATGCCATACGGCATTTCTGCCCGCAAAAACCGTATGTGCTCTTGTCAAGCGAAGGTAGTAATCCTTTTTATATATACCCCATACCGGCCTTAATTGCAAGCTAATTTTTTCTTCCGCCCCGTTTCGATAAAAAACGCCGCCCGATCTTGGCAATGCAAAATCGGACGGTGAATTATCATTTTTACAGGGCAGCCTTGGCCTTCTCGGTCAGCGCGGTAAAGGCGGCAGCATCGTTGATCGCCAGCTCGGAGAGCATCTTGCGGTTCAGGTTGATGCCGGCCTTCTTCAGCCCGTTCATGAACTGGGAATAGTTCATCCCGTTGAGCTTGCAGGCGGCGGAAATGCGGGTGATCCACAGGCGGCGGAAGTCACGCTTCTTCTGCTTACGGCCGATGTAAGCATAGTTGCCGGACTTCATAACGGCCTGTTTCGCCATCTTAAAGCGCTTGCTCTTTGCGCCAAAATAGCCCTTTGCCATCTTCAGGGTCTTTTTTCTTCTTTTGCGGGTCATCATCGCTCTTTTAATACGAGCCATATCTTTTTACCTCCGTATCATATCTACTGTAAATGTTAAAGTGAAAATCAGGTGTTGGGCATCAGCAGCTTCAGTGCGCCAACGTTGGTCTTATCGGCATAGGTGCCCTTGCGCAGGTTTCTCTTGCGCTTGGTGGACTTCTTATTCAGGATATGAGACTTGTAGGCTTTGGCTCTCTTGACCTTACCGTTTTTGGTCAGCTTAAAGCGCTTTTTTGCACCGGTGTGGGTTTTCAGCTTGGGCATTTTATTTTCCTCCTAAATGTTATTACTGCTTATTGGCGGGGGCAGGCTTCGCATTCATAAACATGATCATACTGCGGCCCTCCATCTTGGCGGGCTTTTCCACGTTGCCCGCGTCGGCACAGGCCTCCGCAAAGCGCTGCATGATACCGTACCCCAGCTGGGAATGTGCCATCTCACGGCCGCGGAACCGGATGGAAACCTTTACGCGGTTGCCGGAAGCAAGGAACTTCTTGGTCTGGTTTACCTTGGTATCAAAATCGTGGGTATCAATGTTCAGGGAAAGCCGGGTCTCCTTTACCTCTATGGTCTTCTGGTTCTTCCGGGATTCCTTTTCACGCTTGGCCTGCTCGAACCGGTATTTCCCGTAATCCATAATACGGCAAACCGGCGGCTGCGCCTGCGGCGCGATCTTCACGAGATCCAGGTTTTTTTCCTGCGCCAGATTAAAGGCATCGCGGGAGGACATGATCCCCAGCTGCTCACCATCGGCGCCGATCACACGGACTTCCTTATCACGGATCTCTTCATTGATCTGCAGTTCTTTGTTTGCGATTGCAAAGCACCTCCTGACTGAATGGGTTGTGGTTCTCGGGCTTCCTTGTAAACAAAAAGCACGGACTCATCACTTTGATCGTCCATGCCAAAAGAACGCAAGTTGCCCCTATACGGGCTCCTGCCTCTATTGACCATGCCTGCAACCGGTGTGCGGCAGGTGAGAACGATCACGTTCTGCTTTCTTTACTCGACTATCATACCAAATCCCCCTCTCCCTGTCAAGGGGGAAATCGCATTTCTTTCTCCTTATTTTTTCCGGGCGCCGGAGTCTGCATTTTTCTCCTCCGCCGCCCCCTGCAAGGGGCAGGCATACGGGCCGCAGGCCGCCCCGGCTGCGCCGGGGCAAACGGGCTCCGCCCGTTTCGGCGGCTCCGCCGCCGGGCCTGCGGCCCGCCTCCGCAAGCCCTGCGGCCCGCACCTTCCCTCCTTCACCCTACGGTCACAGCGCTACCTTTACCGCCTGCCCCAGATGGAAGGAATACAGCACCGCCTCGGTCACCGGCAGGCCCAGCTGCCGCCGCACCATCGCCGCATACAGCCGCAGCTGCAGGGCATAGCGCTCGGTCAGCTCTCCCGGTTCGGTCACCCGGTCGGTCTTGTAGTCCAGCAGGACGGCATGGTCGCCCTCGGTCAGCACGGCGTCCACCGCCCCCATGATCAGCGTCGTCCCCGAAACCTCCAGTGCCGGGTCCACCGCCGCCAGCTCCTCCGGGGTGAATTCCTGCAAAAACCTCATCTCCCGGTCGATCCGGTCTGCCTTCAGCAGCCGTTCTCCCAGCGGGGAGCGCATCAGATTTTGCAGCGTTTCGGGGTCGGCCAGCTTGCCGTCCTCCCGGTAAAGATACCCCTCCGCCACCAGCCGTTCCAGCTCGGCCGCAGGGTCGTTCTTCAGCGCCGCCAGGTCGGCAAACTGCATCGTCCGGTGGGCGGCGTTGCCGCGCTCGGCGGCGGTCGCCTCCTGCCGGGTCAGGCACTTGGGACGCCGCTTCAGCAGGTATTTATCCCGCATGGCACGCTCGGCCAGCTCGCTCACCGCTATTCTTCTCGGGGTCACGGTATCGGCGCCGTAGGGGTAGATATACCCCATCTTCTCCTCCAGCCGCCGCAGCGCCTCGGGGTCGACGCTCTCCGCCGCAGCGGCTCCGTCCGCTTCCTCTGCGGGGGCGTTCTCCTGCTGCTCCTCCGGGTAAATATACCGCAGCTCCAGCCCTTCCTCCTGTAAAACGGTGGGGCGCAGCCAGTCCCACAGGCTGTCGGCTGCCGCCGCGCGGTACTCGCTGTTTTCGGAAGCCAGCACGCAGCTGTCGTACATCCCCTCGCAGATCTTGGTCCCGGTCGCCGCCAGATACAGCTTTTCCCTTGCTCTCGTCAGCGCCACATACAGGATCCTCATTTCCTCCTGCAGCCGGGTCTTGCGGTTCTGCAGCTGCATGGCCGCCAGCGGCAGCGTTTTATGCTGCAGCATGGTGCGGTTATTGCGCAGCTTGCAGGCAAAGCCCAGTTCCTTATCCATGGCGATATCGGGGCTGTCCTCCGTCTTGCGGAACGGCTCATTGCACCCCGCTAAAAATACCACCGGATATTCCAGTCCCTTGCTGCGGTGGATGGTCGTCACCGTTACCGCATCCCCGGCAGCAGCAGCGGCGCTGGGCAGAATACTCCCTCTCTGCCCCAACCGTTTCAGATATTCCGCAAAATCGCTCTCGCCCCGGCCCTCCGTTTCGTGGTCGGCGGCGTGCGCCTGCAAAAGCCGCAGGTTGGCCACCGCCGTTTCGCCCTCCGGCAGCACCCGGCATTTTTCACGGTAGCCGGTCACCTCGCAGATCTCCCGGATCAGCTCGGCGGCAGGCAGCTCCTGCATTTTGGCGCGCAGGCGGTCATAGTCCCGCAGGAACCCCCCGAATTTCGCATTCTCCGGGGCTTTTTCCAGCAGGTTCTGGTACAGTCTCTGCTTTCTTCCGGCGGCACGCAGCACCGCCAGGTCATCCCCGGTAAAGCCGTACATCGGGCTTACCAGCACCTCGGCCAGCTCCAGGTCCAGCATGGGGTTGGCCAGAACCGCCAGATAGCTCACCACCGTTTTGACCTCTCTCGTTTCCAGAAGGTTCTCATTTTTGGCGCTTTTGGCGCCGATGCCCCGTTCGGTCAGGGCATCGAGATAAAACTGCTCTTTATTTTTGGCGCTGCGCATCAAAATGCAGATATCCCCCGGCTTTACCGGGCGGCGGGCGCCGTTCTCCTCCACGGTAAAGCCCTCCGCCAGCAGCCGCTTGATCTCATCGGCTATGACGGCGGCCTCCGCTTTGCGGCAGTCGGCGGCGTTGGTGCCGGCCGGCGGGCTGATGACCAGCGCCGTCACCGGCCGTTCCACGCTGTAATCATACGGCAGAGAAGCCACCAGCTCATCCTCCGGCAGATAGTCCATCCCAGCCGTCCGCTGTGTCATGATGCGGCGGTACAGCCGGTTGGTAAACCCGGTGATCTCCCGCCGGGTGCGGAAGTTCGCATTCAGCGCGATTTTAGCCGGGAAGACCCCCTCGTCCGCAGGGGCGTAGCTTTCCCGCTTTTCCAAAAAGTTTTCGGGGCAGGCCTCCCGGAAGCTGTAAATGCTCTGCTTGACGTCCCCCACCATGAACCGATGGCAGCCGCCCTCGGTCAGCGCCCGGAAGATCATCTCCTGCAGGGCGTTGGTATCCTGGTATTCATCCAGCATGATCTCGGCATACCGGCCGCCCAGCTCCTTGGCAAATGGGGTCGGCGTCCCGTCCGGCTGCACCAGCAGCGTCAGGGCGTCATGCTCCAGGTCGCCGAAATCCAGCTTTCTGCGTTCCAGCTTGGCAGCGGCGTACCGGCTGTCAAATTCCAGAATGAGCGCCCGCAGCCGTTCCATCAGCGGGGCCAGCTTTTCCTGGTCGTCCCGGTACTGCCGTTCCTCCATCAGGAATACCTTTGTTTTCAGCTCGCTCACCGCCTCCGATGCCCGGCGGCGCAGCTTCAATATCGTTTCCTTGGCTTCGGTATCGGTCCACTTTTTCCGCGGGAAGGTGGGAAAGCTCGCCTCCAGCACCTTTGCGGCGGCCGTATCCCAGTCGTCGCCCGTCACGCTCTCAAAAAGGCGGGTTACCATCCCGCTGTCCTCCGCCAGGAAGGGCAGCAGCGTTTCCCGCACCACGGCGTCCTCGCTTCGCTCCGCCCACCGGGCGGCATCCCCCAGCAGGTCGGCGGCATAGTACAGGGCCTCGCCCGCCCGCTGCCGCAAAAGCCCGCTCCACACCGTTTCATCCAGCCCGGTTTCGGTGTCGGCGGCAATATATTCCTCCGCCCACGCCCGGTAGAAGGGGTGGTTGCGTAAAAACTGATACAATATCAGCAAAAGGTTCATCACCTTGCGGTCGTTCCTGCTCCCGGAAAACAGCTCGATGAGCCGCATGAATTCCGGCTCGGCCTTTTCGTATTCCTCGTCCAGCAGTTCCTCCAGTACGACGGCCTGCAAAAGGTCATTCTCTCCCTCCCTGCCCAGCTGCATATCGCCGGGCAGCCCCAGCACCTGGAAATTCTCCCGAATGAGCCGGTAACAGAAGGCATGGATGGTACAGATCTCGGCATTTCCCAGCAAAAGGCTCTGCCGGCGCAGGGCGGCGTTTTCCGGCTCCTGCTCCATCTTTTCGTACAGCCGCTGGGCGATTCTCTGCCGCATTTCCTCGGCCGCCGCATTGGAAAAGGTCACGATGAGCAGCCGGTCGATATCCACGGGGTTTTCCCGGTCGGTGATGAGAGAAAGCACCCGTTCGGTCAGCACGGCCGTTTTGCCGCTGCCCGCCGCCGCCGAGATCAGCAGATCGCCGCCCCGCGCGGTAATGGCTTTTTTCTGGGGAAGGGTCCATTGGCGTTCGCTCATTCGTTTTTCTCCTTTCCACCCAGCTCCCGGTGTGGGGCATCGGGGTCGGTATTATTGCAGAGCCCCGCATAGGGGCAGTAGCCGCAGGGGTCGTTGCCGCCGCCCTTGGCGGGGAAGGGCGCCACCCTTCCGCAAAGAAGGTCGGTGCCCATTTTTTCGATGTTGCCGTAAACGGTCTTTTTCACCTCGTCGAAGGTCTCCCGGCTGTAAATGCGGGAGTCCTTGTAAAATTCGCCGTTCTGCCGCATCCTCACCGGGATATACACCCCGGCCAGCTCCTGCTCCATGGCCCGCAGGACGTTCTCATTTTCGAGAAGCATCCCCTTCATCCGCAGGGCGTCGTTGACCTCGGCGGCCACCGTATCCGCAGTGCTGTCCTGCGTCACCTCTATGGCCTCCAGCCGGCTGGGCAGGTACAGCACCCCGGCCGGCTGCGGCGTCCCGAAGCGGTGGTGCTCATCGCCGCAGGCCGCAAAAAGGTAGATGAGCATCTGCATATTGAGGCCGTAGGCCACTTCCTCGAATTTGAATTCCTTGGTGCCGGATTTATAGTCGATGACCCGCAGGTAGTCCCCGTCCGGCCCGTGGAACAGATCGACCCGGTCGATGGAGCCTCGCAAAGTGATGGGGGTACCGTCCTCGGCCGCCAGCCGGGGGGAGGACACCTCGCCTCCCTCCCCTACCGGGACCTCGGTGGCGGCGGCGGTGAATTCGCTTTGCGCAAATTCCTCGGCCATGTGCCGCAGGATAAAGCCCAGCATCAGCCGCAGCCGCTGGAACTGATACCGGAACCTTGCGGTAACGGCGGCGGGGTCGGGCACCATCCGGTCGATATATTCGGTGAGATAGCGGCGGATCTCCGCGTCCATCTCCTCGGGGGAAAGGCCATAAAGCCCCTCGCTGCCGTAATGGTTCACCATCTGCTGGAAAACATAGTGGATGGCGGAGCCGGACTCGAAGGGGGAAAACTCCACCCTTTGGCGGGGGCGCAGCCGCAGCATTTTATCGCAGAAAAACTGGTAGGGACACTGGTAGAACCGGTCGATGGCGGTGGGGGCGAGCTTTAATTCCCTGCCCAGCAGCCGCCGGGCCTGCTCCGGGGCAATGTTGCCGGCCGGGGCATTTCGGGACACCCGCTTCATCGCCGCAGGATAGTCCCCCTCTCCCAGCCGTTCCAGAAGGGCGGCCAGCAGCGCCTCCTCCTGCCGGTTTTTCCCCAGGGCCGCCGCATACCGGCCCTTGGCGGTGGTCTCATTCACCACCCAGAATTCAGCGGGCAGGCTTTCGGTTTTCCGGGGCGTCACCTGCAGGGGACGCAGCACCCGCAGCAGGCAGCCGCTGGGGGCCAAGGCGGTATCTCCGGCTATATTCTGCCGGGCATAGGTGATATAAAGCCGTTCGGCGGGGGCCGCAAGGGCGGAATACAGCACAAACTGCTCCCGCAGGGCGCTTTCGGTGCCGATAACCGGAAGCTCTGCACCGAAGGTGTTCAGCTCCTCCCGTTCACGGGTGGAAAAAAGTCCCGCTGCCGCCCCGACTGCCGGGAAAATGCCCTCATTGACGCCTAGGACAAATACCACCCGGGGCGATTGCAGGCGAACCCGGTCGCTTTCGGCCAATATCACATGGTCTACGGTATTTGGGACCTCCCCGAGGTCGATGCGGGAAAGCGCCAGCCGGAACAGCTCTCCCCATTCCCTGGCGGTCATGGTCTTTCCGGGGTAAAAATCGGCCATAAGGTCCAAAACATCCACCACACGGTTCCACTGGCGGTCAATGGCCTGCCGTTCGGCGGGGCTGCCGTCCCGGGTGAGGTTTTGCAGGGCTTCGGTCTTTTGGGCATAGCGGTAAACCGCCGCCGCAAAGCCGGGGCCGTCGGTATTTTTTATGCTCTGCCGCAGGGCAAAAAGCGGCTCGGTCACCGCACGGCGGGCGGCCTCTGCCTCGGCCAGCTCCGCAGCATATTCCTCCGGGGCCGCCTCGGACATCCCTTCGGGATTGCCGGTAAAGGGGGCACGCCAGTCCTCCCCGGTGACGTTCCACACATAGCAGTAGTTTTCCAGCCGGCCGGCCTGCTGCGGGGAAAGCCCCGAAGCGGCGGAACGGGCCAGCCGCAGAATGGCCGGGGTCTTCAGGCTGCCGGCGGCGGCTTCCAGGGCGGTAAGCAGGAAAAAGGGCAGCGGCGCAAAAAGGATGTTCTGCTTTTCGCCGCAGAAATAGGGCAGGCCGTATTCCTCCAGCACCGTTTTGGCGTTCCGGTATTGGTCCAGGTCACGGCAGAGGATAACGCAATCCCGGTAGCGCAGGCCGTTTTCCCGCACCAGCCTGCTGATCTCGGCGGCGGCAAACCGCATCTCCTCGTAAACGGTCGGCGCCTCGATGAGCTGAAGGCTCTCCCCGGCGGCGGGGGCTGCCGTCTGCGGCCGGGTAAAGGCCCTTTGCAGGGTGGCCAGCTCGGCGTTTTGGTGGCGTTTATCCTCGGTCAGGATCAGCGGCTTTTCACATTCGCACCCGTGCGCGGCCGCATACGCACGCATCCGCAGCAGGAATTTTTTTTGATAAAGGAAGATGTCCTCCCCGGCATCGAGAGAGGGGCAGGTCATCGAAATGGTAAGGGCATCGGCAGCAAGGAGGATATGCTGCAGCATGGCACGCTCACTCACCGAAAAATAGTCGAAGCTATCCACCCACACCTGCCGCCCGGCAAACCAGTTTTTCTCCTCGGCACGGGCAAGGGCAAGGGTCAGCTCATCCAGCGGGTCATGGAAGCGCTGCTCCACCAGCGCCTGAAACGCATCGAAAATAAGCTGCATATCCCGCAGCTTCTGCCCCAGCGCACCGCCGGTCTGCCGGGAAAGCTCTGCCACGGCCTGCGGCGTAAGACCGGCCCGTTTGAAATCGGCGACGGTTTGCAGCATGGCGGTGACAAAGCCGGGGTAAGCGGCCTGCCGCCGGTAAAGGGTAAGTGCATCGGCGACCTCGGCAATGGCTTCCCGCATCAGCAGCGCCCGGCTCACCTCATCCATGGGACGAAGGGCCAGGCCACCGCATTCCCGGAAGATGTTTTCCGCCAGGCGGGGGAAGCTGTACAGGGTGACATAGCGCTGCTCTTCGGCGGTGAAAAGCGCGCTGACCCGGCGTTCCATCTCAAATGAGGCGTGCTCCGGCACCAGAAGCAGAGCGGGCTGCTGCCGGGCGGCGGAGGCGCGGATCCGGCGGAGGGTCTCGGTGGTTTTGCCGGTTCCGGCCTCGCCGAGGATCAGTTGCAGCATGGGGAGGACTCCTTTCGGGCAGGTTTTTGGGGGGTGCAGGGGGAGAACGGCCCGCTGGGCCGCGGGGCTTCGCCCGGCGCTGGCGGCCTCCGGCCGCCGAAACCGCCCCGGAGGGGCGGTTTGCCCTGCGGGCCGCAGCCTGCGGCTTTCGGCAGGCCTGCGGGGGGGCGCAGCAGCGGTGCAATATCTTTCCAAGATGATTGTACCACAGGTTCGGCAAAGAGGACAAGACCCTTGCGCGAAAAATACGAACAAATTTTCGCAAAATGCCCCTCCCGCCAAAAAGGAAAATCCGCCCGTCCCCTATCGTGCCGGGGGCAGGCGGATGGCATTGGTCATGCTTATGCAAATTCGTAGTGGGGGCTCTTATAGCGCAGCCGGATCTTATCGGCGATCATGGCGATGAACTCGCTGTTGGTGGGCTTGCCGCGCAGGTTATGGATGGTATAACCGAAATAGGAATTGAGGACGTCCACATCCCCGCGGTCCCACGCCACCTCAATGGCATGACGGATGGCACGCTCCACCCGGGAGGCGGTGGTATCGTTCTTTTTGGCGATGGCCGGGTACAGCACCTTGGTGACGCCGTTAATGATATCCGGTTCCCGAACGGTCATAATGATGCCGTCCCGAATGTACTGATAGCCCTTGATATGGGCGGGGATGCCGATCTCCAGGATGATCCCGGTGACCACCGTTTCCAGGTCGATGATCTTTGCGGAGGAATGGGCGGCCGGCTCCGCAATGGGTGTGGGATTGAACAGCATATCCACCCGATCCGCAAGGATCTCCGGGTCGAAGGGCTTAACGAAATGGTAGGCGGAGCCTGCCTTCACAAGCTGGTTGGTAATGCCGGGTGCGTCCACGGCGGTCATGGTGAAAAAGACAGGGCTTTCGCCGCATTCCCCGCGGGCGGCGGCCATCAGCACGCCCAGCCCGTCAATGCTGCTCATCATCACATCCATCAGCACCACGGCGGGGTGGCGCTCCCGGATCTTCTCCAGCAGCTCCCGGCCGTCCTTGCGGCAAAGCTCAACATCAAAGCCCTTATTCTCCAGGGCGGTTTTACAATGGCTGCGGAATTCCCCTGCATCATCAACAAGCAACAATAATCTTACGTTCTTCATGGTTCTCCTCCTAAAAGTTGTGTAATCCGGCCGTTGATATGATGTTACCATAAATTGTAAATGATTTCAACATTAAATTTGCATTTTTCCGAATAAGTTTCTGCTAATATCTGCTAATTTTAGATGAAATGCGTCAAAGCAGTGTTATTCTCTATCAAATATAGATGTTTTTCCTTTGTTTCCGGCAAAATACGACCGCCCCGCCGGCCCGCACCGGAAAGCCGCCCGCTGCAAGGAACTTGTCATTATCTTCTATCAATATAACGCAAAACCGCCGGAAAAGCAACGGCCGGGGAAAATTTCTAATTTAGATGGACATATTTTCCGTTTTAGAGTAGAATAGTGTTGAAAGTTGCAAGGAGGAGCTGTAATGAAAAACCAATTCAACAGGGGCTATATCTACATTATGGTCAATCCCGCATTCCCACAATACGTTAAAATCGGGTATACGGACAATGTTGACCAACGCCTGAAAACACTGAATAGCAATTCAGGACTGCCGCTTCCCTACTCTGTTTATGCCACATATGAAGTCAAGGAACGGTTGGAGGACAAAACCCTCCACAATTTGATCGACCGCCTAAACCCCACACTGCGCCTTGTTAAAAGCCGAGAATTCTACGAAACCTCTGCTACGGAAGCCTATTCTTGGCTTGAGGCGATTGCGCAAATTAGCGCCACAAGAGATCGTCTTCATCGCTGTAACGGAGGACAATCCAATTTCCAAAGTGCCGATTGCAGGTTAAATCCGAGCAACGAAACAGGCATTTTTCCTGCTAACGGCGATGCGGAGCCGCACCCAAAGAGGCTTGTTACCAAAAAGAATTTCCGTTTTTCTATGTGTGGAATAGATGTTGGGGAATATGTCAGTTTTATAAAGGACCCTCAACTTGTGGTACAGGTCGTATCCGATAATCAAGTTGAATATGAGGGGCACCCCTACACGCTTTCTGCTTTGACAGCAAAACTCCTTGACGAAAAATACGGCGGTGCAAACACATCAAAACATTACAATGGCACAAAGTATTTCCTTTATAACGGAAAACTTCTTTTTGATCTCCGAAACGAGCTTGATACATAGTTAACCAAAGCAATCCTCCACGCAAAAGGGACACTGCAATTTTAGGAAAATTTCATCAAAAAAAGAACGCCCGCGGGGGCGTTCTTTTTGGTTGGGCCGGCAGGATTCGGACCTGCGGGATGCGGGAGTCAAAGTCCCGTGCCTTACCGCTTGGCTACGGCCCAGAGTATAAGCCAGGGGATACCCGAATAGGTATCCCCTGTGCATGGGGTGGATAGTGGAATTCGAATCCACGACCTCCAGAGCCACAATCTGGCGCGCTAACCAGCTGCGCTATACCCACCATATTAACTTGAATTGGCGCGCCAGAAGGGACTCGAACCCCTGGCCTACTGCTTAGAAGGCAGTTGCTCTATC